>Ga0181533_1001274_pt1 | contig 32732 bp, 18 predicted proteins | sample PEATcosm2014_Bin_45_FD_119772 | JGI IMG/M metagenome (GOLD analysis project Ga0181533, IMG submission 119772) | Peatland microbial communities from MTU Mesocosm Facility, Houghton, MI, USA - PEATcosm2014_Bin11_60_metaG | ecosystem: Environmental > Terrestrial > Soil > Wetlands > Peat | place...
AGGCAGCGGGGCATCCGGCATCGTCATCGACGGGGGAGACCTGTCGAAATCCGCCGCGCCATTTCATGTGGGGGCCGGGGCCGCGGCGCAGTCAGTCAAGCTTCGTGCTTAGTTGTGAAGCTCACTAGCTCGCTCACTGGCTCACGGAACCACCTCGATCAGCGCTAGGGCGTGCGGAGCCAGGTGCAGTTCAATTACGTCTCCGTCGATTGGCCGGGTTTCCGGAGGAGGCATTTTGGCGGCATCCTGCAACTGGCGGATCTGATCGCGCGTGGGGGATGCCAGCCGTCCCATCCTTTCCCACGCCGGCAACGGCGAACCGTGCTCGCCATCTACGATCTGAATGCGCGCGTGCCGTCCGTGAACGCCCACCAGCGCGATCCGCCCATTCACCGCGCGGCCTGCGTCCTCCGCGGCCGCATAGTTCCAGGCCGCGATCGCCAGTGTACCATCGCCGCGCTTTGTCGCCAGAATCCAGGCGGCATCCACGGGCAGGCGCTCGGTACCGAGTTCGTGCAGCAGTTCGAAAGCATGGAATGCGGGCTTGGGAATGCCGCGCTCCGCGATCAGGCCGAAGCCACCGTAGAACGGCGTCTTCACCACTCCCTGCTCCTCGAAAACGTCGGAGAACGTCCAGTAGGACATGACCGTCTGCATGCCGTCGCAGAGCCGGATGTTATTGGCAAGCCACGGACCCATAAATGCCGAATCGGTAACCGCAAACTCGCTTGAGTAACTCGCATTGTATTCCGACCAGATGATCGGCAAGTCCGGACGCGCCGAATGCTTCACCTGCTCGTAGACCGTCTTCACCGAGCGCGCCACCATGTCGAACCGATCAATGGGACCCGGCGTTCCGAAGACGTTTTTCGGCTCGTCGTTGCCATAGACGTGGGTGGAAACAAAATCCAGCGGAATCTCCTTCTCCGCGGCATGGGCAATCATGGCGCCCACCCAGGCCGCCTGCGCGGTGGCCGGTCCTCCTACCCACAATCGGGGACTGGCCCGTTTCACCGCCTTTGCCGCCGCATCGTACAACTCAAAGTAGGTGGCCTGGCTCGGCTGTCCGGTCCAGAAGTCGATGTTGGGTTCGTTCCACACCTCGAAATACCATTGCGAGACCTCTTCGATTCCGTACCGGTCCACCAAGTGCCGGGCGAAGTTGTATACCAAATCGCCCCATGCGCCGTAAGAGACCGGCGGGTTCGGCAAGGGCTTGTACCAGAACGCGTGAGGCGTCTGCGAACTGGCCAGCGCCTTCGGCATGAAGCTCAACTCGACGAACGGACGCGTACCGTTTTCCAGGAGGCCATCGTAGATCTGATCCACGTACGAAAAGTTGTAGACCGGCCGGCCCTGAGGATCTTTTTGGTAAACACCCACATCCTCATCGAAGATTCCATGGAAGCGTACATAACGAAAGCCGGTGATCTCACGCACTCTGCGAAGGTCGCGTCGGTAATCGTCGCGCAACGAAAGGACCGCCCGGCCGCTGCCGAACATCTGCTCCCAAAAATGCGGAAACGGCCGAGCTTCAGCCTGCGTGTTCACGGTGGCCTCGATATCTGCAGAGGCGGGGGACTGCTGGCCGCGAAGCGCACTCACCAACAAGCCGAACGACAGGATTACAGCAATAGCGCCATATCTTCTCATCATTTGGATACGTCCGTCGAGGTTCTATCGCCAAGCGGGCCGGGACTCATTCGAGGCCGCGAAGGCAATCCAGAGTCTCCGTTTTGACATCCTGGACATTAGCGATTATACGTCCAAACCGCACCCATTGGAGCCGTTCATCTCGTTTTTGCCATCGTCCCGCGATCCGTCCGTGCAGGATTGCTGCACATGTTGCGGTCCATCCGCTGGGTTGCCGCGCACCGCCTTCTGTTTGCCGATCTGCGAATGCACCTGCTGGGGTGACAGGTGTTTGTGGCTCCCGCCGATCGAGTGGCCGCGCTCCAGTAGCCGGCGCCGCTCGTCTGAAGGTCCACACACAGCTTTTGCCTAAGTGGGACCTCAGGGAAGGTCGAGGCAGCCTGCGGTCCTGATATTCTGATACGTTGAATCCCTGGAGCCGACTCGCTGAGGCAACATGGATGGCGACTTCTCGATATCCGGGCGCCGATGTGACGGCAAGGCTGGCGGGCGGCCCGGAATGTCTCGCGATCGCGCATACTATGCGCCGGAGGTCAGGCAACCGAGATTCGCAAGGAGTTGACATGGGAAACACCAAGGACCTCGTCATTGGAATTGACAGCAGTACCACTGCCACGAAAGCCATTGCGTGGAACCGGGATGGCTCCGTCGCGGGCATTGGGCGCTGCCCGATCCCTCTCGCCAGTCTGGGGCACGACCGCTACGAGCAGAACCCTGAGGACTGGTGGTCGGCGGCAACATCCGCGCTGCGACAACAGGTCCAGCAAGTATCACCGGAACGAATCGCCGCGCTGGCGATTTCCAACCAGCGCGAGACCTTCGTGCCCCTCGACTCAAAGGGCCAGCCCGTCCGCCCGGCCATCGTCTGGCTGGACCAGCGCTGCGGGAAAGAAGTGGCATGGCTAGCTGGTAAGGTCGGCGCCGACAACATTCATCGAATCTCGGGGAAGCCGCCCGATATGGCGCCGGTAGCATACCGGATTGCCTGGATGCTGAGGTCCGAACCGAAACTGTTCCGGTCTACTATCATGTTTGCGGACGTGCACGGTTACCTGGTGTGGCGGCTTACAGGTGCGTTCCTGACAAGCTGGGCGAGCGCGGATCCGCTGGGCCTGTTCGATATGGAAAAGAAGGCGTGGTCCCCGGAAGTGATGCAGGCTTTGGAGTTGTGCCCGGACCAATTGCCGCAGTTAGCCGCGCCTTGCAGCGTGATCGGAGTGGTGAGCGCGGCGGCCGCGGCGCAGACCGGTCTGGCGCCGGGGACGCTCATTGTGGCGGGAGGGGGGGACGGTCAGGCGGCCGGATTAGGCGTGAATGCGTTGAAACCCTCGTGTGCCTATCTGAACCTCGGCACTGCGGTGGTTTCCGGAACGTACTCGAAGCAATACCGCATCGGCACCGCCTGGCGCACCATGGGCAGTTGCTCCGGCGAAGGCTACTACTACGAAACCAGCTTGCGCGCGGGGACGTTTCTGGTGGAATGGTTCGTGCGCCAGGTCTGCCGCGCCGCCGAGGAGGACAAGACCATCTACCAGCGTTTGGAAACCGAAGCGGCCAGTGTTCCCATCGGCAGCAGCGGCCTGCTGGCGGTCCCGTATTGGGGCGCGGTGATGACGCCCTATTGGGACTCGCAGGCCCGCGGCTGTTTCGTGGGGCTTACCGGATCTCATCGAATCGGCCACATGTATCGGGCGCTGCTGGAGGGGATCGCGCTCGAACAGGCGCTTGTCAGCAACATGATTGAAGAGCAGACAGGCGTCCGGATCGAGGCCTTTACTGCGATCGGTGGCGGCGCAGCGAGCGACCTGTGGTGCCAAATCATGGCCGACGCTTGCGGCAAAACGGTCCGCCGTTCGCAGACTGTGGAAGCATCCAGCCTGGGCGCCGCCGTTTGCGCGGCTGTCGGCGCAGGCTGGTACCCCACGGCGGTCGATGCCGCAAAGGCAATGGCCGGAGAGATCACGCGGGAGACGGAGCCGGTGGCGAACCAAGCCGCGCGCTACGCCGAACTTATGGAAATCTATAGGGAGATCTATCCGCGGTTGCGCGACAGCTTCACTAGGCTGTCGCGTTTCTCCGCCGCCGAGTAACGCTACTTGTCTTCCGGAACCTTCATCGTCCACGTTATTGTCGCGCTGATGACGTAGAGAATGGCGTAGATCCACATGACGCCACCCACGCCGATGATGGGGAGGAAGATGCCCGCAATCGCCGGACCGACCCAGGCGCTGGCACCAGCGCCAAAGTTCAGAATCGACATGGCGGCGCCCTTGCGGTCCGGAGCGAGCGCCGCCATAATAGCTCCGAGTGGTGTGTACGCAGAGAGCATGGCACCGAAGAACATGCCGGAGACCACCGCTAACATGTAATTCGGCGGATGCCCCTGCATCGAGTAATAGAGCGCCAGCGTTGAGGCCGCGCATCCCAAACCTCCGAATAGTGCGATCGTCCTGCGCCATCCGAACTTGTCACCGATGCTGCCGAACAGCAAGTTGAAGATGACGTTCACCACCGACAGCGCTGTCAACAGTCGCAGCCACTGGCTCAGGGTAAAACCGATCGTTTTCGTGCAATAGACCGGAAGAAAAACCAGAAAGCCAAGCTGGGCGGCCGTATTCATCGCTCGCACGATTCCGCCCATCCCGATCTTCGGTACCTGCCAGGCGATGGTCGCGCTCGACAGAAGCGTTCGAATGGGATCTTCCCCGGCTGGCACGAGCCCATGGGCTCGCGGGAAATCCGAGAATTCTTACCCATAGCCGCTGGTGGCAGAAGAGTTTGGCGCTCCGGAGGAGGGGACCGTTCGAAGAATGCGACTTGCAGACCACAGAACTCGTGGACACGGCTCCGCTATTGCGTACCACGAGTTGAAATTCCGAAAATTGTCGCCCTAACCTCCAAAAAGAATGGCCGCCCCACCGGCTCAGCGCAATTCCGAGAATGTTTCCCTCCGGCTGTGTGGACATGATCGCCAGATAGAGAAACGTTTCCCGCAATCGCGCGCAGGTAATGTCCGCCATCACCGGTAGGCGAGTTTTCAGTCCTGCAAAGAATGTCGACCTCCACCGTCTAAGTGGTCGCGCTAAGGGGGGAACCACGGAGAGGGATACTCTGGAACGGGGTTGTATTTCCGTATAAGTCTTTTATTTTGTTATACATGGCGGAGAGAGAGGGATTCGAACCCTCGAGGGGTCAATCAAACCTGCAACTTGCAGATTCTCGGTTGCCGGGATTGCCATGTTTGCCATCCCTGCCGTCGTGCATTGCACGCTATTGCACGCTGGGACTGATACCAGAAAGGCCTGCGGCCGGGAGAAAAGAAAAGAATTCTCCGGCCCTAATCCAAAGGGGCAACCGGGAAGTGCTGGCGCCGACTTCGAAGGTGGACTTCCGGCAGGGGGCAAACATTCTCGGAATTCTTGACGCGTTGATTGGTGCCTGCGGCGGATATCCAATGCGGGCAAGCAGCGATCGACGGGGCATCTGGATTGGGTCCCTCCCCGCGATGGCTTCAATCGAGCGGGTCACGAGTGAGCCAAGCCTGTTAGCTGACCTTCCGCACACCGCAACTACCTCGGCCCTCGCTGCGGGCATCCACCCAGTGGGGTCGAGAATTATTGGCTACCGCAAACACCACGCGCCACTCGGCCGAGCAATTCCCGAATCCGGACCGAGCTGGCTGCCCGCCTCAGGACGTTTTGCGCGCGATTGCATTTCGCCGCCAACGCACTGGTCCTGGCAGATAACCGATGCCATCCGAACCCTGCCGCCTCGATACCGCGAGGTGGTCACTCGCTACCACTTCGCCGGATGGACCATGAAGCAGATCGGCGCGCAACTCGGCGTCAACGAGAGCCGGGTCATCGACCCATGGACTCTCAAGCAAGCCACTGGACCGAGCTTCCCGCGGCGCCCTGAATAGGATTTGTCAAGTCGATCATTTGACTCTCTATCTCCTGCCATGAACGGGCCAGGTCCAGCGTCAGGACGCGGAGCCGGTGACCGTGGAGGACGTACTCCTGGGTGAAGGGCGTTCCAGTGCTCGGGTAGAGCAGGACGCCCTCGGCGGCGCCGTCCGGGCCCTGACGGTACTCCAGGTTCCGCAGATACGCCGAGAGCTGGTACAGGTGCAAGGACTTGACCTTCTCCTCCAAGTGGCGGTTGGTGACAAGGCACTCCGTGTACTTGCACTCGATCACGACTGTTCTCGACGGGTAGCGAATCGTCACATCCGTAATCATCGCCGGTAGGAACCCGGCGTCTGATCCGGCGCTCGGGGTGGCCTCCCATGCCATGCGCTCCGCTTTGACCGACTTCGCCCCACCGGGGTGGCGCACGAAGAAGTTACGGACGAACTTTTCAAAGATCCGCCGCATGCGCTCTTCGTTCCGGAGCACGTCGTGGAACCGGTGCTCGCTGGGACGGTCCTCTGCAACCTTCGCTTCATACACCCACCGGCACACGATCATCAAGACGCGGTAGAGGCGGTTATTCGGATGGAGCTGCACCTGGTCGAATATCCGGGGCGTGAGAGCGATCGTTCCTACGCCCGCCAGCAAGGCCGCGGCCGCGCGGAGCTTTGCGCGCAGACTCTTGTCGAGCGTCTTGTCCAGCACCAGGTCCATCGCCGTCGTCTTCAGGATGCGATTCGTCAGGATGTCCGGGCTTATCTCGTCGAAGCCGCAGAACAGCCGGCCGCCGCCGGCGGCGAGTAGCGGCAGACTTAGCGTCAGCAGGATGCGGCCGCGCGGTGATCGAGTAGCCTTTTCGAACGTCACGTACGACGTTTCCAGACCGCGCTTTCGCAGGAGGTGAATGCCTTCGATCAGGACTTGGGCGAACAAGTGGTTGGCATCAGGGCACTGGTCGAAGCTGATGCGGATCATCCGCTCAAGCTCGATCTCGCTCCAGGCGTAGCACAACAAGTAGTAGATATTGGCGATGGGGATCGCCATCAGGCTGCCGCTCCCACAGCGAACTTCGCGCTGAGTCTCTCACGCCAGTGCCGCACCTTGTCAGGATCGTCGAACCAGTACTCCTGGAGCAGCGGCACGATCTTGCTGTCCACTGCCCGAAAGTACTGGGCCTCTGTGAGTGGACCCGTGGCTGGGCAAAAATAGCTGTGTCCGATCCGGAAGCCTTCACGGAGATTTGGATCATCAGTGATTTCCTCGTTCAACGCGGCGAAGCGAGAGCTGATCTCGGACACCATGGGCTGCGGAGTTCCACGGCCAACCAGGTGGTTCTCCAGTACCGCCGTCCCAAAAAGCGGATCGAGTGACGCGAAGCTAAAGCGCCTCCGCAGGGCGTAATCCACCAGCGCCAGCGAGCGGTCGGCCGTATTCATCATCCCGAGCACGTACACGTTGGGCGGCACGTAGAATTGCTCGTCGTTCTTGGAGTAAGCCAGCGCCAGCGAGTTCCGGCTGCCCCGCTTATCCGCCTCGACAAGCACCATCACCTCGCCGAAGACCTTGCTGAGGTTTGCGCGGTTGATTTCGTCGATGATGAAAACGTACGGCGCGTCCTCCCGGGCGAGGGATGCTCGTTTGCAGAACCGTACGAAGACGCCGTCCCGGCACTCAAAGCCGGTCCCGGATGGTCTGTAGCCTTGAACGAAGTCTTCATAGGCGTAACTCTGGTGGAACTGGACCATCTCCACGTGGGATGGAAGTTCGTGCCCGATCAGGCAGTACGCCAGTCGGCGCGCCAGAAACGTCTTCCCGACTCCCGGAGGCCCCTGAAGGATGAGGTTGTGCTCGGCCTTCCAATCCTCCAGGATCTTCTCGAATGTGGCCTTCTCTAACGCCACGCCATCGAGCGCGTCCGCCACCGTGTACGGCGGCGCTGCAATCGCGGGCGGCTGCGCCTGCTCCGCCACACCGATCAGCTTTTCCAGGTCGGCCAGCACCTCCGTATAGTTCGTGAAGTCGGTGAGCGTCTTAACCGGGAATACCTGCTTCGGGCAGCGCCAGTTCCCTTTCCGCTCCCAGCGAACGGTCCGAATGTGGCGGTACTCATGCCTCTCCGGCCGGTATTCGTAGTTACCGGTGACCGTGCCGTACCCGACTACATCCAGCAGGCCTCGCTTGGCAATTACGCTGTCGCCCGGCCTCATGATATGCGCGAAATCGTAACAGGCATGCGAGTTGTTTATAGGATAGCGATCCAGACCGTAGACCTCCATCAGCTTCTTCCCGGTCGTGTCGAGGTCCGGATACTGACGCAGATCGCCCATTTCGTCCCAGCCGATTCCCATAATGCCTTCGCGATAGAACTCTTCCCAGTTCCGGGCATTCTCTCCGGGCGAATACACCCAAGTGCGGCCCTTCGCAGCGGGCGCGCTACCTTCGGGGACTTCGTCGCCAGACTGCGCCAAGCCCTCGATCAGTTTGTCGATGACCGCCGCCTGTTCCGGCGTTACTGGGAAGTTCGTACCCTGAGAGCTGACCAGAATCGACAGGGAGGCCAACCGAGGATCGCCCTGGAGGGCTGGCCGCGGGAGGTACGGGGAGAGCACATTGTCAATCTTCAGGCGGCAGCGTAGTTCAGCCTGCGGGAGGTCCTCGGGGTTGAGGACGAACCCCCTGTCCTCACCCGGAATCTCCATCGTGTCGGGTACCGTCATCACGGTTCCATCCGCGACGATCCCGGCCTCGCCGCCGGATCGCCACAGGAAGACCCGGTCACCCGGCTGGATCTCGTTCTTGTAGCGGGTTACGGACCACGTGATCTCCTTGAGCTCTTGAAGCGCGCCGTCGATGTTGTAGGTTTTCGGGTTCGCCTGGAAGATCCATGTCCGCGCAAGAGACTCCCCGGACTCGCCCCCGCTGTTCACGTATTTCATCACGCGCTGCCTGAACTTTGCGTTCTCCGACTTGTTGGCGTACCAGACGTTCGACTGCCCCATGCCGCCTTTCCCTCGTGGAACGGAAAAAGTCCGACGCTCGACGGGCAGGAGGCTGCAATCCTCGACCTTCGCCGTCGCAATGTACGTGATCTTGACGTTTTCGTATTCCCGCCCGGAGCCAGCTGGCGGCTGCTGGTAATCCCGAAACAGCGTGGCGTTCCGATACCACCCGACGATGACTGTGCCGCCCGATGGCGGTCTTGCCACCCACACAACCGTGACTCCGTCGAGGTGATCGTCCGACTTCGCGGCCCCGAGCTTCTCCAACTTGACGCCACCTGCCTTCTCGCCGAACCCGAAGTATTGACCCTCGTACGGCTTGAAGTTCAACATGGCGTGGTCCCACCCGCTCTTTTGGACCCATGCACCGCCGCCTTTTGGTTGGTCGTCATCTGCGATGCCCTGGTACCGCTTCATCCAACCGACGTTGAAGAAGATCATCGGTTCGTTTGCCATCTTTGTGCCACCTCCTTGACGAGGTCTTCCTAATCTATTCCCGGCAGCTCTGGAAGAACTGATCCGGCTGCCACTTGCCGTCGATCGTATCCAAAATCAGCTCGCATTTGTCCCGGTCGGAAGCTGTCTCCGCCAGTACTGCTGCTAGGTGATCGAGCTCGTCCTTTGCCCGATTCCGGGTAGCTGGAGCCCATGGATTCTTGGCGATCCAGTCGCCGGCGACGTTCATGGCGCCCAGCAACTCGTCCTCGGGCAGTTTGTATCCCTGGAAGAAAAAGTGGTTGGTTACTGCGTTGCGGAAGTACTGCGCGATGGAGTCCAGCAGGGTGCGCGCCTGGGCCCAGGAATCCGAGTGTGACGACCCGCTGGAATCGGCTGGCGGGAGAAAGTTTACCGCTGTCTGGCTTATCCGCGGAAGGAACCGCTCACGCATCGCCTCGTTGAGCCGGCGCTCCGCCTCACGAAGAATATCGGCCATCACCTCGGGCCCCACCTGCCGGCCCGGATGAAACTCCTGGCCCATCTCGTCCAGATTCGACTCCATCTCCTTCCGTCGGCTCTGGGCATACTCGGACGCTCCGCCGCCGATCTGCTCCTGAACGTAGGTCCGCGCCTCCTGTTCGATCCGCGTCATCTCCTTTTCGATTAGCGGGATCGCGCTGTGGGGAACCCAGCGGTGGTCATCCGCCAGGCGGAAACTGTACCAGTCGAGCAACCGCGGCAGGGATTTTCTAAGCCCGTCGATCTTCTTCGCGGCTCCCTCTTCGAAAAGTTGGAGCTTGAAATCCACCTTGCGACGCCCCTTCCCGAATTGCCGCTCACTCTCGACCCCCAGCCACTTGGGCTTGACGGGGATGTGCAGGGGAGGCACCACGCCGCTTTTGTCGATGGTCACCAGGACTCCGGCCTTGTAGAGCTCGCATACCCGCTCGGCCACGGGATCCGGCGGCGCGACATTCATTTTCCCGCAGAGTTCCTTTGCCTTCTCCTCTATCCGCTTTTCGGCTGCGGCGCGCGCCTCCTCAGTTTCCGGCTGGACCGGAATTCCCAATTCGGTGCACATCCCCTCATAGGCTTCCCACATGCGCGCCGCCTCCTCTGTCCCGCGGGCAGGCACGAGCGCGGGAATGTCGGCCGTCAGAGGCGTCAGCGGAGCACTGCGCTCCCACAATGCCGCAAACCACTTCGTCCAGCGGCCGACAAGCGTCGCCTCGGCGTCGATGAAGACGTTAAGGCGGCCGTCGGGCGCCACGGTCAGATCGAAATTTGATGTGTTGCTGGTCCAGAGCTGCGGAAAACGGCGTCCCGGTCTTTGCAGGAGCACGGCGGTCCCATTCGCGTCCGTGTGGTAATGCCCTGTGGCGAGCACTGCACACTCGAGCTTGCCTTCCCAGCCAGCGGCGACCCAGAGCAGGCGCGAGAGCACGTCCTTGGTAGTCGCGCATGCGGCGTACACAAGGACGATGAGCTGCGCCGATTTCGCACCCGGAGACTTCAGCCATTCCTGGATTGCGGTGACGCCCGAGTCATCGAGAGCGGAGGTTGCGGCGAACCACGTCTCGGCGGTTTCGACGCCGATCCACGGCGGGAGGCTTTCGGAAGTGGGCCATACCAAAGGAGGATTAGGTTCCATGGTGACCGGGTCCCGTACGCTGCTCAGAGCGAATGACTAGTGTATGTCCCTGAGGGGGCCGAGGCAAAGCGTAGCCAAGGCCTGCAGGTCGTGAAGAAGGCAACCGCAGCCTGAACATCGGCCGCTCCGCCGCCGCGCTTTTTCCCATTGGCACTGCGCGTTCTTGTGCGCAGAGGAGTATCATGGTTCGGTAGAGTGTGCTGCTAAGCCGAACAAAATGCCGGAATTGGACGATTTCGCGTCATGAAGGGTTCGTGTGTCAATCAGTATTCAACACTGCGTGGAGCATGATTTCCTCGACCTGTTCAGAGCCGATCTAGCGGCGAGCACCCAATGTGTCGAGCTGCTATCACCTTTCGTTTCCCTCAACCGCAGTTCAGACTACTATGCAGTCTTCACAGCACTTTCGGTGCGCTCGGTGCCGGTCAAAGCATATGTCAGACCGCGGCAGGAGCAACCTGAATTCCTTCGTTCAAACTACACTGAAGCCATTCGCAACCTCGAATCGCGAGGGGTCCAGGTCTCTTGCCGTTCAGGCATGCACGAAAAAGTCGCGGCGGTCGATGGCCGGATTCTCTGGCATGGCAGCCTGAACATCCTCTCCCATAATGACAGTCGCGAATCGATGCTCCGCTTCGAATCGGCGGATCTGGTTCAGGAGATCCTACAGGATCTCGGACTCGGTGGAGATCTCTTCGATCGTAGTTCGGTTGCCACGGATGAGCACACGGAGGCGGACCACGGGTCGTCAGCAGGTCCTCCGTGCTCAGTTTGCGGCGGTCCGATGCGATTATACGAAAGCGCTGGGATTTGGCTCTGCAACGACAGCCCCAGGTGTTCGGGCGTCCGCTCCGTGGGCTCGGTCGCGACTGAAGCCGAAGCTGCGGCGTTGGACTCCAAATCGACGCCGATCGATCTGAACTGTCCGATCTGCAATTCGCCGATGGTCGTCACTGGAATCCTTCGCCGGCAACTTTCATGTCCGGCTTCCGGCTGTGGCTTCCAGCTTGAGCCGCGGCTGTCAGCCGGCATCTTGAGAATCCTCTCTCGGAGGCAGGCGGTATGAGCCTCCCCTTTGCTGTTGAAGCCAAGGTCCGGTGCCGCAACCAGGTCTGGGAGGTCATCAAGATCACGGACAACCAAGACGGCACTTTCGTTGTCCGCATGATGCCGGAGGGCGACGGGAAGCCGCAGTCCTTTCTCTATCCGCACACGCCCATTGAACCGATGGGTTCGGCGATCGAGAATCTCCGAGTAGGGCGCATCGACCACATCGACCACTACCGCCTTCTGACCAACGCGACGCGCCTGTCATTGGTGTACGAATACGACAAGCTGCTCAGCATCTCGAACTCGAAGATGGTGCCGGAGCTTTACCAGCTCATGGCCGTGAAGAAGGTGATGGAATCCCTACGCCAGAGGTTCCTCATCGCAGACGACGTGGGTCTTGGAAAGACCATCGAGGCCGGTCTCATCATGCAGGAGCTGACCGCCCGGCAGCGCGGCACTCGGGTCCTGGTCATTGTGCCAGCGTCCCTTCAGGACCAGTGGAAGAAGGAGATGCAGCGCCACTTCCTGCGGACCTTTTACATTTACAACAGCCGCAAGATGGAGGGAATTCAGGAACTGGTGGACGAAAACCTGAATCCGTGGCTGGCTCGTAACTCCATTATCACGTCCATTGATTGGATCAAGCCCCAGTACGAGGGAGCAGGCGCTGGCCGGCGGAACACCAACAGATTCTATGACCAACTGATGAAAGTGGAACGCCGGTGGGACCTCGTCATGATTGACGAGTCCCATTATGTTTCCACTGATTCCAACCGGGCGGACCTGGCGAAGGCTATCCAGGAACGCTGCGATAGCCTTTTGCTGCTGACGGCCACGCCGCACTCCGGCAATCCGGAGCACTTCTTTAACCTCCTGAACCTGATCGACCCGTTCATGTTCTCCGATCCGGAGGATCTGAATCGATCAGACGCCAGGCAGCGGGTCGAGAAGGTCATGATCCGAAGGGGCAAGGAGACGATATTCGAGAAGAATGACGCCGGGCAACTGATCAAGAAGTTCAAAGAGCGCGATGTTCACCCGGTTCCAATTCCATTCACAACAGAAGAGGACGAGCTCTACAAAGCGGTCTCGGGCTACACCGGCGACGGATGGGCGGAACTCACCCGGAGGCGAAAGATCTCGGCGGCTGATCTGAACATAGGAAAGTTCCTGCTCGCTCTTGTTCAAAAGCGCATGGTCTCCAGTCTGGCGGCCTTGCGGGAGACCCTGAAGAACCGTATAGACAGCATTGTGGTGACCCGCACGATCTCCCGCGTGAGCGGCGACCGGTCATCACCCACGCGGCAGGAACTCCAACGCCTGTTGAAAGACTATCAACGAGGCGAGTTCATGGAAGACGAGGATCGCGAACTGGTCGAGCGGTACATCGAAGCACGCGAGATTCAGGGGATGTATGCCGAGCGTACGAACGAAGTCAAGACGCTTCGGAACCTGCTTGAGTTGACGGAGGACCTCATCCGACGCGGCCAGGACAGCAAGCTGGGCCACCTGAAGAAGTTTCTGAAGAAGCTGCTCACGACAGATTCATCCGAAAAAGTAATCGTCTTTACCGAGTATCGCGACACGCTGGACTACCTCAAGGAGAACCTACAGATGGAGTGGTACCTGTCGCCGCAGAGCATCGTCGTCATCCACGGCGGGATGCCTTTGGGGGAGGATGAAAACGAGGTAGGCTCGAAACTTTACGCAGAGCGCCGTTTCAACGAGCCGGACACGCGCCTGCTTCTCGCAACCGATGCCGCATCGGAAGGCATTAATCTCCAGCGGTACTGCCATACGCTCATCAACTACGAGCTTCCTTGGAACCCCAACCGCCTGGAACAGCGAATCGGCCGCATCCATCGGTATGGCCAGCGTTACGACTCCCAGATATACAACTTCATGATCGAAGGCTCGAAGGAAGCGCAGATCTTCACGGTCCTCCAGAACAAGATTGAAACGATCCGCCGCCAACTCGGCAATATGGCGGAAGTGCTCGGAATCCTGGACCGGATCTCGCTCGACGATCTCATTTTGCGCGTGCTGAAGAAATCGGTGGACTCCAGCGCGGTGGATGTCATGGCTGAGCACGAACTCCGCAAGATGGACGAAATGGCACAGGCCATCCAGAAGACGCAGTTCCTGTCCGGTTGCCGCCAGTTCAGTTGGAACGACATCGCCCAAGCGGAGGTGTCCGTCAGAGAAGCACAGGAGGCCATCCCGACCCACAAGGACGTTCGCGCGTTTGTCGAAGCATTCCTCCGTGTTTACGGCGAACCAGGCTCGGGCGACCGGGATGGGCGCAAGCTACAGTCTACAAAGGACAAGAGCGTTTTTCGTCTGATTGTGCCGGCCGTTCTGCAGGACGACAAACTCCCCAAGATGTACTCACGTGTCACGTTCGAGCGGTCCGTGGCGACCGCGGACTGGGCAAGGGCCGAAGAACCGGAGTTCCTGGCGTTTGGCCACCCGCTCCTGGAGCGGATGGTTCACTTTTGCCGCGTCACGAAGGCGGCGGAGCTTGGGGGACATCTGGCTTGTCTTGTAGCCGATTACTCTGGCGCCCCCGGTGTGATCTTCAACTTCGTGCTGAAGTTCGAGGATCTGGAGGGGCGCGTCATCCGCGAAGAGCTGGAACCGGTTTTCGTGGATGAAAGCGGCGACGTGAAGCCGGAACTCGGGAGGAAGCTCTTCCTGGCCGCGCCAGTCCCCCGTACCGAACCAAACCGTGATTTCCTGGCGTGCCTCGGCGAGAAGATTGAGGATCTACGGACCATTGCAGAGGCGCATATCCGGCAACACTACCTCGACTATTACAAACGAGTGGAACAGCAACGGCTGGACGAAATCGCCGTGCTTCTACAGGACCTGGAGCGGTTCGACCAGGGCGCCACAGAGCAATTTCGGCAGAAGCAACGGCAGTTCCAGCAGGAGCAGCAACTTTTGTTCGACGATCCGAACAGCAAAGGGCTTCGGACCCGTCTTGAGAACCAGATCAAGATCCACCAGCACAACATGAGCTTGCGCCGTCAGGAGTTGGATCGTATGAAATTGGGCGCCTTTCCGGCCCCGGCTCTCCTGAACCTTGTGGTGGTCACGCGCGCCTGACCAAAGGACAATCGATGAGCATGTCGGCAGAGAAACTGAAGAAGCGTCGTCGCGAAGAACAGGAGATCAGGGGCTATGCAAACTCCAGCCGCTGGTATACAGGGCTCAGCAATGCGATCTCTTTCCTGGAGAGGGCTGAGACAGGAACCGATCCACTGAATCGATTCAGTGACGCATGGTCGGTGGCCTACAACCTCTTCATGATGCACGGCGAACCGGGCGACGAGGAGTACCGGCGCTTCAATTCATGGGTTTCCACTCTAAAGGACGACGCTGGCGTGCGGCATTATTTCGTCAACGCCGGCGACCCTTTGATTGCCTCGTTCCGGCAGGCCGCAGAGCGCGTAAAGAAAATCCTTCTCAAGCCTGATGGGCTCCAATCGCTGGAATCGTGGACGTTCAAGGGCGTCAGCCCGGAAAAGGCGTCCCGCTATTTTTTTCTGATGATCCGCGACATGCGGAACACAGCCTTTCACCCCAAGTTTAACCCAAACACGGCTCCGATTAAGAAAGCCCTCGCCGCCGCCGCCGACTGTCTGATTCCGATTGCCGCGGCAGCCGTGGAAGCGACCATTGAGCATCCTGTTCCCCACACAACTGGCAAGGCCACTGCCTACCGCTTCTTTCTGTACCCGTTCCTGAAGAACTCCGACGGGTTTTTCTCCGACTACTACCTGGAGCGATTGTTTCCAGATGAGGAGTTGGGTTCCTTCCCCGAGGACCAGGCGAAGGAGCTTCTCAAGCAGATCGCCAAGTCGCTGGACCCCAGAGAATCCGGACTGCGCACTGCTGATGCGGAGGCAACGGTCGCGAACTGGATCGAACCGGTGCTGTTCGAGGCTCTGGGGACGAAGGCCGCTTCTGGCGTTCGCATCATCGCCGAGGAAGCTGTTTTCCAGCCGACTTTCGTCCTGCCCAAGGCGGGAAGCTCATCTAAGGACGAGTACGGCGACCTGCGCGGCAGAGCCGCAGGGAAAGCGCTCTCGTGCCTGATCTGGACCCTGCCGTGGCGGGCTTCGCTGGACTCAGTCGCCACGGAACCGCCGTTCACTGCCTTGCCAGTCACGGAGGTCGTCCATCGCGCCCTCGCTGCAAGCGACGTGCCTTGGGCGATCATCACGAATGGTCGCCAGCTCCGGCTTCTGAGCCGCGCCAGTTCACACAAGCCTCGCTGCTTCCTCGAGGCCGACCTGGTTGCGTTGCTCGATCGGAAAGCAGACCAGCAAGCGCTCCGAGCCTTTCGATTCGTACTCGGCCTATTTTCGGGTCGCTGCTTTACTGAGGTCGATCAGGCTGGCCATTCGCTGTTGGATCGAGTCGCGAAGGGCAGCGACCGCCACGGAAAAGAAATTGGCGATGAACTCAAAGGCAACGTCTTTTCGGCGCTGGAGGAACTGGGCGAGGGTTTCCTCGCCTATCTGCGAGCGAATCCCACATCCACAGACGAGTGGAGGGATCGGAAAGCCCCAAAGCTGTCGCGGGAGAAGTTTCTTGCATCGGACATACTGCTGGAGGACATTTACCACGAGTCTCTCAGCCTGATGTACCGTCTTCTTTTTCTGTTCTATGCCGAGAGCCGTGAGTTGCTCCCGCTCGACAATGAACTCTACCAGACGTACAGTCTCGAGTCGATCCGCGACGACGTCCATTCCGTCCAGGACGATCCAGACCCGCGGCGTTTCTTCTCCAAAGGGAGCACCGATTTGTGGGCTCGACTAAGCGAGCTCTTTGGATTCCTGGACAGAGGATGGGCGAAAGTAATCCCCCCATACAACGGCGGATTGTTTGACCCCGAACGCCACAGGTTCCTAAAAGACTTTGCCGTCGGAGACTACTTTCTCGCGCGAGCGATCGACCTCCTGAGCCGGACGAAGCCGCGGATCGGCCAGAGCCGTGGAGAAGGCCGCAAGAAGGTCACCTATCGCGACCTCGACGTACGCCACCTTGGCAGCATCTACGAGGGCATACTTGAATACAAGGCCCATATCGCCGATCAGGAATACGTGATCATCCGGCAAGGCGCGGCCGCTAATGAAACCGAGGAGTACAAAGCAGTCGCCGACCTCGACCGCACAGAAAGAGCCCAAATGGTCGCTTGGCGGGCAGCGGTCGGCGAAAACCCCGTCAACCCCAGCCTTCCGCGAGGCTGCAGGATTTCCGGGGGTGTGGATAAAGGGCAGTACTACCTGGTCTTCGGCGGTCGCGAGTCCAAGCGCAAGTCGTCAGGCTCTTACTATACGCCGGACTACATCGTCCAGTACATCGTCGAGAAAGCACTCGGACCCCTTGTTCGTGGAGAATGCCGACTGAAACCATTACCGATCAGCACTGAGTTGAAGGCGATTGGGTGGAAAGCCGACCCAATGAAAGCCGGGCCGCTCAGCTCAGAGGACATTCTCGGGTTGAAGGTTCTCGACCCTGCGATGGGTTCTGGTCACTTTCTGGTAGCCGCCACAGAGTACTTGGCGCGAGCTTACCGAGACGCGCGGATAGCCGAAGGGACCATCCCCGACGAGGCCCAAGCCGATCAGGAATTCATTCGCTACAAAAGGGTTATCGCAGAACGGTGTATATATGGTGTAGATGTCAATGAGATGGCAGTGGAGCTCGCCAAGCTTTCGATGTGGCTCTTCACGATGGATCCGGGGCGGCCGCTGTCATTTCTCGATCACCACCTAAAGCACGGCAACTCGCTGGTCGGGGCTTGGTTAGACGACTTGGGCAATCTCCCATCGTTTGATCGGTTTGGTCGGCCACGAATTGTGTCATCCCATGGGCAGGGAAACCTCTATGTAGAGCAATTCAGGACGGTCCTGCCGGTGATCTTGTCGGACCTGTTCGGCATCCTCACTAAAGAAACAATGACGACGAGCGACATCCTAGACAAGAAAACTCACGAAGCCAATATCCACTTTACCAAAGCTCCGTTCAAAAATGTCGCCGACCTGTGGACTGGCGCCTTCTATGGTGAGTCAGCGAAGGAGTATTTCGCGCTGTTGGCGAATGTAGAGACAGCGAGATCCAGAATCAGCTCCGCGCGTACCCACCAGTATTTCCATTGGGAGCTTGAGTTTCCAGAGGTGTTCTTCTCGCGACTGGGATACTCGCGCGATGATCCAGGCTTTAGTGCACTTATCGGCAATCCTCCCTATGTGCGTGTCGAATTACTCGACAATCAAGACAAAGACTTTCTCAAGTGCCGCTACTCGACCTTAGTGGATCGGTGCGACATCTACTCAGGGTTCATAGAACAGGGACTTCGGCTTCTCGCGTCTGTAGGCCGTTTATCCATCATTGTTAGCGGCCAGTTCATGACTGCTGATTATGGGATACCGCTGAAGGACCTCTTGTGGTCGGGCGGAGTTCTTCAAAGCATCATCGATCTTGAGCCCCTGCAAGTCTTCGAAGGATCGACAACCTATCCCATCATACTCACTTGTTCAAAGGAAGCGAATACGACCCTGTCTGCAAGTTCCGCGCTCGCGTTCTGCTCGGTCACTCCCGATCCAGAACAAAATGAACAGCTGTTTGAAAAAGTAGCCCACGGAGTGCGGTCAATCGAGTCGGCCAAGCTCGCCGCCTCACCTTGGTTGTGGGTGAAATCTCTTGATGCTAATCTCCACCCTGGTATGCGAGAAGATGCGCCTGTCAGAGTCGGCCAGATTTGCAGCGTTAGTTCAAGTCTGACAACAGGAAAGGACTCCGTTCTGACTGCACTTATTCAAGAGAGCAGGCGGCAAACATGGTCAGTCGAGCTCGACGGCGAGATCTGTGAGGTGGCGAAGGACCTTTGGCGACCGATTCTCAGAGCTCCTCAGGTGCGCTGGTGGACCGTGACGACACCGGAGGAAGTAGTGTTTTTCCCTTACACCGTGAAGGATGATCAATTTGAGCTTATATCGGAAAGCGCCATTCGATCGCGTTGTAGGACTACGTATGAGTTTCTTCTGAAACACAAGAGCGTGCTTAAAGAGCGCCGCGATTCTCGCAAGACCTGGGAGGAATTGGGAAGAGCATGGTACTCCCTTCATAGAGTCGGCAAGCCTTCAGATTTCGCCGCCCCGTGCTTGGTTTCAACTGGTGAATTCGATACTAACAGATTCGCCTCCTGCAAGGAGGCTTACGTATGGCCCCACGCGAGGATTATTGGCGTAAGCGAGCCGAAAGTGGACGTTGATGCGCTGCAACTGTTCCTGAACTCACCGGAGGTGTGGTCGTGGATGCGTGCGAAGTTTCCACCCAAACGAGGCGGGTACAGGGGTATGGCGGTTGGCGATCTGTCTGAGGTTCCATGCCCATCGGTCCGCAGTCATGTTTGGAGGGAGCTGGTGCGGTTAATTGGCAGGCGCGGAGTGCCCAAGACGGCAGACGACGAGAAGGTATTACTCGATGACGTTAGCCGTGTCTTGACGTCCGTCGAGTGGTAAGGTTCTCTTGAGAGGTGAAGCGTGCAGCCAATTGATATCGTCGAACAAGTCAAAGCCACCTACAAGAACTACATCAAGACCGCCTTCCCGATTGTCGACCCCGCTCTTCGCGGGAAAGTATTCGAGAAGATCGACGATGCTAACCTGCTGTGGCGCGGTCCTTACCTGTCTCTACAACGGCCATACGTCAGAAGTACCGGGACCATTTCCGATCTCGCGGGTTCCCTGGGATTGAGGGACAGGCTCCTGAGCGCTGGCGAGTACATCGACGAGAAGGGGGACCGTCACCCTCCCTTCGGAGAGTGGCAGCTTTTCTCGCATCAGCGAGTGGCAATCGAGCGGGTCCTAACGGGATCGAACACGATTGTCTCCAGCGGCACGGGCTCCGGGAAAACCGAGGCGTTTTTTGTCCCCATTCTCAATTACTGCCTCCAGAATCCGGGACCTGGCATTAGGGCGTTGATCCTCTACCCGATGAACGCCCTGGCCAACGATCAGTTCGAGCGTTTTGCGAAATACTTGGCCGGGACGGGCGTCACGTTCGCGCGCTACACCGGTGACACGCCAGAAGACGAGCAGGATGCAGAGCGAAACGGCAAAGAACTTCGGCCGGAAAGACTTTGCGATGAGGCGATCTGGTACCGGAAGGACATTCGGAAACGGGAGCAGCTTCCCAATATCCTGATGACAAACTACTCGATGTTGGAGTACCTTCTGTTGCGTCGGCTCGACCGGGTGCTTTTCGATGACCGGTTGCACTTTCTGGTTCTTGATGAGATCCACACGTACCAGGGGGCGCGCGGGATTGAGGTCGCCTGCCTGATTCGGCGGCTGAAGGAGCATGTCGGGAAACTGGACGGCAAGCTGGTGTGCGTTGGGACCAGCGCCACGGTAAAAGGCGATTCGGCGGAGGCTGTCGCCAGCTTTGCCGGCGAACTTTTCGGCGAGCGATTCGGGTCGGATTCAGTCTGCACGGAAAAGTACCAGACCTTGCCGCCTCAGAAAGCGGCGTACTTGCCGGCGTGCCCGACGATAGAAGCGGCTCACCTGATGCACCTTCGGGACCTGTCCAATTTGGACGTGGTCTACGATTTCTGTCTGGACCACGTCGCCCCTGCTGAACTTGTGCTCGCCGCCATGGACGCGGTGGCGAAAGACGATCCGCAGGCGCCCGCGGAATTCCTGGGCAAGGTGCTGTCGGAAAACGTTCTGTTCCGAACGATTGAAGACTTTCTCGTCGCACCGCGCTCCCTGGAAGAGGTGACCGAGCACCTCATGCAAACCGTACGTGCTGGCGCCGATGAAACATACCTTCATCGCGAGGTCGAGGCCTATCTTCTGTTGGGAGCCAAAGCGCGGCTTGCGGGACAGCCTCTCATTCGTCCGAAGGTCCACATCTTCTGGCGCGGGCTCCAGGGTTTTTATCGGTGCACCAACCCAAAATGCGGCCATCTTTACACGGAGTTCATGGACGTCTGCCAGACCTGCAAGGCCAGGTGCTTGCCCGTCGAGGTTTGTCGTAGTTGCGGCCAGGATTTCTATCGAGGCTATCCGGAAGATCCTCAGGTCCCCCTGGACTCGTTCGTCCAGAAGAAGAAAACCAAAAAGAAGAAACTGGCACAACTCCCCACGGCCTTCCGGTTGATCGACGAGGACCAGGGCAACCAGGAACCGGTTCATTTCACGTTTGAGCTGCATGACAACTCCGATACCGCGGAGGACGAATCAGACCCCGACGAAATGCATGCTCAGGAGGTGACGGCCCGGTACTGTCCGGCCTGCGCGGAGATCGTCATGGCCGGCGTTCACCAGTGCGACTGTGGTCAAGGTGAAGGGACCAGGGCTGACGCGCGGGAATTGACGACGCCGAGAGTCTACATTGGAAGCGTCCACAAGTGCCCGGCCTGCGAAGCCATCTATGGCGGCGGTCTGGAGGTAGTTACGCCGCTGAGGTCGTCCACGATGGTCAGCATCAACATTCTCGTGGAGGGGGTTTTCCAGCACCTAACGAAGGAGCAGCGCCGCCTGCTGATCTTCAGCGATAACCGCCAGGACACCGCGTTCCAGGCAGCCTACCTCAACCTCAAGCACGCGCAGTTCGTAGGCAGACAGCTCATTTATCAGGTTCTCCAGGAAGAGAGAGCGAAGAACGCGGGCCCGGTCAGCTTGGAGCGGCTGCAAACGCTGATCTATGACCGGCGGGATCAGTATTCCGTCTACTGCCCCAAACCGACGCGACAGGCCGACGGCCGCTTGTTCTATCAGATCCGCCGCCCTGAGAATCCGGACGACGTGGCCTATGAGTACGCCGACATCCAGTTGTCGCTGCTCGCGGAAATCGCAAAGCCCGGCTCGCGGCGCATCAGTCTTGAGGGACTGGGGCTACTGGCCGTTGAGTACTTTAGGACGGAGGAGACACTGCGGGAAGTAGCCAGCCGGGCGAGATCTCTTCAGGCGAGGCACCGAATTCCTGCCGAAGATCTGTACAACCTGCTGGCTGCGATCCTGGACGAGATGCGATGGAAGAGGGCGCTGTCTCATCCGATGCTCCTGAAGCCACTGGAAGAATCGGTCAAGCTCTTCGGGCGCGCGATGCTGCCCTGCGGTTTCACGTTGCAGAAAGTGAACCGCGAGGGCATGCCTTACAGGACCTACGGATTCTTCTCTCCATCCGGTGGTGAGACATCGCTCTTGAACTTCGTGGGCAAAGTCGCAGGGAAGGCCCAGGCCGGTCAGGTGTTAACGGATCTAGTGGAGTTCCTGGTGACCGAAGGGTTCCTGGTGGCGCGCGACATCGGGAACGAGAGATCTTCGCAACAGGTCCATATGGTGAACCACGGGCGCGTGATGCTGAAGGTGCCCGAAACGCTCTTTCGGTGCGGCCGCTGCCGGAGCGTGACGACCCATAACGTGCGGGGAGTCTGTGCCCGCTGGCGGTGCGAAGGCCGGCTGGAACCCTACAACCCGGCTCCAGAGCAGAACTACTACATCGAGACGTACATGAATCGCGCGCCCTATCGGATGCTGTCGAACGAGCATTCGGCGCAGTTGGCAGGCTCCCGGCGAATCGAAATCGAGCGGAGCTTCAAATCGGGGAAATCGGATGTACTGGTCTGCACTCCAACAATGGAGCTGGGCGTCGATATCGGCGATTTGCCGAGCGTCTTTATGCGCAACGTTCCGCCCGGGCCGGCCAACTACGCACAACGCAGCGGGCGGGCAGGCAGAAAAGAACGAATCGCGCTGATCAATGTGTTTGCGCTCAATCGAGCTCACGATACCTACTTCTTCGATCGGCCCTCCCAGATGATCTCTGGCGAGATCGAGCCGCCCGATTTCACGATTGACAACGAGCGAATCTTACGGCGGCAGATCAATTCTCTCATTCTCGAAAAGCTCGACTTCCAATTCCACGACAAGCTCGGCAAGTTGTTTCCGGAAGGCCAAGCTGAGCTAACGCTGCCCGACCTCGAGGCAGAACTCCGGCTGCGCAGGAACGGGATTGTGGACTCGGTCCTGAAAGCGTTCCAAAAGGACCGCGAGGAGGAATCAAAGCGGCAGGGTCTCGCCTGGCTCACAGTGGATAGCATTCGTGAAATCGTCGATCAATTCCACAAAAGCCTCTTGCAGGCTTTCCAGCCGTGGATTGTGGAGCGGGACGCGCTCTTCCAAGAGATTCTGAACATCGCCATGGAAAAGGCGAAAATCGGGAGGAGTCAACCCAAGCTGGCCGCTCAAATGACGGAGCGGGAAACCTATCTGTACAAATTGCTCGACCAGATCGACGGCTCCTACCCTCTCTCCTACCTATCCGATCAAGGCTTCCTCCCGTCGTATGCTTTCCCTTCGGACACTGCCCGATTGATAGCCAAGGACGAGGTAAAACGGCCGATCCTGCGGGGCATGGGGGTCGCGCTCCGCGAGTACGCACCCGGCAACACCGTCTACATGGACGGAAAGAAGTATCAGGTGATCGGCCTGGACTTCTATCGGTCCTCGATACCCGACTTGAACCAGGAGTACAAGTCCTGCGGCAACTGCACCTACGTTACCTTCGACGCCGGCGCCACACACTGTCCACACTGCCGCGAGGATCTCCTGCCCCAGACCTCGCGAGTCTTGTTTGCTCAGTCGTTCGTGGCCGAGCAGGCCGAGGCGATCGGGCCAGATGAGGAGTATCGCCAGCGCGCATTCTACGGCGGCGAAACCTATTTGCTTCCGAGTGGAGGAGGCACTGACACCTCTGAAATCCCCGGTGTTCGGATGGAGTACCAGCGCCGCGGAGAGATCTTCGTTTCCAACACGGGCCTGAGGGAGGAGAGCGGCAAGGGCTTCTTGATCTGCCGGACGTGCGGCTATTGGCAGGCGCCAACCAACAAGAACGCCTTTGAAGAACACAAACAGCTCCATGATCGCCGGAAGTCCTGCGGCGGAAACTCTGATCGATTCCACTTGGGGTATCGATTCGCCACGGATGTCCTCATACTGTCCTTCCAGAATGTGCCAACCCAGTCCGAAGAGTTCTTCGCCAGCATGAAAGCGGCGCTGATCGAGGCGGCCACTTCGATAGTCGGCGCCGAGGACGGTGAAATCAGCGGCTTCACGCGAAGAATGACGGTCGATGGTGAGCAACGGAGGGACCTCATTCTGTACGACAACGTCGCCGGCGGTGCCGGATACGTTCGAAAAGCCGCGGCCAACATCGAGTCCGTGCTTCGGGCCGCCCGCGAAATGCTGGACGGCTGCCAGTGCGAGAAGTCTTGTTACAAGTGCCTCCGCTCGTACGGAAACCAATTCGAGCACAAGCTCCTCGATAAAACGCTGATACAGCCGTACTTGGACGAGGTGATCGTTCTCAACAGCACCGAGGAAAAGAGCAGGCTGGCGCCGTTCGGTACGGGTGCGCAGCGGTACTGTGGCACCAACGCTTCGGCCTGGCTTCAGAAGCGCTGGCGAACAGTCGGCGGATCGTTGTCGGCGATTGTTTCGGCGATCGACAACGAAAGGCCTCCACAGGCAGCAGCGTGGGGCGAGTTCCTCGCGACGTACAAGAAGGAAAACGCTGAGTGCCAAGTGGAGATCGGCCTCACCCAAATTCCGAAGTTTTCGGAGTTGAACGAACAGAACTTCCTTGCCGTCAAAGCGTTGCTGGACCTGATGGAGGCCGGCGTGCGGCTGGTCCACGTCACCTCTCAACCAAGCGCGCCTTGGAGGATGGTCTTCGGCGCAGGAAGCAAAGAGATAGTGGCTGTCGGCGCGGTCGACGTGGAGATCAGCCTGACGGCGCGATTGGACGATGAGGCGATCGTCTACCAAGCTGAAGGGGCCTGTTCCCAGTGGGTCCTCGACGACCTGCGTTCGGTCCTCGCAAAAGGGAAACCGATCACCGTAAGCGACCTGAAGGCGCCGAAACAGGACGAGTACAAAATCATCGACATCGAGGACGGTGATCCAGCGCGAAGCTACCAGAACGTGTTCGGCACCTATCTGGCCACAGCTCGATCCATCAGGATCATCGATCCGTACGTGCGGCAGGAATTCCAAGTGCGCAACGTCGAGGACCTCCTCGCTTCAGTTCGGGATCCCAAAGGGTGCCGCGTGGAGCTGGTCACGATGTACGAGCGGAACGATCGGTATGGTCTCTCGGAAGAGGTCCGTTCGAGGGAACGCCTGGACGCACTGAAGGCGCGGTTGGAGCGGAAGGGCTTTTTGTTCGCGTATCAATTCGATCCGGAAATCCACGACCGTATGATCGAAACGGAGAACTGGCAGATTGTCCTTGGGCGCGGCCTCGATTTCTACTATCCTCCGGAGCCGGGACAGGCGGCGCGCCGCGCGAGGCGCTGTCGGATCATATACATTCCAAGGGCCAAGGCTTCATAAGTTCTACGTTCGGGAGGCTTTATCGGCATCTTCGCTTTCCGAAAGCCCGAAGTAAACAGTTGAGCCAGTTGCCATGAGCAGCCAGATTGCCGTTCGGCAAGACGAGATCAGCGATCTGGCGACAAGAATCCGCGCCGCGATCCGCGAGGAGCTCAATGCGTCATCTCGCGGCATGCCGTTCCGAGCCTGGGATATCAATCGGGCGGGCGCGGTACTTCACATGACCCTGACTCCAGAGGGCAGGCATTCGATTCTGGACGAGACTCTCGAAGAAGGACGGATGGGCTGGGAGTCGGACACGACGGGCTCCGCCGAAGTGATCTCTGTTCTGCCCGCTCTCTCGGTCATCAATGCCTGCCTGACCACGGGGCAACCTCCCAAAGAGGGTTCCCTGGTGTACCTTAATCCTCCTCGCTATCTTGAGGCACTACTGTCGCTGTGGGAGGACGGCACGCGCGCGTCCGAATTCGTCCAGTGGGTCTTCGACCTGGGCAATAATCGAATTACTTGGGACAAGGAAGTTCCATGCTCCGTTTTCAACGGCCTGCGCCCGGCGCAAGAGCGGTCTTTCACTCTGGTCAGATGGAAAACCAGCTTCCTGTGGGGTCCCCCCGGAACCGGTAAAACGCACACGCTCGGGCGATTGCTGGCGTCTTACCTCACCCATCATACGGCTGGTCGAGTGTTGCTGCTGTCCTCAACGAACGTCGCGGTGGATCTCGCGATTCTTGCCGTCGACGATGCGCTGAAAGAACTTAGGCCGGCCAACAGACCAGTTTGCTATCGCTTTGGCTCCAGGCTCGATCCACAGAAATTCCAGAATCGCAAGCACCTCACCCCGCTCCGGGACAGAGAACTCGTCGATAAGCTTCGCCGCCACTATGAGGTTGTGCCGGACCCAGCCGACGCCGATCTTTACCACAAATGGAAGCAGGAGCGAGACAGGCTGCGGGAAGCAATCCGGAAGGAAAACCTCGAGTTCCTGGCGAGCGCTCGATTGGCTGCGATGACGACCACGCTCGCCGCTCACGATTTCGTGAACCTCGGGAAGTTTGATCTGGTCGTTTTCGATGAGGCCAGCCAGGTGGGAAAGGCGCAAGCCGCAACATTCTCTCGCCTGGGCGCTCGAGCTCTGTTTGCTGGCGATCCCCAACAACTCGCGCCGATCGCACAGGGTGCGGGCCCCGACGTGAACACCTGGCTCGGACAATCGCCGTTTCACTGGGCGGCACGCGCCTCCCTGCAGCAGGCCACCTGCATGCTTGACGAGCAGTGGCGTATGGCCAGCCCGATCTCCAGGGCGGTCAGCGATCTGTTTTATGGTTCCAAACTGAGAGTGGCTGATCCGCTTTGCCAGGATGGAGAGTGGCTTGGGGCCCGGCAACCAGGGCCGACCCGGCTCCTGGGCAATGACAACGTCGTCCTCGTTGATACAGGTGCAGCGGCGAAAGCGGCGCACCGATTCCGCGGGTACGAATGCGAGGAGTCTGCCATTCTCGTAGCGGCGTTGGTCGTTGACCATGTTCTGAGTTGGTCAATCGCAAATATCAGGGACGAACTAATTGTGCTCACTCCGTATCGTGCACAGCGCAGGAGGATCGAGACGGAGTTGACCTCAATCAACGCACCGGCCGCTACGGTGTCCACCGTCCACCGCGCGCAGGGGTCGGAAAAGCGAGTCGTGATTTTCGACCCGGTTTGTCCAACGGCGGATTTCGTCGCCGGCGAGGAGGGTATGCGACTGGTCAACGTGGCCTTCAGCCGCGCGAAGTGCCGGCTGATCGTGATGCTTCAGCAAGGATGGGACCAGCATCCAGCGCTGCGGTTCTTGGCAAAGCACCATCATCCCATCGTCCTCAACAGAGACAAAGTCGATGAACTTCTTCTGAAGAAGCTCCCCTCGCCTCCTCCAAGTAGGCCGGCATCAGTTCAAACGGGCGGCCACAGCAGGAACAAGCCGCCGGCTGTGCAGCTAACGAGTTATGAAGAGTTCGTCGCGCAATTGCGAGAGAGGGCCCCAAGCGGCGCATCGAAAGCGGCGGTCCAGCAGGCCGCCAAGGAGCTGCGAGACAAGGCCAAGTTCCGGAAGCTGACGTTCACCGAGGTCGATTGGGCAATCGCGATTGTTCTCAGGGGCTAACTATGAGGGGCGCAAACGTCATGACCCCGTTCCGAAACGATTCTAGGTCTGCTCCATCCGGAGCCAGGATGGAATTCGTACGCCACGAAGGCAATCCGGCCAGACTGTGCCGCGCAGTCGGCGATTTTGATCATGTCCTGGTTTGTGACCAACGACGTGTCTGCGCCGAGCGTCGTGCCGGAGATCGCATAAAGCAGGTCGAGCGGCACTTCGACGATCTCATCGCCAGGGGGGATCTACAGGTCTTCGAATGAGCGGGTCAGCACGATAGGCCGCTCCAGTAGCTGAGGTAGAGTGCCAGGTTGTACGCTGCGTGGGCGAGAGCCGCTGCCGCAGTCGATCGATATCGGAATCGGACCCAACCATACAGACAGCCCGTAAGCACAATACAAGAAAGCTGGAGCGCAGTCGTCCCGGCAGTCGTGAGGTGCGCAATCGAGAAGACCCAGGCCACCCCGATGATCGAAGAGGTAGCCGATCTCGACGGGGACAGGCGCCGGGTGAGCAGAAGAGCGGCCGTAAATAGATAGCCCCTGAAGATCACCTCTTCCAGAACCGGCCCGAGTATAATGGCCAACACCGCCCTGTTCCACCCGCTCTCGGTTCCCAGGGGTTGCTGCGAGAGGCTTGCGACCGAAACAATGGAGCTGCCCGCAAGGAGACCCGCTACGACGCATACTGTGGCGGCTCTGCTGCCTATTCGATTCCAATTCGCGAATTCGAGCCCGAGGCTTTTGAGCTTGCCAGTAGATGAAATCGCGACCAGCAGAAAGGCGCACGCCTCAATTAGCCCGGCGATTTGTCCACGAGGTCGGATAGACCCAAGTGCCCCGAAGGCCGGCAGCAGGAGGATCCAGAACAACAATTCTCTCCAATACCCCGCCAGTTCCTTTACCCAGCCGGTTCTCGCGCTGTTGCCATGGAACAGCATTTCGACCTGCTTCCTTTATGCGCCGCACCCTGTCTACTGCAAAATTGAACTGTGGCCTCGATGCATCATCCTCGAGGGTCTGCATTTTGGGCACATTCTGGTGCAGAATAGAACAGTTCGGCATGGAACGTTACGCCAATGGAGCGGAATCGACGCGGCGGTAGCCTCATAGATCGAGTTCGGCGGCAGACAGAGCGCCGCGCCTTGGAACAAGCCAAGCGAGTCCCCTGGAAGCGCCTGGCTGAAGCCGCCGACGAATACACCGACTGGCAGGTGTTCACGTTGTGGTTACGGGCTGTCGTCGAGGCTGCCGGAAGCATCCCGGCCATGGTCGTGCAGGAGATGGAATCCAGAACGCCTCGACTCCTTGAGCGCGTCCGGCCGGGCGTCGAGGCGGCTGTGAAGAATGGGAATGGCTCGGGCGCCAGGATTTGGCAGGATGTCAGCCGGTGGGCGGAGATGAACGCCTTTATCGGCGCGAAGCGGGCTGGCTGGTTGGATGCGGTCCGTTACTATTCTTCGATGTCGCTACATTCTATGAAAGCGTGGTCACACTGGGAGGACATCGACCGGCGTTGGCGCGCTGCCCCGCCGCAACACTTTCCAGACTACGCACAGTGGCAGTGTGAAGTCGCGGCCGTGGCCCGGCTGTCGAATCCCGACAGCATAGCGCAGCAGGTTCTTGACTCAGTTCGGGGGGTATCTGAGGCGGAATGGAGTAGGCTTCTCCACGGATTCTCGGAATTGATGGCGTTTTGTCTGTGGATGGAATTGGTGCTCGACGTCGAGGGTCCAACCTCTGGGGTCGTTTCCAAGGAATTGGCGGAAAGGTACAGTGGCTTCAGTCCCGCGCGGGGAACGGCGGGATCCAAGGAAGCTGTTTCCTCCCTTAGCGAGTGGGTGATCCAGCACACACTCGCGATTGCCGGTCAGAAACCGGTGCTCGCAGCTTTGAGCTTTCACGTTCACCATCATCCGGAATATCACGCTATGCGAAGCTATGCGGTGCATTGTCACGATGTCTGGCCTGTCGAATATCCGGATCACCGGCCTTCATTTGAGGAATGGCGAGAGGCTGCTGACGCATACTTTGAGGCGTAGTAAGAGGGTGTGGCCCGCCGTCGGGGCCCTCCTCGCCCTGGCCGAGATCCATCGTAGTAACATTGCCCTTTCGAAGGGGCCGCCGTGGTTTCCTTTGCCTTCCAATACCGTCCAGAATTTCGCGAACATTCTTTTTGAAAGTTGCCGCTTCCTGGCAAGGAAATCCAAGATCAACGAGAAAAACCTGGTCCTCCCGTCGGAGGCTGTCAAACGGAATCCGATCCGGATGCGCACGCAGAAACTGTCCAAGGCACTCCTCCGTTATTCTGCGGTCCTTCGTTTCGAGCCAGCCTCGTTCCTTCCAACGACGAATCTGTCGTGGTGTCACGCGAAGAAGGGCGGCAAGACTGTTGACCGTGAAAACCGAGTATCCATGAACCTCGTGTATCGCATAATCAAGCCGCGCAATCTTCGCACGGACGGATTTCACGCTATGACCCGTGCGAGCCGCGATTGACTCGATCGTTGCGTCCGCTCCTAGAGCACCCAGCAACGCCGTAGTTTGAACCTCCGTCCAGCGTTTTGCCTCTCTCATGTCGGGCTTTCTTCGCTCGTGTTCTGTGGGTATCCCCAATTTGGCCATGCGATATTCAACCGCTTTGCGCACGCTGTCCGGCCTGGGCGCAGCCTTAGTCGGTCGGCCTTCCTGGATTTTTCGCCCCATGATACGTTTTGCCGTCGCCGCGCCCCGTTTTGCGCACAGCTCGGTAAGAAGTCTGTCGGTCTCCGGAGTCCATTCGTAATTACTTACACCCTTTGGTCGGCCTGGCTGGCCAGCCGAACGCCGCGGCTGCAATAGTGGATCGAGCGTCGCCGCGAGATTGCCCCTTCTCTTAGGCGCATGATTTGGCTGGCTGTCATCTGCTGAACTCCGTTCTGCCAGTGTCTCCTCCGGAGCGCGCATCTTTTCCCTCCCCAACGAACGTCCAGCCCAGCCGAAGGGGAGTGCCCAAAACTCCTCTCTGATGGGCGCTGCACGTCCCCTCTGATCAAATAAGCATTCTGCGGGGGAGAAAGGCTGGTTGCTGCCGGTTTCCATTTGGGATTTAAATCACAAAACCGACTCAAGCCGATGCTGGTTTCCGCGACGAGTTCGCTACGCTGCTGAGTGTAATAAACCGCACCCTCCACGAACGGTCCAACCCCTAAAATGTGCGAAAGTTAACTGTATCCTGGTCGTAATGGCGTAAATTTCCAGTCTTGCCTTCGGGCATTTCTGCTGCGGCAGTGCTTATTTGTAGTAGAGGGTATATTCTCACGCGCATGCAGCGCTGCCCACCCTCTTGTGACGATCGAGTTGTCGCGCAACTGGCTTGACGATGAGGGAGCCTCAACACGACACGCGGCGGGCGCCTCCCGGGCGGCTACCGCCGTTCTGGATGCGGGCTCGGGATTCACAGGGTCGGCCAATTGACCCTCGTGTTGTCGCGGTGTGTGAAGGACTGTGGCCGTGGGCATATCGGCACGTTGAATGGGAATTGCACGATCCCGCCAGCGCTGCACAGCTTGTGGAGGGTGTAGCTATTGAGGTTTCTAGCCGGCTGCAGGACGACCCGGGCGTTAGCCAGAATCTAGCGGGCTATTTCATCACCGCCTTTCACCGCCAGGTGCGCCACCAATTTCTGAAGGAAAACCGCGTGACGTACGAGGGTCTTCTCAGGGAATTGGAGCAGAACCATCACCTCACCGCACCAGACTGGGAGGCGGCCATGGAGCGGGAGTTGTGTTTGAAGGTCCTCGTCGACCAACTGCCGCACCAAGCACGTCACATGCTTAACTACCGGATACTGGGGTTCTCCTGGAATGAGATCGGCCGCGTGCTTCGCCTCTCGGGAAAGCAAGCAAGATCTCGATTCTATTACGAACTGGACAAGGTGCACGCCAAGTTGCTTGGCAGCAAACCCAAGGGCCCCGGTCATTCCGAGGAGTCAGATTGATGGACGACAAACATACACCTGGTCTTCCAGCTCGCCGGACCGAAAAACGGCTGGTCAAAATGGCGAGTGAGGTCCTCAGGGGAGACTGCCCAAACCCAGAGCGCATCGGCTGTCCGAGTTCCAGGGCAGTCGAAGCTGTTGTTGCGCGGCGCCTTGCGTCCCCGGATTTGGACAACGTCGTCGACCATATTGCAACATGTGCTCCCTGTTTCGAGGAGTACAATCGCCAACGGCAGCGATATCGCCTTCGCAATGCGGGCACAGTGGTGTTGGGCTGCGCAGCCCTGCTAGTCCTGGTATTCTTCTGGAAATACGGCCCGGCAAAACAACCACACCGCCAGGAGCTCGTCGCCAAAGATGCGTCCGCACCCGCGCTCGCGGCGACCCTCGACTACAGAAACTGGACAGCCGAGCGCTCGGAGCAGTCGCGATCACGGCCTGTCGAGACTCCGCATTTGACCCGAGCGCGGCTCAACCTCACCATAAAACTGCCAATCGGCACCGAAGACGCAGTCTACACGGTCCAATTCCGATCCAACAACGGCGAAACCGTAGTGGAGGCAGTTGGGAGTGCGACCTGGGACGCGACAGCCGAGGCCCTAAAGATAAGAACCGACCTGCGCAATGTGCCGGCCGGCACCTACACGCTCGCCATTCGATCCGCGAACTCATCATTGCGGCTTTACTCGGTCGTTTTGGAGTGAACCTATGATTCGATTGATTCGATTCTCCGTGCTATTCCTGATGACGGTCGGGTCGCTGCTGCTGCGTCCACAGGATCGGAAACCTCCGCAGGAGATCTTGGACCATGCCCTCCACCTCGCCGAACTCTATAACTGGGACGACGCCGGCGAGGGCTTTGCCGAGGCCGAGAAAATGTTCCTTGCCGCCGGCGACCAACGGAACGCCTTGTATGCAAGGCTTGGCAGGATCCGCTCGACCGTCGGTCAGCGAGCACTACCCGAGACTTCGGCTCAGCTCGCATCTGAATTGGACAACAATCCCCTGCTACAAACGGACAAGCAACTCCGTCTGTTCTGTCTCATCGTGAAAGGCGACATTGACGGCGAGATCGGTGGCGGTGCGATGCGTGAGGATTGGGAGCGGGTGCAGGGCCTTGCAACGGAGTTGGGTGACAACAAATGGCAGTATCGCGCCCTCGCCCAACTCGGGGTGGCCGCCTTCTACAATGGCGACCTAACGACCGCCGGAAAGAATGTAGCCAGCGCGCTGGCTGCAGCTACAAAAAACGCCGATGCGGGCGCACAGGTCCGCTTTCTGACCACTCTCGGGGTCGGACTGCACGAGTCGCATATGAACGAAGAGGCACTGACATATTTCGACAACGCCCTTAAGATCGCCAGCACAGTTCCCGATATTGGTTACCCATTCCCTACCAAGGAGGCGATCCTGCAGGATCTAATCGAACTCAAACGGGATGACGCCGCCCAGCAGTTGGCCGACGAGATCTTGGCGCAGGCGCGGCAGAAACACCACCCTGAG
>Ga0181533_1001280_pt1 | contig 32669 bp, 27 predicted proteins | sample PEATcosm2014_Bin_45_FD_119772 | JGI IMG/M metagenome (GOLD analysis project Ga0181533, IMG submission 119772) | Peatland microbial communities from MTU Mesocosm Facility, Houghton, MI, USA - PEATcosm2014_Bin11_60_metaG | ecosystem: Environmental > Terrestrial > Soil > Wetlands > Peat | place...
GGATGCCTTTCTGGTAGGCGTGCTTCACCTCGCGCATCTCGGTCACGGTGTCGGCCAGCTCGATGAGCAGCGGGTGCGCGTTGCGGCCGGTCAGGATCACGTGCACCATCTCCGGCTTCGAGCGCAGCGCTTCGGCGACGAGCTCGGGGTCGAGCATCTTGTAGCTGATGGCGTAGTTGATCTCGTCGAGAATTACCAGGTCCCACTCGCCGGAGTCGATGGCCGCGCGCGCCTCGGCCCACGCCTCCTGAACCAGGCGGACGTCTTCGGGATCGGGCTCGGCGCCGCCGATCTTCACGAAGCCGCGGCCCATCTGCTTGAGCACAAAGTTCTCGCCGAAGGCCGCGGCGGCATCGAGTTCTCCGTAATGCCAGGAGCCCTTGATGAACTGCAGCATCAGCACCTTCATGCCGCATCCCACGGCGCGCAGAGCGGTGCCCAGCGCCGCGGTGGTCTTGCCCTTGCCGGGGCCGGTGTTGATGAGGATGAGTCCGCGACGGGATGGTGCTTCAGAGTTCATAGTTGTCAGTTGCCAGTTGTCAGTTCTCAGTTGTCAGAAACCGGCGCTTTGATAGAAAACACTAGCCACTAATAACTGATAACTGACGACTGTTAACTCGTTCCTCGGTGGTACGGATGACCCGTGAGAATTGTACAGGCCCGATAGAGCTGCTCGGCCACCACCAGGCGCGCCAAGTGGTGAGCCAGCGTCATCGATCCCAGCGAGAGCAGGCTGCCGCGGCGCTTGCCCTCGGCCAGCGCTTCTGCTGACCATCCATCAGCCGGCCCGACGGCAAAAATCAGGTGCTGCAGGCCCTGATCGCGCTGCTTTCCCAGCCACTCCGCCAACGACTCCGAGGTCATCTGCCGGCCGCGCGCATCCAGCATCAGCACCACCGCCTCGGTTCTGCCGCGCTGTTTGCCCAACCACTCGAGGAGGGTGCCTTCGCTGCGGAAGGCTTCGACACTGCACCACATCACTGCAGAGCATCGTTTGAGATAGCCGCTTATGAGGGTCTCGTAGCCGTCTTTTGCACCCGACCGGACGCCGATATGGGCCAGTGTCACCTGCATGGAGAGGAGAATACCGCAAAACCGCGGTTCGGGCTGCGGCCAGCGGAAGAGAGAACTGTCCCAAAATCTGCAGGATATGTCCAATTTTGGGAATATTGATTGAATGTTGTATGAAATTTCATATTCCCCTCATACGAGCCCCGCAAAGGGTAGGTAAATAAGTCTTTTATTTTCTGCAAAAATGATCAAATACCGGCATCTCTGAGAATGGCATGAATCGTGCACTGAGTAGGCAGAGGCATTGGTGGGAGGTGTACCGTTTTGGCGGATCGTTGGTTCAAGATTGCCAGTAAGTACACCCGCACCGAGACACGAGGTCACCTCAAGCGCGCCTGCACTCGCTTGGATAGCCCATCGGATTCGTTGATTTGAGTACGGCTGTTGGTTTTGAAACAACTTGCGAGATCGGACTTGCCCTCCCCATCGAGCCTCCGAAAGCGCACAACCTGGATTGCGAAGGCGCCACCTGGGGCCTTCCGGTGCAGAGAGATGATTTGGAGGAGTTCTGATGCGGTCATTTAGGATGCAGAAACTTGTCCTGGCAGCGCTGGTTTCGCTGCCTTTCCTGTTTAGTGCTGCGTTTATCGGTTTTGTGGGCGCGCCCGTTGCGCATGGGCAGTCGAACATCGCGGGCGACATCGCCGGCACGGTCACCGACCCGACCGGCGCGGCGGTGGTTGGCGCGAAGGTGACGGCGACCAGCAAGGATAACGGCGCCGCGGCCACCGCCGCAACCTCCACTACGGGGGCCTATCGGTTCTCGCTGCTTAAGCCCGGCCTCTATGCCCTGTCGGTTTCGGCGCCCTCCTTCAAGGCTGCGACGGCCACGGTTTCGGTGAGCGTCGGCCAGATCACCACGCAGGATGTCAAGCTGGCTTTGGGCTCTGCAACCGAGACCATTGAGGTGAACACGACCGCGCAGCTTCTGCAGACGGACACTCCACAGTTGAGCACCTCGTTGAGCCTGGAGCAGCTTGAGAACATTCCGAACCCCGGCAGCGACATCACATACGCGGCGCAGGCCAAGCCCGGTGTGATCATGAACTCCGAAGCGGGCACCTCGACCGGCCTCATGGGCTACGGCAACTTTTCCGCCTTCGGCCTGCCCGGCACCTCGAACAACTTCACTGTCAACGGCATGCAAGTGAACGACCCGTTCCTGAACCTGAACAACTCAGGCCCGTCGAACCTTCTGCTGGGCGTGAACGACATGCAGGAAACCGACGTCGTGACCAACGCCTATGAGGTGCAATACGGCAGCTTCGGCGGCGTACAGTTGAACTCCATCAGCCGTTCGGGCAGCGACCAGTTTCACGGCAACCTGATCTACTCATGGAACGGCCGATCCCTGAACGCCAACGATTGGTTCAACAAGAATCCACTCTACAATTCGCCTGCCACGGCGCGCCCGTTCTCGAACTTCAATCAGTGGGCTGGGTCTGTTGGCGGCCCGGCGTTGAGGAAAAAGCTCTTCTTCTTCTTCAACACCGAAGGCATTACGTTTATCACTTCGAGTCAGGCCGTAGTCTACCTGCCCAGCACGGCCTTCCAGAGCAGCGTGATTGGCACAAACGGGACCTGCAGCAACAGCACAAGCAGCCTGTTCACGAACGGCTTCGGCAGCGAGTGCGCCTTCTTCAAGAGTGTCTTCGCCCTCTATAACGGCACACCGAACGCCTCGCATGCAGTCCCGAACGCAAGTTTTCCAGGACAGAATCAGCTCGCGGTACCCACAAAGTTCGCCTTGACCGAGAAGATGTACACGGCACGCGTGGATGGGAACCTGACGGCCAACGACAAAGCATTCGGGCATTTCAAGTACGATAACGGCGTCCAGCCAACCTATACCGATCCCATCAATCCCGCCTTCGATGCCGATAGCAAGCAGCCTGACTACGAAGGCCAATTCTCTGAAACCCACACCTTTGGCACCCGCGCGGTCAACGTGTTCCTGGCAACCGGTTCCTATTACAGCGCCATTTTTGTCAACAAGAACCCGACGACGGAAATGAGCACGCTCCCCATGGATCTACGGTGGTACGACGGCTTTGCCAGCGACCTGAACGAACTTGCGTATGCGTGGCCTGAGGGACGCAACGTCACGCAGTATCAATTCGGCGACGACTTCAGCTACACCAGGGGCAAGCATACGCTGAAGGCCGGCTTCGCCTTCAAGAAGGACGATGTTACCGACGCCGACACTGGCGTTCTGAACACGCCGCTGGTCTTCACAGACGAGGCGTACGGCGATTTCCAGAGTGGACAGTCGCTGCTGGGCGTGCAAAACTTCACCACCAGCCTTGAATTGCCGCTCGCGCTTTACACGATGGGCTTCTACGGCCAGGAGCAATGGAAGGCAAGCGCCAAGGCAACTTTGACTGCCGGTGTCCGCGTGGAGCGGAACTCGAACGTGGCGTGCCGGAAGAATTGCCTCGCCAACTTCGGCGGCGACTTCTTCACTCTGGCAGCGAACGCACCGCTTAATTCCGCTTCGGGAGCATACAACAAGCAGCTCCAGTATGGCCTGAACTCGGCTTTCACCAGCTATCAGCCCTACATGATCGAACCTCGCGTTGGCTTCACGTATTCGCCCGACGCGAAGACCGTGGTCCGCGGCGGCTTCGGTATCTTTACCGACGTATTCCCTGGAACCATCGCCGATACCATGCTGGACAACCCGCCGCTCACGCTGGAATTCCAGATCCTAGGCTCGGCGTTTGGCGGTCCGACGATGCCGCTGCAACCGACGGCAACAGGGAGCTACCAGCAACAGGCGGCCGGCGCAAACGCGACGTTCCAAAGCCAGTTCAAGACCGGCGGAAGTTCCGTTTCGATGGCCAAAGCTAACCCGAACTACTCGGTTCCCAGCTTCACCACGGTCGAGGCCAAGCTGCACTATCCCACATACAACGAATGGAATCTCCAGATCCAGCGCCAGCTCTCGCGCTCCGAGAGCATTCAGGTGGGCTACGTGGGCACGCGCGGATACCACGAGCCGGTGGAAAACGTGGGCGTGAACGCAGTCGGCGGATATGGCCTGCCGGCAAGTACGCCTCCTGCTCCCAGTTTTGGTCCGGTCACCGAAGTCGATAGCTCAGCTACGTCAAATTTCAACGGCCTCCTCGCCAGCTACCTGATCCAGGGGCACGGCCTGACTGCGCAGCTCAACTACCAGTGGAGCCACGCGCTCGATGAGATTTCAAACGGCGGAATCCTGCCGTTTGACGGCACCAGCATCGAGTACCAAATTAACCCGCACAAGCTTCGCGGGCAATACGGCAACGCAGATTACGATGTGCGCCAGTACTTCAGCGGCAATTACCTCTACGCGATGCCACACTTCGGCGGGCCCAAGATGCTGACAGACGGTTGGCAAATCGGTGGAACGATATACTCCAGCAGCGGCAACCCATTCACGCCGGTGTTATACACCTCCGACTTTGGGATTGGAAATTACGGAAACGGAGCGAACGTAACCCCGCTCATGCCGAAGGCGGGGGTCAACCATCACTGCACGCGCAGCGATGCGAACCCGACTACACCATGTTTTACTGACAAGATGTTTACCGCGCCTACTCCTTTCGGCGCGTACGACAGGAATCAATTCTGGGCGCCCCGCTATTTCGACACCGATGCGACGCTGCTGAAAGCCTTCGAGCTGCCGCATACCTTAGAGCAGGCCAAGCTTCAGATAGGCCTGACAGCGTTTAACCTGCTCAACCACCCGAACTTCGGTCTGCCCAATGGAAACATCGATGGTGGGAGCTTCGGCGTTACTACCGTAGCCGTGGGCCCGCCGACCAGCATCTACGGTGCAGGCCTCGGAGGCGATCCCTCAATCCGCATCGTCGAACTGAATGCCAGGTTCACCTTCTAACTCTTCGCAAAGACCGCAGCAAGCAAACGGGGCGTCCAGACGGACGCCCCGTTTGCTTGTGCTTTTCGAAAGTACTCTCCGCTACTTCTTCCTTGCCTTCCGTATCGGGGACTTGCGCCCCGAAGGCTTCTTCGCGGAAACCTTCCTAACCTTGCCCTTCGCCGGCAGTGCCTTCTTTCCGGCTGCAGCTTTCTTCGCGGGCCTCTTTGCCGTTGCCGCGCGCTTTGCCGGCTTCTTTGTTTTTGTTGCGGGCCTGGTTGCGGGCTTTGCTGCGGGCCTGGCCAATGCGGCTCGCGCTTTGACAGGAGCTTTGGTCCGCGCGGCGAGCGTCTTCTGCGCCAGCTCGGCCTTCAGCTCCGCGTCGAACTCTTCAGGCGTGAGCGGGCGCGCCGACTTGCGCAGCCGTTCGATGTCGTAGAAGGCGCGGCGCTCCGACAGAAATACATGCACCACGAAGTCGACATAGTCGAGCAGAATCCACTCGCCATGGCGGCGGCCTTCCACCGAATTCGGATACACTCCGAAGTCGCGCTTGAGCCGCAGCTCGATCTCATCGGCAATGGCGACGGCCTGCCGCTCGTTGGTGGCCGAAGTGACCAGAAAAAAGTCGCTCAGTCCTGAGTCGGCGGGATCCAGTGCAAGGATGCGGGTATTCAGGCCTTTTTTGTCTTCACAAACCGCGGCAGCGGCCTGTACGAGGGCGCGCGTTTGCTTCTGCGCTGGGGTTAGTTTCATGCGGTAGAACTTCTCTCCAAGCTTCATCGTAGCGTGTCGCTTCGGGGCGCGGCAAGCGGCGGGAGGGCCGCTAGTGCTCTGACCTCGTGGTTTCGTAATGATCCTCGGACGAGTGCGGGCGTGGACGCCCGCACGACAGCCGGTCTGGAGACCGGCGCTACATTTCGGCTGGCGCAAAATCAAGCGGTCTTTATACCAGAGCTACGACCGGTATAGCCCGTGTAGCGCGATGTATTCGCGCACGGCCTGCGGCACCAGGTCGCGCCCTGCGGCCGGACTGCCGGAAGCGGCGTGAATCTGCGCCCGGATCTCCCTGCGAACTTCTGACGCGCTGATCTCCACATGCAGGCTCGGCAGCACGTAAAACGGCGCGCGGTCCCCGGCCTGATTCATGAGGACAAAGGGGCGCACCTCCATGCCGGATTCGCGCTGGCTCCCTTCGAGCGCGGGCTCAAGCGCAAGGCCCGGCGGAAGAGCGGCCTTCAGGTCGGCCTTCAGATCCGGGAGCGGCTGCCCCGGCCGCGAGGCCACGATCAACGGCGCCACAAAAGGAAGCTCCGCGGCACGGTGCCAGCGGCGCAGCCCGAAGAACGAGTCCGCGCCCATCAGGCAAAAGAGCGCGCAATCGGGCGCGAGGGAAGTGCGCAGGCGCTCGAGCGTGTCGATTGTGTAATTGGGCGGGGTTTTCGGTGCGGATTTGCGTTCGTCAGCCGGTATTGGCGCGTGGGGCGATTTTGGGGCGTCGGCCAGCGAAACCTCGAAGCCCGACTCGCCCGCGATTGCCAACCGCGTCATTGCCACCCGGTCCTCGAAGCTGGCAGCGGGACCCTGTGACTTGAGCGGCTGCATACCCACCGGGGCAAACAGCACAGTATCCAGCGCGAAGGCGGCACGGGCGGCGCGCGCCACGGCCAGATGGCCCAGGTGCGGCGGGTCGAAACTGCCTCCAAAGAAGGCTATGCGCGATCCACTGCGCCGAGGCGGTTCGTCTCTTTTAGCCGCCCCAGCTTTGCCCGGCTGGTTCATGGCTTCATCGTACCGCGCCGGGCGCGCCAACCAGAATCCGTGCGGGAGTCTGGAGAGCCCCGCTACAGCCGGTCAGGAGACCGGCGCTACAGGTTCTCGCCTGCGCCATCAGATAGAATCGAATCGAAGCTAAAGTTCCCTGATCGGCTCTGCTGCCATGCGATACTTCATTGCCTGCCTCTCACTTGCCGGAGTCCTTGTCTCTGCAATGGCGCTCCAGGTGCATTACTCCACGGCCACCGAACCCTGCTCCATCAACGAGCACTGGGACTGCGGCATCGTGAATCACAGCAGCTATTCGGTCATCTTCGATGTTCCGGTGGCGGCGATCGGCATTGGCGGCTATTTGTTGCTCGGCATCCTGGCGCTGGCGCGGCGACGCTTCCTGCTTCTCGTTACCGCCCTCATCGGGCTGGGTTTCGCGCTCCATCTTTCGGGCGTCGAGCGCGACATCCTCAGCGTCTGGTGTCTCTATTGCGTGATCTCGCAGGGAATCATCGCGCTCATCACGCTGCTCAGCGTGGCGTGGCTGGTGGCGCAAGCAGTGAAGAAGCATCGCGCGCCAGTTGAAGCGTAGTTTTTTCCTGGCGTGAGATTCCGCCTTTGCGCTGTGGGAGTGCTGACCGCGTGACTTCGTAATGAGCTTCGGACGCGTGCGGGCGTGGACCCTTCGACTTCGCTCAGGGCAGGCTCTCACACGACAGCCGGCCAGGAGGCCGGCGCTACACCTCGCGCTGATAAAATTGATTCAGATTCATGTTCAGGGACTGGTACGGACGCTGGATGTACGCGTGGGAAACGCGGCTGACGATGCGCGACGAAAATCGCGTGGTGCGGCCGCTGGAGTGGGGCTTCGAGTGGATTGTGCCCTTTCTCGAAGCGCACGGCTTTGACTCTGTCGTGCCCGGGCCCGAGGTGGAGCGCGACGATGCGGCCGCCGAAACCGCGATGGTGCGCATCAACCAGTTCCTCATCCGCCACAGCAAGATTTTTTTTGGTTACGAGCGACCTACGGATTTTCGGCTGGAGGAGCGCTTTCCGCAACTCTTCCCCACCAACGTGCGCCCGGAAACGCTCGCCAAAGATGCGGAAATCAAGCAGCAGGCGGCCGAAGGCAAGCTTGCTCGCGCGCAATACCTGCGCTTCACTTCGCCGGAGCGCACGCCGTATCCAGAAAACGATCTAGTCAACGCGCGCTGGTATCCCGCACCCGCGCACAAAGATCCCGCGCGGCCCAAACAGGCCATCGTCGTGATGCCGCAGTGGAACGCCGACGGCTTCAGCCACAACTCGCTGTGCACGCTCTTCAATCGCATGGGGGTTTCGGCGCTGCGACTCTCCAAGCCGTACCACGACATTCGCCGCCCCGCCGAGCTGGAGCGCTCCGACTACGCGGTGAGCGCCAACGTCGGCCGCAACATCTCCGCGTGCCGACAGGCCGTGGTCGATATCCGCTGCTGCCTCGACTGGCTCGAGGAGCAGGGCTACGAACATTTTGGAGTGCTGGGCACCAGTCTCGGTTCCTGCTACGGCTATCTGGCCAGTGCGCACGACGCGCGGTTGAGGGTGAACGCCTTCAATCACGCATCAACAGCTTTTGGAGACGTGGTGTGGACCGGGCAAAGCACGCGCCACATCCGCCAGGCGGTGCAGGAGGCAGGGCTCACACAGGAGCGTGTGCGTGCCCTGTGGGCCGCCGTGAGCCCGGTGAGTTACTACGAGCAATTTCGCGGAGCCGAGGCCAATGGCCCCGGCAAAAACGTGCTCATCGTCTACGCCAACTACGATCTCACCTTCCCCAAGGAGTACTCGCTCCAGGTGGTCGATGCCTTTCGCCGTTCCGGGCTGCGTTACGAGGTGCGGGTGCTGCCCTGCGGCCACTACACCACCGGCGAAACGCCCTACAAGTTCATCGACGGCTGGTATATGGGCTCGTTCGTCCATCGCGCGTTTAAAGCGCTGCGGGAAGAGAAAGCATCCGGCGCAGGAGCAGGCGCGGTGCATTCGAGCGATGTCGAGGAAGAAGCGCTTTCGCGCTAGCGCACGCTGTCTAAATCTATCTGCAACAATTTTGCGGGATCGAGATACGCATTCTGCCAGCGCACGGCCCAGTGCAGGTGCGGCCCCGTCACGCGCCCGGTGGCTCCGCTCAAGCCAACGCGCTGACCCTTCGTCACGCGCTGGCCCTCATGCACCTCAATGCGGCTCAGGTGCATGGAGAGCGTGTGCAGCCCCAATCCATGGTCGATCACTACGCAGTTGCCCTCGTAGTAGAGGGGCCGCGCCAGCACCACCACGCCGCTATTGCCCGCGCGCACCACTGTGCCCGTCGCCGCGCGAAAATCCATCCCTTTGTGAACGCTCGCGAGCTGGCCGTTGAAGGTGCGCCGCATTCCGAAACTATCGGTGGGCTCGGCGTGGACCGGCGCGTGAAAATCGCCGGACCAGAGCGGCTTGGGCGCGCTTCGTGCAAACACCTTCTCCTTGAGCGCCAACTCGGCTTTGATCCGCTTGAGCGCCTTCGGCCCCGGTGCAACAAACTTCGGCGCGACGGTCAACGTGCCTGTGGGGTAATGCGCCTCGTGAATTTCAACGCTGCGGCTCAGGTCAGTTGTGCCGCCGCCTGTTCCGTTCAGCGTCGCCTTGATGCGAAGGGGAGAAGTGCCCACGGCGCCTTCCACATCCACACCCGCGAGCGCATACCACGCCTGTCGTTGCTGCGACCAAAAGAACGCGAGCTTTTCTCCCAGCCATTCGCCCTCAAGCGTTGCATTCGCCGGCGCGGCCACGCGAATCAACTCCGGCGAACCCACCTCGACCACGGCCGGCGTGAGCACGACAGAAGCGGATTGAGCATGAACAATACACAGGGGGACAGTGAGAAGAATTAGCACTACCGGAGCGGAATTGCTGCGTCCCATGGAGATAGCATACGGAGGATCGGCGGTCCGGCTCAATCCGTCCGGACTATATATCCAAAGGAGTTACGTGGGAAGATAACGGCCCCGCCTAGACAACAAATCTTCGATCCCATTTGGGTGGCTGGATAATATTTCCATGCAATATAACAAAACAATAAGATTTCTAATTAAGAGATAACATTTTAAGTATAATGGTCCATAGTCGGTCACTTTCCAGATGTCGCCTAACGCAAATTCTCCCATATCGAGTTCGGCTAAGGAAATTGGGTTGCACTATCTCGTGCAAGAGATGAATCTCCACGTTGCCTCTCCAGCAGTGCGCTCCGAGATAGTTGCAGGGGCAAGGAAAACCCACGAAACGCACACCTCTGTTCTTGAACAGTACCCTGCATCGTATGCCCCAAAGGGCATTTGGGGGAACTTGCGCTTTGCGTTGCGTTACGAGCCCATTGACCTCGGGGTACTGGCTGCGTTCTTTAAGACAATCGACAGAAGCGAGCTTGAGACTTGGGTGCGAGGGGAGTCTACAGGAATCTTTGCCAGGCGGGCGTGGTATCTGTTCGAGATGCTGACCGGCCAGACACTAGATTTGCCAGACGTCCCGCCGACGGGATACGCGCCCTTGTTGCGCCCCGAAGCACAGATCACTTCTGCGGGGATTCGCATCCAACGGCAAAAAATCGTCGACAATCTGCTTGGCAATGGCGATTACTGCCCATTGATTCGCAGAACCGGCGATCTGGAAGGGTGGATGCAGCAGGACTTTCGACAGATGTTTCAAGGGGTAGTGAGCGGGGTTGCGCCTGCCGTGCTGGAACGGGCTGTGCAATACCTGTTTATCAAGGAGACACAGTCATCGTTCGCCATTGAGGGGGAAGCGCCCAGTCCCGACCGATCGCGGCGCTTTGTGCAGGCATTGCAAAGTGCCGGAAGCTTCGATACCTCAAGCAAAGATGCGTTCATTAGGCTTCAGAAGGCAATCGTTGAGGCGCGGTTTGCCTTGGAAGACTGGCGAAACGTGCAGAATTATATTGGGTCGATTGCGCAGGATTACTCCCCTGTCGTGCATTACGTCTGCCCCAAGCCGCTCGATTTGCCCTCGCTCATGAGAGGCTGGATGCGTTCTCTGGAACGCATTGGGACCGGGGAAGTGAACCCGATATGCGTGGCCACGATTGCCGGGTTCGGCTTTGTTTATCTGCATCCGTTTGAGGACGGCAACGGACGTTTGCACCGCTTCCTTATCCATCACAGCTTAGCCAAGCTCGGCGTTACTCCCAAGGGCGTGCTGTTCCCTGTTTCAGCCGCAATGTTGCGGAACCGGGCCGTGTACGACCAAGCCCTGGAGTCGCTGTCCGAAAAGATAGAGCCCTTGATCGAATACACGCTTGATGACGCAGGGCGTTTGACCGTCGAAGGAGAAACGGATTTGCTCTACCGTTACCCCGACCTGACTGTACAGACAGAGTATCTATTCCGTGTGGTTGCCGACACCATCGCGACGGATATGCGAACGGAGATTGGCTTCCTCGGGAGATATGATCGGGCGATGGAGGCTGTCAAAGATGTGGTGGAGATGCCAGACCTGCGCGCTTCGCTGCTGGTACGGCTAATTTTCCAGAACCACGGGCGGCTTTCCAAGGTGAAACGCGGGCAGTTTGCGGAATTGAGCGACGATGAGATTGCGGCAATCGAGAGCGCAATTCGTGCGATCGACGTGGAAGAAGAGGTCCAATGACGAACTTCAAGGAATATCTGCGGTCGCAAAAACAGAACGATTATGCGGCGCACAACGATGCTGAGTCTGCCGCGAAGATGGCGGCGGAGTGGTCGCTTTTGAAGGAAAAGGTACGGGCGCTGTCTGCCAATGAGGCGTATAAGGGCGAAGCTTTTGAGTGGGCGCCCTACGAGGCCGCCTATACCGACTTTGTAAAACTGAAAAATGTAGCGGCAATCTTTCGCGAAAGTAGAAGTTTGCCGGATATTCCTTTGAGCTGCGAGGTACTCTTCAGCCGTCGGCCCCTAGCGGCCAACCAGGTGTGGTCTGTCGAAAAAGCTCCGCCCGCTCAACTCTGGCATTTGGCGTGGCACGCGCAAGAGGGCGAGGCAAAGTGGCAGGTGAAGGAACTGCGCAAGAATTTAACCGCGGAAGACCTTGCCAACGAGATTCTTATTGCGCTGGTCAAGTACTTCAACGAGTACGAAGACTTCTACCAAACCGGGCAATGGCTTAGATAAAGCGACACCTCATTGCGTCTCGCCAAGCCGCGGATGCGCGGCCTTCCATGCGGCCACGCGATCCTGCACATCGGAGAGTTCGTCGGCGGTGATGTGCTCGCCGATCATCTGGCGATTGGCCGCATACTTTTCCTGGTTCGGCCCTTTCACGCTGGCGGCAAGGTCCAGCCAGAAATACGCTTCCACGTCGCTGTGGGGCACGCCCTGGCCCATGGAGTAGAGCACGCCCAGCGTTCCCTGTGCGGTGGGGTCGCCCTGATCCGCTGCCCGGCGATACCACGCCGCCGCCTGCTCCATATCGCGCGGAATGGTTTTGCCTCCGCCATCGCGATACAGCGCGGCCAGGTGCATTTCTCCGGAAATGTTGTTCTGATCGGCAGCCTTCCGGTACCACGCGAGCTCCTGCTGATAATCGTCGGCCATCCGCGCTTTGTCGTGCTCGGAGGCGGCCGCCTGCGCATACTGCTCGCCCACCCCGACCTGAGCCGCGGCGTCGCCGGCATTGGCCTTGGCCAGCAGGGCCGGGTCAATGATCACCGTCTGTGCCGCGGCAGAAAGCAGCATGCCGAGGAACATCGCTACGGGAATCAAATATTTTCTTCGGTTCGCCACAAGCGCCTCGCAGGTCCAATCGAATGAGTTGAACCGATGGGTTGCTGCTTCCAGTGTACGCAATCGTTGCCGCGAAGGCATGGTTTGGCGGTTTGACAAACGTATATACGTTCGATATACGTTATGGTGTAAGCTTCTGGGTCCTGTCAGGAGCCATTGGGCGCTTGACGCCAGGGATTTCAAACCGAGATACGCGCCCCCCTCCTTTGGGAATAAGCGGCGACTCAAACCGGAGACGGGTTGAGCTGTCCGGCTCCAGGCCAAAGGAGTGAGATATGAAACGAGCCCAGATGAAGCGCCGCAAGCCATCGAAGGGGATGGATGTCCACTATGTCTATCGGGGCCAGCGATTTTGTTGGAATTCCGAGAAGGTGGACGCGAACTTCAAAAAGCATGGCATCCGTTTTGAGCAAGCGTGCGAGGTGTTTTTCGATCCTTTCGTAAATCTTCTCGATGCGACGCCGGAGCAGGAGGCGCGCGAAGCAGTTCTTGGATTGACCGAAGATTGGACGCTGCTTTTTGTTGTGCATGTTGTCAGGGAGCGAGGCGTCATTCGCATCATTTCGGCGCGGCAAGCGACACGAGCCGAACGGAGGCTGTATGAAGACAATGTCTGAACGAATCAAGCGGCGTCTTCGCCGCGACCGGCCCATGACCACGATCAGCATAAGGATCCCGGAAGACGTAATCGAGGACCTGAAGGAGGTTGCGCCGAAGCTGGGGTTCTCTGGGTATCAACCGCTGATTCGCGCCTACATCGGTCAGGGTCTGCGCACGGACCTGGCGCGTCTGGAGCGGCCGGAACTGGCGGAGTTGGAAAAGAGCCTGCGCCGGCACGGGATAAAGAGCGACGTGATTTCGGCGGTGCTGGGTGAGGCGGCACAGCGAAGTGCTTAGACTGCGGCCTGGCGGTTTCAGCCCGGCCGGGGAACCAGCTAAACTTTATCTATGACTGACCGCATGTCTTTGCCCCTCGTCCAGGCCGATCCCGATGTGGCCGCCGCCATTGACCACGAAACCCTCCGCCAGCACGAGGGGCTGGAGATGATTGCCAGCGAAAACTTCGTCTCCGAAGCGGTGCTGGAAGCAGCCGGCTCGATCTTCACCAATAAATATGCCGAGGGCTATCCGGGTCGCCGCTACTACGGCGGCTGCGAGTACGCCGACATCGTGGAGAACCTGGCCCGCGATCGCGCCCGCCAGCTTTTCGGCGGCGAGCACATCAACGTGCAGCCGCACTCCGGCTCGCAGGCCAACGCTTCGGCGTACGCGGCGGTTCTCGCGCCCGGCGACACCATTCTCGGCCTCGATCTTTCGCACGGCGGTCACCTCACGCACGGTCATCGACTGAGCTTCAGCGGCAAGCTCTACCGGACCACGTTTTATCACGTGCGCCGCGATACCGAGACCATCGACTACGACGAGATGGAATCCGTTGCCATCGCGGAGAAGCCCAAGGTCATCATCGGCGGCGCCAGCGCTTACCCGCGCATGTGGGATTTCGCGCGCATGCGCGCGATCGCCGACAAGGTGGGCGCAATTTACATCTTCGACATGGCGCACATTGCCGGCCTGGTCGCAGGCGGCGTGCACGATTCGCCGGTACCGCACACGCACATCACCACCACCACCACGCACAAAACCCTGCGCGGGCCGCGCGCCGGCCTCATCATCTGCAACCAGGATCTTGCCGCGGCTGTAGACAAATCTGTCTTTCCCGGCCAGCAGGGTGGCCCGCTGGTGCACATCGTGGCCGCAAAGGCGGTGGCGTTTGCTGAGGCGCTGCGTCCCGAGTTCCGCGACTACGCCGCGCAAATCGTGGCCAACGCGAAAGTATTAGGCGAAGCACTGCGTGCAGCGGGCTACCGGTTGGTTTCAGGGGGAACCGATAATCACCTCTTGCTGGTCGACGTCTTCGAGAAAGGCATCCTCGGCTCTGAAGCGGAGCTGGCTTTGGGCAAGGCCGGCATCACCGTGAACAAGAACTCCATCCCGTGGGATACGAACCCGCCGCTCAAGCCATCGGGCATTCGCGTGGGCACGCCCGCGCTTACCACGCGCGGCATGAAGGAACCCGAGATGCGCACCATCGGCGCGTGGATCGCCGAAGCGCTGGAGCAGCGCAACGACGAGGCCGCACTCGCGCGCATCCGTGGCGAAGTGGCCGAGCTCGCCAACCAGTTCCCGCTCTACGCGTGGCGCCGCGCCGCGGCGACGGTGAGCGCTTAGATCTCTGACCGCGTGCATTCGCGCCGGTAGAGTTCGTGCTGTCCTACCCTTTCGCCCCAAAAGCAGGCGAAAGGATGGGGCACGGCCAGCGCCTAACTCGAAACCCATCCAAAACCAGAACCCCACGACGTGGTCCAAAACAAGGACCCCCGATGTGGGTGGGCACAGGAAAATTTATGTGCCGGACCTTGCCCGCGTGTGCAAGAATGCCGGTGGGCAACGAACCTTTGCCTATGACCATCTAAAGAGGGCTGGAACGCGCTTGCTTCGCGTCACCTTCAGGTCATCAGGAGGAATCGATGAAGTCCATTCACATTGCACTCGCAGCTTTGCTCGTATTCTCTGTGCCGGCCTTCGCGCAACATGGAGGCAAAAGCACGCCCAAGGCGCCCAAGAGCGGTCCCGCGCCCTACCACGGCACGCCGCAGGCGCCCAATCCGCAGCGCAACTATAACCCTCAGCCCGGCCACCCCAACGCGCCGCACGTCGACAAAGGCAAAACGTGGGTTGGTCATGACAGCGGCCCCAACGATCAGCGTTATCACATGGACAACCCCTGGGCGCATGGCCACTTTGCCGGCGGTTTCGGTCCCGGGCACGTGTGGCATCTTGGCGGCGGAGGTCCCGATCGCTTCTGGTTCAATGGTTGGTACTGGTCCGTCGCGGCCGCCGATATCGCCTTCTGCGACGGTTGGCTCTGGGGCTCCGATGAAATCATCATCTACGAGGATCCGGACCACATCGGCTGGTATCTCGCGTACAACGTGCGCCTTGGCACCTATGTCCATGTGATGTATCTCGGGATGTAAGTGGTTTTGAATCTGCAAGAACACATACCATGTGAAAAGCGTTGCGGCGGGACGGGAAAAACACCTGTCCCGCTGCGGTGTTCAGCGGCGTCGCGCGAACACATGCGCGGCGCAAGGCTCTACAGCAGCCGCTACGCATTATGCGCGTGCCACGATCCGGGGAGGTAACCGAAGGGTATCTTCGCGTAACTTTCCCTGGTTACAAAATAACTTGCATCAAACGATGAAACCGCGAATTTTCTGGATTATCCTTGATTTATGGCGATAGAAAACATTCTTGTCGAAATCGACGCCGAGATAGCCAGGCTGAAGCAGGCACGCGCTCTGCTGGCCACGCTCGGAACCGCAGCCCCCAAAGCCGGACGCACAGCGAAGAAAGCGCCCGCCAAAGCCAAGACCAGAAAGAAGCGGGTCCTGAGCGCCGAAGCGCGCAAGAAGATAGCCGACGCGCAGCACCGGCGTTGGGCTAAGCAAAAGGCCAAGGCGAAGGCGACGAAGAAGGCCTAAAGCAAAACCAGAGTCGCTGTACCCCGGAGCCTCAACTGCTGAGTCGATGCGGACACTGCAGCGGCTCTCCTATCCCAGAGACATCATCACCAGCATGCGCGGCTCGGTCATCTCCTCGATGGCCCAGCGGATGCCCTCGCGCCCCAGGCCGGAGTCCTTCACGCCGCCGAAGGGCATCGGATCCAGGCGCCAGCTCGGCGTGTCGCCGATGATCAACGCGCCCACTTCGAGCTCGCGGTAAGCGGTGAGAATGCGGACGGAGTCGCGCGTGAGCAGCCCGGCCTGCAAGCCGTACTTCGAGTGATTCACCCGCGCCAGCGCATCTTCAAAATCGTCGTATGGCTCAATCGCGAGCACCGGCCCGAAAATTTCCTCGTCGTGCAACTTCATGCCCGGCGCGGTTGCGGTCAGGATCGCGGGCGTGATCATCGACCCCTTACGCTCGCCGCCGGTCACCAGCTTCGCGCCGCCGGCAACGGCTTCCTTCACCCACGCTTCCACCCGCTCCGCTTCGCTCACCCGGATGAGCGGACCAATCTCCGTCGCCTCATTCGAGGGATCGCCGACCGGAAGCTTGGCGGCAACATCGACCACCTTCCACAGAAACGTCTGGAAGATACTGCGCTCCACCAACACGCGCTGCGTGCTGATGCACGATTGCCCCGCGTAGTTGAAGGCGGAGTGCGCGGTGCGCAACGCCGCGTCATCCAGTTCCTTCCAGTCGCTGTGCACCACGAGCGTGGAGTTCCCGCCCAACTCGAGCAGGACGCGCTTGCGTCCAGAGTGCGCCTTCAGCTCCCAACCCACTTTGGCCGAGCCGGTAAAACTCACCAGCTTGATGTGATCTTCCTTCTCCGCGAGCCACGCCGTGTCGGCGTTGTCGAGGGGCAGTACAGCCAGCGCTTCCTCGGGCCAACCCGCCTTCAAAATCACTTCGCCCAACGCCAGCGCCGTAAATGTGGCCTGGGGCGCGGGTTTCAGGATGAACGGGCACCCAGCCGCCATGGCCGGCGCGGCTTTGTGCGCCACCGAATTCAGAGGAAGGTTGAAGGGCGTAATCGCCAGCACCGGCCCGATGGGAAAGCGCTGCACCAGCCCCCAACGGCCCTCGTTGCCCTCGGTCAAATCCAGCGGAAGGCTCTCGCCGCCCAGCCGCACCGCCTCTTCGGCCGCGGTCTTGAAGGTGAGCACGGCGTGGTCCACTTCAATCCGCGCCAGACGCACCGGCTTGCCCGCCTCGGCCACAATCAGTTGCGCAAAGCGTTCCTTCTGCTCGATCAGGGCCGCGGCCACGTCTTCCAGAATCTCGCGCCGCTTCCAACGCGGCAGTGCGCGCGTGCGGCGCAGGCTGGCCACGGCGTGATGCACGGCCTGGCGCGCATCGGCACGCGTGGCCCTGGTCACGCGCCCCACCAGTCCCTGATCCCACGGCGAGCGCACTTCCATCGCCTCTCCGTCGGTCCATTCTTTGCCGCAAAGCAGAAATCCTGTCTGCGAACCCGGCCGCATCTTCATGGTGAAGCTCCTCAAACAAAGTATCTAGGTCGAAAGTATCTGCGTCCCAAAGTATCTGCGTCTTTGATGGTAAAGCGCGCGGCCGGTGGTTGTCCGTTCCCGCGCGCCACCGACTGCCGGCTACGACCCGATTCGGAACCAGACTGCGATAGGGAAATTTTCATGCGTCTTGCCGATGCCAGGCCGCGACGGATGCGGTATAGTGGCTGCAACTTCAGATTGCAACCGGCCAGACCCACGAAAAATCCACTCGCAAGGATGGCACCATGACTAACATTCCCGGCAATCAGCCTCCCCAGGGTTATCCACCTCAGCCAACCACGCCGCCCTACCCGCCGGTGGTGTACCCTCCACCGAAAAAGGGGCCGAGCGCCCTGAAGATTGTCCTCATCATCGTCGGGATCTTCGTCGGCCTCGGGCTCATCGGAGTCGGGCTTCTGAGCTACGGGGTCTACAAGGTAGCCAAATCTTCGAACATGACGGTCAACACGCAGCCGGTATCGGCAAGCGACCTGGGCGTCGCCCTCTACCCAGGAGCAGAGCAAAAAGCCAACGTGCACATGACCATCGCCGGCAAAGATATGCTCACGGCAACCTTTCTCACCACCGACTCAAAGGCGCAGGTGATCGCGTTTTACCAAAGCAGCCTCGGACCGAACGCGCAAGCCCAGACCACCAGCAACGGGGAGACGTTCATGGTGGATAAAGGGTCGGGCGAGTCCGTGATCGTGACCGTGTCACAACAGCCGAGCATGTCTGGCGGCAAGACGCAAATCGTGATCGTGCATGCCACACCGGCTGCAACGCCGTCGAAGTGAAGGATGAGGAACGGGCGCCCTGCTCTCGCGAGCTTTTTGATTTTTCGCTTGAGCGGAGCCAGAAATGTTCTACCCAGCGATGGTGGTCTCCCACCCTTGCGACATAAAAAAGTCGCAAGGATGGGGCACGGAGCTCTCGGGTACAGCAATCAGGGAACCGCGCTACGCGCGAATCACGTAGCACGCGAGCAGGTCCTCGCCGTACCACATGATGTAGTTTGTGCCCCACGCGTTGTTGAAGAGGCACGAGTGAATTCCCTTGCGCAAATCGGGTTGCTCGTTAGAGAACAGGAGCGGTGTCCGCTCGCCCAGCGCCACCACGGGCGCATCGACCGGATCGACGCTGAAGCGATGGGTATCGAATCCGTATCGAAACCCATCTTGCAAGTAGTGCATGTGCCGATTGCCTGACCCCACCACGTCGAACGGTGCAATCCACTCACCGGATTTTTCGAGCTTCCAGCCCTTCACGTCTTCGGCAATGGGATTGAAGGTAAGCCACAGCGCCTCCGGCATTCGTGTTGCCGGTTTGCCAAACCACAAGAGATTCATTGCGATCTCCGGCTCGGACTCAGTAAAGGACAAATCGAGAAACGCGCGCCGTGGAAACGCGGCCCGTCCCGATTGAAATGCCTCCTCGTCCTTGAACTGCAAGCTAACGAGAATCCGAAATGCTCCTTCAATCTCTTCCAGATGCATCTCGACGGGCTCGGCTTGCCATTCCTGGTTCTTCGCGCCAAACCGTTCGATATTCGGCTTGCCAAAGTCCTTCTGCGCCCAATCCGCCTTGGTGGTCAGATAACTCGCCCGATAACGCCGGTAATCTTCCTGCGAAAGCGTCTGGTAAGTCAGGAGCCCAATCGGGTTCTTTTCACTAGCCCACTCGCGCCCCGTCATTTTGTTGTGCAACCGCGTGATCGCCCCGGTCTTCGGATCGAGTCCGACCGTGAAGTGTTTTGTCTCGATGGGTTCTCCAATCTGATGCACAGTCGCTCGCGGTCCCGGCTTCGGCTCGTACGGTTTCGGGTTCCCAAATTCTCCCTGCGCCTCTGCTCGCTGCGCCGCCGGTAACGCCGCAATGCCGTCCAGCAGATCCTGCCGTTTCTCCTTCCAACTGAACTCCACGACTTTGTAGTTCTTCGTGTCTAACTTGCCCGCTAAGTCAGACGGAATGTAGTTATCGAAGTCCAGCCACGTTTTTGTATCCGTGCCCCAGGTGTGTTCCGCCTCAAGCAAAGCGTGGCGAAGGAACTGCAAATCGGTTTCATCGCCAACCTTGAATGCGTCCCGAACCCAGTATTCACGGAGTCGCGAAACTCGCCGGAAGCGCGCCACTTTGAGGGGATCGCTCGCGCATCCGTAAATCCACGTGTCGCCGATTTCCTCCGTGACCACCGGCAGCTTGTCGCGGAACGGCGCAAGAGCGTTCGCCATCTCGCTGAGATTTGCGGCGACGATTTCCGCGTTCGGAAACCGTGCCGCCAAATCCGCATGAATGCGGTCGATTTCATGCGGCTTATGCGGGCCGCTGTTATCGCCGCGCACCCGCGTCACCAGGGCCAGGTCCGATCCCGGAACCACCGCGATGCCTTCGTATTCGTGGTGATACATCATGGCCAGACTCGCGCCCGAAGGATCCTTCCACAAGAAAATGGGCGGCAGCAGAGCGGGCGTCGAGCCGCCATTCACGCCGATTTCCAAAAATGTAACGCCATGCTTCGCCAGCGGCGGAATGATGCCGCGCGTGTGGCCCGGCACGTCGGTCATCTTCGCGCCGGTGGTTACCTTGTCAAAGCGCCGGTCGAGCGACTGCGCCAGCGCCAGGCCGCCTTCAATCATCGACGGGCTCAACATCTCGGTCTGCCACGTGAACGGCAATGCGTGCCAGGCAATATCGCCGCGCGCAATCGCATCTTCCATCGCCTTGCGCTCGGCCGCGGAGGCCTGATCGAGATACTCGAAGAGCAGCCACGATCCGGTCGTCCACACATAGCGCCGCTTGCCTTGGGTGTTCGCGGTGCGCGCGGTCTCGATGGCCTGAGGGAAGTATTGATTGAAGTACTTATGAACGACGCTATATTGCGTATCGATAAAGCCGGCATCGAAGTGGCACTTGAACATCACCAGCACGCGCTTCACGGTTGCGTCCGGCGCGGCTGATTGCGCTTCGGCTGCCAGCACGGCGCGCGACGGCAACGCCATGCCCGCGCCCACGGCCGCGATTGTCTTTACAAATTCGCGACGCTTCATCTTGAACATTCTCCCGCTTAAAGCCAGGGGGAGTGTACCACTCGCGCCGACAGCTTTTCAGTTTGGGGGCAGCTATGCTTCCAGGGGCTAAAGCCCCCAACTGCTTTTTTGCCGGCGTTTACGGCGCGGCTGAAAGCCGCGCCCTGATACAAGACTCCTCCACGATGGGCTTTTTCAGCAAGATTTAAGGCCGTGCTCTTTCACGACATCTTGAACTCGCCGAGTGAAGACGTGCCCTTTCACGACGGCTTCAAATTGACGCACTGCCTCCGCCCTAGCGTTCGATCCGCATGCGATACACTCCATCCATGATTCACGACGGCCGCAGCCACAAACTTCCGTTCGACCCCGACGAGGCCATCGCGCATCTGCGCGCGAGCGACGCCAAACTAGCCGCGCTCATCGATCGCGCCGGCCCGTTCACGCTTCGTCTTGACCGCTCCGCTTCGCCTTTTGAGTCGCTGCTGGAATCGATCCTATACCAGCAGTTGCACGGCAAAGCCGCGGCCACCATCCACCGCCGCGTGCGCGAGTACTTCCACGGCGACCCTACGCCGCAGCTTTTGCTCGACACGCCCGACGATCCACTGCGCGCCGCCGGCGTCTCCGGCAACAAGATCAAGGCGCTTCGCGACTTGGCCGCGCGCACACTGGACGGCACCGTGCCCTCGCATGCCGCCATTCGGAAAATGTCCGACGCCGACATTGTCGAGCGGCTCACGGAAGTCCGCGGCATCGGCTCCTGGACCGTGGAAATGCTGCTGATTTTTCGCCTCGGCCGCCCCGATGTGCTTCCGGTAACCGACTACGGCGTGCGCAAAGGCTACGCGTTCACGTTCCAGCGCGTGCCCAAATCACGTCCGCTCGAAGCCGCCGACCTTCCCAAGCCCGATGTCGTCTTCCGCCGCGGCCAGCGCTGGGCGCCGTACCGTTCGGTGGCGAGTTGGTACCTGTGGCGGGCCTGCGATCTGGCGAAACATGCTGCGCCCGCGGGGCGTTCGGCTCGTTAGCGGGTCTGCAGCCGTGCCGCAGGGGCTAAAAGCCCCGCGCTCATATTGCGCAACTTACGGCGCGAGTAAACTCGCGCCCTGATACAAGAGTCATTCCGCAGGAATTTTTTGGCCGCCCGACCCAAAAAGGGTCCCGGCCGTTTCCTTTCCCAACTGTTTCAAGCTGACCGCTGCCTTGCGCGCGGTAACTCCGCCGCATCGCCGTACAATAGCGTCAGCGTGCGGATGCGCAGGTCGCAGCGCACGCAATCGGAATTTTCATGCCTCCTGCTAAACGTTTTGTTTGCATTCACGGCCACTTTTATCAGCCGCCCCGCGAAACTCCCTGGCTGGAGACGGTGGAAACGCAGGACACGGCGGCTCCCTACCACGACTGGAACGAGCGCATCTGCGCCGAGTGCTACGCGCCCAACGGCGCGGCGCGGGTGCTCAACGTGAAGAACCAGATCACGCGCATCGTGAACAACTACGCGCGCATCAGCTTCAACTTCGGGCCCACGCTCCTGAGCTGGCTGAAGGAAAACGCGCCGCGCACCTATCGCATGATTCTTGACGGCGAGGGCCGCAGCCGCCAGCGCAACCGCGGGCACAGTTCGGCCATGGCGCAGGTCTACAACCACATGATTCTGCCGCTGGCCAACGCGCGCGACCGCGCCACGCAGATCCGCTGGGGCATCGCCGATTACGAAAACAGTTTTGGCGCGCCGCCTGAAGGCATGTGGCTGCCTGAAACCGCGGCCGACAACGCGACTCTCGAAGCTCTTGCCGCCAACGGCATTCGGTTTACCGTGCTGGCTCCGCACCAATGCAAGCGGATCCGCCCGCTGAAGGGCGACGGCAACTGGACGAACACGCCCGACGCCACGGTCGACACCACGCACCCCTATCTCGTCCGCTTCGCTTCCGGCGCATCGATCGCCGTCTTCTTCTATAATGGTCCGGCCTCTCGGGCCATTGCCTTTGAGGGTTTGCTCGACTCCGGCGACAGCTTTGTCGCGCGCCTCAAAGCGGGATTCAAAGACGGCGCGCAGCCGCAACTGGTGCACGTAGCCACCGATGGCGAGTCCTACGGGCATCATCACAAGTATGGCGAGATGGCGCTGGCCTATGCGCTGCGCCTTCTGGAGCAGGACAAGACCGTCAAGCTCACCAACTACGCCGCGTTCCTGGAGCAGTTTCCGCCGGAGTTCGAGTGCGAGATTGTCGAAAACACTTCATGGAGCTGCGTGCACGGCGTGGAGCGGTGGCGCTCCAACTGCGGCTGCAACGGCGGCCGGCCCGGCTGGAACCAGGAGTGGCGCGCGCCGCTGCGCCGAGCGCTTGACGAGCTGCGCGACGCCGTGATTCCGCTCTGCGGGCAGCATGGCAGCAGTCTCTTTCGCGATGTGTGGGCCGCGCGCGACGCCTACATCCAGGTGGTGCTCGACCGCAGCGGGGAGTCGGTCGATCGCTTCCTGGCCGCGCACCAGGCGCACCCGCTCAGCGACGACGAGCGCGTCCGCGCTCTCGAGCTGATGGAGATGCAGCGCCACGCGCAACTCATGTTCACCAGCTGCGGATGGTTCTTCGACGACATCGCGGGCATTGAGGCCATGCAGGTGATCGCCTACGCAGCGCGTGTGCTGCAGCTCGCCCTGCAGGTCTTCGGCGAGCAGGCCGCGCCGCTCGAACCCGCGTTTCTCGCGCGCCTGGCCGAAGCCCGCTCCAACGACGCCGCGGCCGGCGACGGCGCCCGTATCTACGGGAAATGTGTCAACACGCAGGAGCTGCACCTGGAGCAGGTGGCCGCGCACTATGCCATCAGTTCCGTGTTCTCCACGTTTGCCGATGAAACGGATCTCTTCTGCTACCGCGTGCGCCGCATCTCCTACGAGATTTATACTTCGGGCCGCGGCCGCGTGGCGCTGGGCCGCGTGCATGTCGCCAGCACGATCACCGGACACGCGCAAAGCTTCTCGTTTGCGGTGCTGCACTTCGGAGACCAGAACATCACCGCGGCGGTAAAAGCCTACAGCGAGGCCGATGCCGCCGCCTTCGAAGCCTTTTCCGCCGATGCGGCCGGCCACGTGCAGCGCGCCGACTTCCCTGAGGTGATTCGCTCACTCGACCGTTTCTACGGCCACGCCGACTACTCGCTCACTTCGCTCTTCACCGACGAGCAGCGGCGCATTGTGCAGCTCATTCTCAACTCCACGCTCTGGGACATCGAGAACTCGCTCACCACCATTTACCAGGACCACGCCAGCCTTTTGCACTATCTTTCGCAGACGGGCCTGCCCAAGCCGCCCGCGCTCACGCTGGCTGCCGGCTTCGCCATCAACGCCGGGCTGCGGCGCGTGCTGGAAATCGAGCCCGTCGACGTGGCGCAGTTGCGCTCTTTCCTCGCGCTGGCCAAGGCCGACCTGGTGCCGCTCGAGACGGCGACGCTCTCTTACATTGCCGACCTGCGTATGAAGCGCGCCATGGTGGAGCTGCAAATGTCCGCAGGCTCGCTGGAAATGCTCGATCGCGCGCTGGCGCTGGCCCGCACCCTCGCGGAGATGCCGTTCGAGCTCAATCTCTGGCAGGCGCAAAACATCTGGTACGAGGTTCTGCGCACCTCGGGCTATGCGCTCACCGCGCTGGCAGCGGAGGATCGTCCACGCTGGGAGAAAGACTTTAACGAGCTGGGCGCTTGCCTCACGTTCGACACGGAAGCTATTCGCGCTTTGCAAGAGGCCGATGCGGCCATGGCGAACGACTAGAGTATTTCTCCGATTGGTTTGAAAAAGAGGAAATCGGGACGCCCCTACGGGGCTGGGGAATCATTCTTGCCTTTTCCCAGCATTCCGCTTCGCTTCATGCTGGGCTACTCTCGCGCCATCCCTCCGGGATGGGTTCGAAGCGAACCCGACATCATAATGGAGAGATGCTCTAAACTTCAGCTTCACCACGCTAACTCCGCCCGGCTTTTACGAGCTTTCCGTTCTTGAGCGCAAAGCGCTCGCCGCGCCACACAATCGTGTCTCCGGCAAAGCCCGCTACCCACAAGCCCATGGCCACGGCGTCGCGCAACGGGAGCAGCCAGAGGTTCGGAAGCACCTCGTGATCGCCGAGCACTGTAGCGCCCACCGTCATGGCCTGCGCCAGCCGCAGAAAGAAACTCAGCCCCAGCAGCCACAGGCTCACCGGACTCAATCCGCTGGCCAGCACGTTGAGCAGCGCCCACGAGAGCCCATGCGTGAAAATCAGGCCCACATAACCGGCCGGCCTTGCGTCGCGAACGGTGCGCAGCCAGCGCAACTGGTGATCGAAGAAACCGCGCCACACGTAAGCAGGCACGCTCGTCTCCACAACTTCCGCGCTCAGGGCAACTCGATAGCCCGCGTTCGCCACGCGCGCGCCCATCTCGTAATCGTCGGCTAACTGATCAACCAGCGTCAGCGGGCCGCCGGCTTTTTTGAGGGCCTCGCGTGTCACCGCGAGCGTGGAACCCAGACCGTAATGCAGTCCTCGCTCAATCAATTTCGAGAGCAGAACGCCGGGAATGAAATCCGTGGCAATGCCCAGCGCTTCAAGCCGCGAGGCGAGCGTGCCGTGCGCGCGCCCGCGATAGAGCGCCGTCACCAGGCCGACCGGCACCAAACCCGCATCCTGCGCCGGCGGCGCAAAGCAACACACTACCCGCTCCAGGTAATGCGGCCCCACGGTAATGTCGGAATCGTTGATGAGCCAAATATCGTAGCGCGCGTGACGGGCGAGTTGCGCCAGCGTGCTTACCTTGCCGTTTGTCCCCAGCCGCTCGGGGCACTCCACTAGCCGGATCGACAGCTCGGGAAACTCCGCCTTGAGCGCCGTCACCGCTGCGGCTGCGGGATCGTCGAGCGAACTTACGCCGAACAGCAACTCAAATTCACCCGCGTAATTCTGCTTGCAATGACTGCGGAAGGCATCGATCATGCCGGGGTCGAGGCCTTTGAGTGATTTGAGAATGCTCACGCCAGGCGCGAATTCAGCCCTCGGTGCGCGCCGCTCGCTGAGAAAGCTTCTCGCCGCCAGGAGACTCGCGAGAAAGTAGCCCATCCCGGCCACGGCCAGCGCCGTCGTCGCGATCTCGATAGCTTGCGCCAGGATGTGCGGCATGAAGGCAGTTTACAGGTGTCAGGTGTCAGGTTTCAGTTCTTTCGTGGCACGGCCATCAGCGGCGAATAACCGATAGCGAGGGATTTTGGCCCGAAGCCGAAAGCAAATTCTCATTCCGCAATCGGGTCGCCGGCGACTGAAACCTGAAACCTGAAACCTGTCACTCGTACCTCAGCGCCTCAATCGGGTCCAGGTTGGCCGCCTTCCATGCCGGGTAAATGCCGAACACCAGGCCGATGATGCAAGAGACGGCAAAGGCGATGGCCACCCAGACCAACGAAAGCGCCGCATGCAGAAACGGCACGGCAAAATGCAGAATCAGCGTCAGAAACGCCCCGGAAAAAATGCCCAGCAGTCCGCCCACCGCACACAAAGTGACGGCTTCCAGGGTAAATTGCGCCATGATGTTTTTCTTGGTCGCGCCAATCGCCTTGCGTACACCGATCTCGCGGGTGCGCTCGGTCACGCTCACCAGCATGATGTTCATCACGCCTACGCCGCCCACCATCAACCCCACGCACGACACTGCAACCATGAAGAGGAAGAGTCCGCCGGTGAGCTGATTCCACAGCCGCGTCAGCGAATCGGGGCTGAAAATCGCGAAATTATCGTCCTGATCGGCATGCAACTTACGGTGCACGCGCAGCAACTCGCGCACCTCTTCAGTCACGAGCTGCTTATTCTTCGGGTCGTCGTATTTCACATTGATCCCGAAATCGGTAATCTCGGGATGAATCTTGCGGAACGTCTCCAGCGGGAAATAGGCCTGGTTGTCCTGGGTGTTGCGTCCGCTGCCGAAGGGCTGAGGCTGCAGATCCATCACACCGATCACCGTGAAAACGTCGCCTTCGCATTCCACGTCCTTGCCGATCGGATCCTCGCCGGGGAAAAGATCGGCCGCGGAATCGTGACCGAGAATCGTCACATTCTCGCTATGCTCTTCCTCCGATTCGGTCCACATGCGGCCTTCCAGCAGTTCCACGTCCTGCACCTCCGTGAACGCCTCCGTGTTGCCGCTCAGAATGGTGTTCTGAATCTTGTGCGTGCCGTGCTTCAGCGATACGGAGCCCAGCCCCGTCTGGAAATTCTGATACGTCAGCGCGGGGTCCACGGCCAGCACATGCGGCAGCGCGCGCATCGCCACGCCATCCTCGTACGTGAGCTTTTTGCGGTTCAGCTCTTCGGTCGTGGGCCGGTGGCCGAAAGGCATATAGTGGTAGACCCACAATGTATTCGTTCCCAGCGAGTTCACAAAATGATCGATGTTGGTATTGAGCCCGTTGATCGCCGAGGAGATCAGAATGACCGTCGCGATACCGATCAGGATGCCGAGAATGGTCAGGCCGGAGCGCATCTTGTTGTTGCGCAGCGTATCCAGCGCCATCTTGACGGATTCTCGAGATTGGCCGGAGCTTTTCATGATGCAGTTGCGCGCAATTCCTGCCTTTACAATTCCGCTCTCAACGCCGTAATGGGATCGAGCGCACTCGCCTTGTGGGCGGGATAGATGCCAAAGAACAGCCCGACCGAGATGGCCACAATCAACCCCACCGCGATGGACCACAAGGCCACCACGGACGGAAATCCGATGGCCAGCGTCACCACCTTGGCTGCGACAATGCCCAGCATCACGCCGAACCCACCGCCGCACGAAGCCAACACCGCCGACTCAATGAGAAACTGCAGCAAAATATCTCTCCGCCTGGCGCCCAGCGCCTTGCGCACGCCGATTTCGCGGGTTCGTTCCGTCACTGTGACCAGCATGATGTTCATGATGACGATGCCGCCAATCACCAGCGAGATGGCGGCAATGGCCACCACCACTGCGCCAAAGTTGTCGAGAATATTGCCCAGCAGGTTTTGAAACGTGGCGCTCGAATCGATGGAGAAAGCATCCGGTTTATCTGGCGCAAGGTGCCGCCGCGTGCGCATGATAGCGCGCAGTTCGTCGCTCACCGATTCCATCACGGCGCCGCCGCCGCCCGCATCCACATAAATCTGCAGGCTTCCCTGGGAACCGTACCTTTCGAGAAACGTGGTCAGCGGAATCGCTACCCAGTTATCCATGCTCTGACCGAACATTTTGCCCTGGCTCTCGCCCACGCCGATCACGGTAAACGGCTCACCGTCCACACGGATCTCCTTGCCCAGCGGATCGCCCGGCCCGAGCACGTTGTCCTCGATATCTGAACCTACGATCGCCACGTGCGCCGAGTGCGCGTCCTCAACGTCGGTGTACGACCGCCCTACGGCGAGATCGAGGTTTGAGAGCGCGGGCATCGTCCACGTCCAGCCGCGGATCTGCGTGTCGGTGGTGGATTTAGTTCCGCGCACCACTTTTCCAGTGCCGTTCGACCGCTGCGCACCCACGGAAACGCAGGATTTGCAATCGGAAAGAACCGCCCGGTAATCGTCGTAGGTGATGAATTTGCGCTTTTGGAACTCGATGTATTCTTCGATGGTGATGAACGTCTGGGGAAACCTGCTGATGGTGATCACCGCCGCACCATAGCTATTGATCTTCGACGTGACAAACTGCTTGGCGCCGTTGGTCAGCGTGACCACCATGATGACCGAAGCCACGCCGATGATGACTCCAAGCAGCGTGAGGACGCTGCGCAGCTTGTTGGCCCACAGCGATTGCAGCGCGAGTTTGAAGGCTTCTTTGAGGGGCATGGCTTCCCGCTCTTATGATACGCACACACCCGCGGCGCGGTTCCGGACTGTAATCGTGAGTCGTGATTCGTGACTCGTGGGGCGTGGTCCCGACGCCCTAGTCCGTCGATCCCTTGGTCCCTATTTTCCCGTGCTGCCAAACCCTTTGGCTGCGCGTACTGAGCCTTCCAGCGCTTCTACTTCCTGGACGGGACCCGTGAGCACGGGGACGGGAACCATTTGCGCGATCTTCTCGCCAGCCTGAAGCTCCTGGGCGGCATCGCCCAGGTTGGTCATCACGATCAGCACTTCGCCCCGGTAGCCGGAATCGATCACACCGCCCGTGGTAGCCAGTCCCCGCGCCGCCATCGACGAGCGGTCGCGCACCAGCAACCCCAGGGGCGCGCCGGTCTCGGGATCGCGTGCCTCGACGGCAATCCCCGTCCGCAGCTTCACCGTGGCCTGCGGCGCCAATACAGCGCCTTCCAGCGCAAACACGTCGTAACCCAGGTCCTCGCCCGGATGCGCCACCACCGGCAGCCGTGCGCCCGCCTCCAACCGGTTCACTCGCAACATGGATTGATAGTAGCGGAGTTGGCGGGGTTAGCGGAGCCAGGCCCCGTCAGCGGCGCTAGAGCAGATCTTTGATTGGTTTGAAGGAAGGAAAATCGGGACGCCCCTACGGGGCTGGGGAATCATTCCGGGCTTTTCCCAGCATTCCGCTGCGCTTCATGCTGGGCTATTCTCGCGCCATCCCTACGGGATGGGTTTCAAGTGTGCGTTCGCACTCCCGTTCCTAGCCCCGCGAACGCCGCTAGCTCCGCTAACCCCGCTAAAAATGGTCGGCCCCGAGGGATCTCTCCCTCGGGGCCGTCATGCGATTCGGCAAAAGGACTCATAAGCCGAATTCTGTTTATGCGGTCATTCCTCTAGGCGCCGCGTTGCCGCGGACGCTCATCAGCGACCTACCCGGAGGTTCCGGCCATTGCATGGAGCAGCCTTTCGGCGCCGGGCCGGCACCGGGCACAAGCCTTGCTCCCTGGCTCGTGCCTCCCTCCCTATTTGGTCTTGCTCCGTGTGGGGTTTACCCTGCCTCCGCCATTACTGCCGGAGCGGTGCGCTCTTACCGCACCTTTTCACCCTTACCATTGCATGGAGCAGACTCTTGGACCAGGTTCCTCGATATCCCCGGATGCCTTTCCAAAAGGCTGCTCCATGCAATGGCGGTATGTTTTCTGTGGCACTGGCCGTCCACGGGCCTTTACGCCCGCGTCCCGGACGTTATCCGGCACACTGCCCTCTGGAGTTCGGACTTTCCTCTCCCGGCAACCCCCGTCCGCCGTGGCGGACAAGGATTTCCGGCAGCGACCGCCCGGTCCTCCTGCCAGTAGATAGTTTACCGCGAAATTGCCTCCGATCACCGCCCGCCAGATCCTCCGGCGCTCTCAATGCACATCGCTACAATCAAATGAAGAGATGATTCAGTACCTCTATCTCGGCCGCAGGGACTACGGCGAAGCGCTGCGCCTGCAGGAAGAACTCGTGGCCCTGCGCACCGAAGGCCGCATCGGCAACGTGCTTCTGCTGCTTGAGCACCCGCCCGTGCTTACCCTGGGCCGTAACGCCAAACGATCGAACATTCTTGCCTCCGACGAAATGCTCGCACGCCGCGGCGTCACGCTCCACGAGATCAACCGCGGCGGCGACGTCACCTACCACGGTCCGGGCCAGCTCATCGGCTATCCCATCTTCGACCTTCGCAGCCTGCGCAATGCGAGCGGCAACCGTCTGGGCCCAGTCGACTTCGTCCGCCTCATGGAAGAGGCGCTCATTGGGCTTTGCGGCGAATTCAGCGTGGCGGCGGGACGCATCTGCGGGCTGACTGGCGTGTGGTGCGGGCTTTCGTCGGGCGCCGCCGACGGAAGCCCGAAGCCCGCCCAGCCACAAAACTTCTCCGAAGGGCTGCCGCCCGCAGGGCCTGGCGGCGGCGTTTCGGACGAGAACCGCTCCTGCGCCACGGATACAAGCCACGACCAGGCCTGGCCGGAGCGCAAAATTGCCGCCATCGGCATTCACGTCGCCCGGGGCATCACCTCGCATGGCTTCGCCTTTAACGTCACCACGAATCTCGATGATTTCCGCCTCATCAACCCATGCGGCATCACCGACCGCCCCGTAACGAGCCTCGCCAGGGAAGTTCCTGACCCTGCGGCCCTGCCTACCCTGGCGGCCCTGGCCCAACGCGCGGCCCGGCAGTTCGGCAGGGTCTTTGGCGAGCCGGTCGAAATGGTGGAAAGCCTTGCCGCGTTGCGCGCCCAGGCGCGAACCGCTGCCGCAGCGCCGGAATCCCCGGCAACCGGCCCTCCAGATCGGGAACCCGCGGCCCTGGAGTTTCTTGCGCCCGAATTTCCGGCAGAAGACACACCGCTCCAGGTCCCACCCGCCATCGAGCGCCTGCACCAATTGCCGCGCCCGGTCAAAGATCGATCGATTTTGGCGTGATTAGGTAGCGCCCGTCTCCAGACCGGCTGTCGTGCGGGCGTCCACGCCCGCGGTTCTCAGCGCCACAACACCCCACCCGCGATTTATAATCCGGCAGGAACCGGCGCAGGCCGAAGCGCGAAAGAGGGATGCATGCCGACGGACATCATCATGCCCCAGATGGGCGAATCGATCTTCGAGGGCACGATCACCAAATGGCTCAAGAAGGTCGGCGACACGGTCGCAATCGACGAGCCGCTCTTTGAGATCTCAACCGACAAGGTCGACGCTGAGATTCCCTCGCCTGTGGCCGGCGTGCTGGCAGAGATCCGCTTTCCCGAAGGCGCCACCATCGAAGTGAATACGGTGGTCGCGGTGATCGGCGAGGCCGGGTCTGCGGTGCCAGCGCCACAGGCTGCGCAGGTGCCCGTCCAAGAGGCTGCCCCGCCGCAGGTGCCCCAACTGCAGGTGGCGCAGGCACCAAGCGCCCGCGTCCGCTCTTCGCCGCTGGCGCGCCGCATCGCCAAAGAGCACGGCATCGACTTGAGCCGCATCGCCGGCACCGGCGCCGGCGGCCGCATTGGCAAGGACGACGTGCTCCGCGCCGCAACACAGTCGCCCGTCCAAAGGGCTGCCGCACCGCAGGTGCCGCAGGTGCCGCCGCCGGACCTCTCGACTCTTCCTGCGGAGCCCGTTCCTCTCACCCGCATGCGCGCCATCATTGCCGACCGCATGGTGGAGAGCGTACGCACCAGCCCGCACGTGTACACCGTCTACAAGGTCGACATGACGCGCATCGCGCGCCTCCGCGAGCAGCACCGGGCCGCCTTCTACGAGCGCCACGGCACAAAGCTCACTTATATGCCTTTTATTGCCGCCGCGGCCGTGACCGCGCTGCGCCGCTTCCCCATCGTCAATGCCTCGCTTGAAGGCGGGGCGTCCCTTGAAAGCGGAAAAGAAGGCCTCGCCATCCGCTACCACCGCAACATCAACCTCGGCATCGCCGTGGCTCTCGAAGGGGGCCTGATCGTGCCCGTGGTCCGCCAGGCCGAGGCGGCGAGCTTCGCCGCGCTCGCGGGCGCCATCGCCGATTTAGCCCTGCGCGCCCGCACCAAAAAGCTCTTGCCCGACGAGGTCGGCGGGTCCACCTTCACGCTCACCAATGCGGGCGCCTTTGGCGGCGAGTTCGGCATGCCCATCATCAATCAGCCCGAGTCGGCCATCCTGGCCGTGGGCGGTTTGCGCAAGGAGCCGGCAGTCGTCACCGACGCCGAAGGCAACGATTCCATTGCTATCCGGTCGATGCAGTATTTTTGCCTGGGCTTCGATCACCGCCTCATCGACGGCGCCGACGGCGGCAAATTCATGCTTGAGTTCAAGAAGGTGCTGGAGAACTGGGACCAGGAAATCGGCTGACTGTCAGTGGCAGGACTCAGGTTTTGAAGGGGCGCGGTCGGATCCGCAAACCGCTGCATGAAGGCGCGGGAACATCGCTGACACAGAGACTGCCGTGCAGGCGGTCGTCCAAGCGCAATTCCGATAGGCGTCCAGCGACCTAAGTATTCGGACTGCTACTACCTGACTTTTGGGGGTGATCGGCGCAAACATGGGAGGTGAACTCCTTGTCGAGCCGCAGCCCGAGGTTGAACTTCATTTCCTCGAAAGATGTGCCGGTGGGCGCATTCGAAGCTTCGAATCGCCAGCCACATTCGGAGCAACCAAACCCCCCAAAACCCGGTTGCTCGATCCATACCATCTTCCGCCTCATGGGCGCCTCGGTCGCAACGCCC
>Ga0181533_1001282_pt1 | contig 32663 bp, 31 predicted proteins | sample PEATcosm2014_Bin_45_FD_119772 | JGI IMG/M metagenome (GOLD analysis project Ga0181533, IMG submission 119772) | Peatland microbial communities from MTU Mesocosm Facility, Houghton, MI, USA - PEATcosm2014_Bin11_60_metaG | ecosystem: Environmental > Terrestrial > Soil > Wetlands > Peat | place...
ATTCCGGGGTAGTCTTCCCGCGGTGATCGAGCTCCGAAAGCATCAGCGCTTGAAACGTGTCATGGACTGTCGAGGCGATTTTCGCGGCAATTATTCCGTGGCCTTCGGCATCGACCAGGAGGATTCCGGCCGTGCTGCGGAGCGCACGCAAGTCTTCCGCAACACGCACCTGCTCCGAGCTTCGTGCTTCCCGATACGCGGTTTCTTTTTCCGGAATGAAGCCTGGGCGCGATTTCAGCCAGTTGACATGGTCGTCGACGGAATTGCGAGGCGATGCACCGACCGGCAGCTTCTCCAGGTACTCCTGCGATCGCTTCAATGCGAGATGGATGCGACCGTCGATATCGTACCGTTGCTGAAAATTCATGTATTCAAACAGGTCGCCGCCGATGGCCTCGGCAGGAATGGAATTGCCATACATTTCGATTCCGGGCAATTGAGGAATTGCCCCTTCCACCGGCATCAGGCGCTTGCGCAGGTAATCGTCGATATTCGTGGGGGTATACGAGTTTCCCATCCCGACCACTTTACCGCACCTCACACCCCGCTAATTACAAACTCTAGAAATCCACTATTACGCGAAATCCCGTCACGGCAGCGACTCCGTAACTGAGGCAACTTGCCGTCAATCCTGCACCGGGCGGTCAAGATCAAATGGGTAGTAGACTCTCCACTCGGCATCGTAGTGCGGCTTTTCCATTTTTTGTTCAAGATAGAAATCGAAGTTCATTTCCGCTGTTTTGAAGATCTTCGCGTCGTTCTTCGAAAATCCTGCGCGGTCCATGAGAAAGCCGACGGCCTGATGGTACGGGTAGCTGTGCTCGACTCCTCGCAAAATCTGGGCGATCTCCTCAGTCTTGACCATTCCTCTTTCACGCGCTTTCTTAAAATCTTTCAGTACTGTTCTTACCCCGCCGCCATATTGGGGGCGCACCGTTAAGTCGACCCTTGAATTTCACACCAACCTCGTCACCCATGATTCCATTGGGCACTATTCGATCAAGCCCGAACTGGTCAGTGCGTTGGAGATGGCGATTGAGGAACAAGAGAATTCAGGAAACGTTGTATGCCCATCTGGTGTCGCGTTTGCCCTTTCGCTACGAAAGGTAAACGTGCTGTAGGTTGTCGGAGATGGGGATCGTCGTTCCGAGGCGCGAACTCCACCGCCTGGGTAAAACAATGTGATTGCTCTCGATGTTAGCGCTCGGCTGTGGTCACGGCCGGGCGGGTCAAAGTGATCAAGTAATCCGTGATCGGAAGTTGTCCGTCATGCCTTTTCTTAATTTCATTCCACAATGGCCTTGCTTTGCAATGCAGATTTGGGTGCTCGGCATTCTGAAGCGAGCAGAACAGAAGGATGGCGTCTTCAGCCGCGGCTTCATCCAATGTCAACGTCCGAGCCTCTACATGGCGGGTACAACTAGATCGCTGAAATATGCTTCGATCCACAATCCTATATATATCCTCCGCGTAGTTACGTTTTTGCCCCGGCTGTATTTCGTTATCTAGCGCGTTAGCTACTGCATTCACGATATTGTTTTCAAGAGTCCCCATCCAGATGCACGCAACTCCATTCGGTGCTAACAAATCATAGATTCTAGGTATATATGCATCATCGACTGTATAGAGGCTGTGTACAGCCGTAATGATGTCAAATTCGTTTTTTTCGCCCTCCTCCATGAACTGCTCGAAATCCTTCCCTATGGACCTAACACGTGTTGGCTCCAAATTCTTATTGGCTAGCTTCAGCTGTGCCGGAGATGGATCCAATATTGTTACGGATGTGTCTCTGTTTCCCTCCTTCAGCGCGTTAACGATGGAGGCTGTGATGGAGCCATCACCACAACCAATATCCAAATAGCGCCAGCTGCCCTTTCGAGGTTCCACCTGAGCGCGCAACAGGCATTCGATGATGGGTTTGACGCATCGACGCCCAGAATGCCCCATCAAGGCACGGAGTTTCGCGTAGTGAACCGCATTGGTGGCGTTCTTGAACCACGAAATATATCGACTTCTAACAGCGCTCAAATTGAGATTGAGAGGTCTGATTTTATCCACTTCCGAATCGGAGGCCGAATGCGCGGAGGTATGCAACTGGGTTTCAATCTGGCTCCACAAGGATGCCGACAACGGATACCAGTTCATGCTCGTTCGCTCATTGCCCACCCCGATCTCAATGTAGCAGTACGCTGACGAAGGCCCCGTTTGGCGGCTGTGCCGCACAATGGAATGCAACTTTGAAAGGAACGGAAATGTTCCTGCATCGATGGCATACCCATATATCTGCGGTGATTCTTTGAAGCTGAATCCATGAATCTTAGCTCGAAAGTTCTGATACGAAGATCGAGCGTCGTCACCGTAAGGATGCTCCGACTTCCTCGACGGGAAAAAGTATCGGTATACGACACCCTTTTGAAGACCGGCACAAACCATTTCCTTGATTGCTTCGTCAGTATCTTCTAAGAATTGACGAGATGAAATGATCCACACTTCGTCGTTTTTCGTTAACTGCCGTTGTTCGTTTATTACGTACTCCTTTTCTCTGAGGAGACGCGGATCTCGATCTTCTGTAGGCACCTGATTTGCCCATGTCCCAATGGGCAAATCAAAGAGCGTCTCGAACGCTTCTATGATCTCGGCTTTGGGGATTCTCGTTTTTCTCGTTCCTTCTTTGTACGCCCGGATGTTGTTGGCACTAAGACCTGCACCTGCTAGGCCCTTTTCTTTCGCAAATTTCGCGGCCTTTTCTGGACTCCACCTCCGGACCTTAAGCTGTGACCGTACAAGGATTTTTAATATCTCGTTTGCTTCCCGAATTGTCTCCTCATTCGCCATTGTAAGGAACCGGAAATGATGCGTAATTTTCTCGCACAAATCAACCCTACATCTCAGTAATCGCAGGCAACAGTTGTGAAAGCTGCGATAAGCTGTAAGAAACTGATTATATGATACTTAGAGGTTGACAGCAAGGGGGCGAGGGCCCAAGATTGGAGGGAGAATCGGAGTTCCATGAGACACAACTACCGATATCTGCACATCATTGCGGGCCTGTTTACAGCAACCCTGATCATCACTAATCTCCTAAATGCTAAGGTTTTCGCGGTGTTCGGCTTCGCTTTTCCGGCTGGCATTATCACTTTCCCTTTGGCATTCCTGGCTGGCGACATCCTCACTGAAATATATGGATACTCGGTAGCTCGGAATGTAATCTGGACTGGTTTCGTCTCCATCGCTTTTATGGCAGCCATGGCTGTAGCTGCCATACACTTGCCGCCCGCCGGATTTTGGCAAAATCAGGTCGCTTTCGAGACGGTGCTCGCACAAGAACCACGGATTGTTCTAGCTTCATTCTTGGCATATTTCGGCGGCGAATTTTGCAACTCATACATTCTTGCGAAATTCAAGGTGCGAACTGGCGGAAAAGGCATGTGGTTGCGATTTGTAAGTTCCACAGCCGGAGGACAGGCCGTCGATACCCTGGTATTTATGACCGTTGCATACCTTGGAATCTTTCCGACCGGGGCGATGATCACTCTGTTTATTTCCTCTTGGATATTCAAAGTAGCTTGGGAAATAGTAGCTCTCCCTGCAAGCTTGCCGATTGTCCGCTGGCTCAAGCACCAAGAAGACGAAGACCATTTCGATCGCGACACAGACTTCAACCCATTTCATCTCGGGAGAGAGCGGGCGACCTCTTAGTTGTTCGCTTCCGACACAGTCCTCGCCTTAACATCAATTTGCAGCATCTAGTCCGGTCTCGCAAGATCCGCAGTGAATCTCTGAGGCTAATAGGAATCATTGTAATCTTATGTAAACAAACGGTTTACCATTGACTCCCCGCAGTCGTTAAGCTAAGAATGGCATCGTGAGAGGAGAAAAGCGATGCCCACAGAATCAATCGAGCTCCAGTGCGCGGCGGCTGCATTTGAGAAACGGTCTTCGCCGGTGGACCTTGTTATGGACTTCGGCGACAGGATTTTGTTCATCGGCGCGCATTGTGACGACATCGAGATTGGGTGCGGAGGAACCGCCGCGAAACTGGCCGCAATGGATCGCGCTGTCGCGTTTGCCATAGCGGCAGATTGTGGTGCAGAACGTCGTGCGGAAGCCATAGAAGCAGCGGCAATGCTTGGGCTCAAGGAAGAGGAAGCGACAGTTCGGTTTGGAGGACTTCCCGACCGGCTCCTTTGTCAACACCAACCCCAGTTACAGCGGTGGATGGACGAACTACGCGAAGGATTTGGACCCACGACCGTCTTTGTCCACCATTTTGATAACAACGAGGATCACCAAGCAGTGTTCAAGACGGCGATCAGGTCTTTCAACCACCAAACGATTCTCCAATACTACGTTCCACAAATGGACACCCGGAGAACTGAATTTTCGCCGCACCTCACCCAAGACATTTCAAAATACTGGGATACGAAACTCGCCATGTGTGCTTGTCATCGCTCCCAAATGGAAAAAGGAATCTATCTCGATCCGGAATCGTTAGAGTATCACGCGGCGCTGTGGTTCAAAGAGGCCAACTCGGCGTCTTGCTCAAGGACGAAGGGTTATGCGGAGGCATTCCATATTCATATTGTCCGTTCCGTTCACCCGGCACTCTAGAGCGGCTTTCCAGGCCGAATCACGGCAAATCCGGCCGCATCCTGTTTCGTCGTATTAAGAGAAAATCGCTCCTTTCGGTCCCTCCATTCGACGGTCTCGGCAATTGGATCTGGGTTAAGCCGAAACCCTTTCGCAGCCTTGCAATCTGTTCCTTTTCCCAGACGGCAAACGACTCTGGCTGTGACTGAAAACACTTGCACGCATCATTCAGCAAATCTGCTGTCAGATGTCCACTTTGCCCATTAGGCCTAAGGCCAAGTGCTTCCAATGAGTCTTTGGCCTTGCAGGCTAGCTCCTTCAAAACGGCAACCGGATAGGCGCTCTTGAAATACTGCGGTTCCGTCGTTCCAATCGTGGTTAGCAACTCCCGCCAGCGATCTTCAATGAATTGATTCTCGCTCGTACCGGTAGGAGAATTGGCTTTTGTTAAAAAGCCACGAAGAACCCAGCCACCCCGATACCAGCGATGATGCTGCCGGTACCGGGATAGGTCACTCGACCGTCGTAGCCCTCATGGTGGACTACCTGGGAGTCGCATCGCGGACCTTCCCACCAAAGGTCCTATGTATACTTTATCGCATCGAACCAAGCTTCTCGACATTTCGGAGTGTAAATGACATCTCTCGCAGCGTGGGTGGGTGTAGACGGCCGCGGAACATCGGCGCTGTATTTTGTCAGTGACAGCCGTCTCACCTGGGCTCCGGCTGGGCTTGAGTGGAGTTTGGGCAGGAAGTTATTTGCCTCTGGGACCACAAGTGACATCTTTGGCTATTGCGGCGACGTGCTGTTTCCATCTTTGGTCCTGAGCCAACTCGAAAGCCTCTTAAACTCGTCCGTTCTCTCTCCTCGCGGTGTGGCTCCGCATGAACGACATGAGCTCATTCTCGGTATGATTCAGAACTCTCTCGAGTCTTATCCAGCGGCTAAACGCGCCGCCTTCTCTATCATTCACGGCGCGCGCGAATATGCGGGATTGAAGTCGCTCTTTCATCTGTGGAAACTCGATTGGTCGACTCAACTCGGTTGGGCAGACACAAGAGTGGATTTGCCGAATGAGTCGCGAGTGGCACTTGCCCTCGGTTCTGGAGCGGGCGCCTTTGTAGAATGGGAAAAACGCTGGCAGCGGCCCCTCGGCCGTGTGAGCCGCGCCGTTTTCGGAGCTTTTTGCGATGCGTTGAAGAGCGGAGCCGACCCAAAAACTGGGGGCGCGCCGCAGTTGGTTCGTTTATACCGCGATGGGCCAGGTTCCGCAGTCGGAGTAATTTTTGAAGGCCAACGCTTCATCTACGGTATCTGCGTGCCGCCCGGAGCGGGAGTCCATTCTGTCGAATGGCGCAACACTCAATTCGAGCGTTGCGATGCCAACACAATGGCGATTCTGGAGAACGGGCAGCGCCAACCTAGACCTTGGTGACAAAGCGTAAGCGCCACACCACGTTAATATGGCTGAGCATCTGAAGAACTCATGGCGCGCAGATGCCGCGCCCTCGGATTCTCTACCGCTATGAAACGCCTACTTTGGTGCGATTCAGTTTCCGCTTGCCACGCCTCAGTGGATTCCAACACCATGAGATAGTGGAAATTGACGAAGCCATTCTCACTGCATGTGACGTTGACAAGAGATGAAGCACACGCCTCAAGATGATGTTTTTAGCGCACCGGGCCTCACGATCAGACGCCGAGGACGGTTTGTCGAGATCAACACTCACCGGACGCCAGCACAACAGCATCAGTTACTAGCCGCCGTTGCAGAATCCCGCGTCAAGATGCGGGCCGACATCGAGCGGGCCACGCAAGACTTCGAAAAGCTTCTCCACAAATACACCTCCTTCGACCTCGTCGGCCACCTGTGGCTCAGGCACGGAATGTTCGACATGGAGACCTACAAGGAAACCGAGTCCACGCTCCGACCCCACTTTGTCGAGCACGCGGCCATGCTTCAATTGAAAGATGCCCGGTACGAACTCACCTCCGAGCTTTTGGTCGATCCTTCAGACATCGCACTAGCCGAAGAATTGCTTGAGAAAATTTTCCAGTCCACGATCGCCTTCTACGTAACCGAGAAGGCCGACCCCACTCGAAAAATCCCGCCAACGGCCCTCGACGAATTCAGATTCAGGACGCTCCTACGCGAAATGGCTGTCGGTCCGCCAGCCTACCCCCAACACTGGGAAGCTCTCCTCTCCGGACTGTTCACTCCTCTCCAGATCGCCGCCAGGCTAGAGGAGACACTCGGATTTGATCTGAAGGCCACGATCGCCTGCATCGAGGCGGTCCGAGACCTTATGGCGGCAGTACTGCTGGAACGGCCCGCCGCCGCTCACGAACAATACGAGCGCATGAAGGCCCAATTAGCAGCCTATATCAAAACGCAGAAGTTTGAGGGCAACCCCGAAGATAAGGAGATGTTCGACAACCTCCGCAACATGCGGCAGAAAGAAAGAAATCACACCATGAAATCACTTGCCGCAGCCTGGATCACCGTGGCTCTTTCCGATACGATCTCCTTCACTGCCGAGACGCTTTCGCAAAAGGCCGGTTTACCAAAAGACATAACATCTCGTTTCCTCGACGTATTCTCGTTGCCCTTCGGCAGCACGCCCCCCGATTATGTCTTGCCTTCTCCCACTCCGGCGATTCGTTTTCGTCCAATTGTGAAAATGGATGAGAGACACTTTTGCCCAGTACCGAGTAACCTGGCCTGGGCCGTTAAGGCGCAGTTCGAGGATGCCCTCAAGACTAGGAGCGACTGGGAGTCGTACCAGAAGCACCGCGCGAATTACCTTGTCGATGAAGGAGTCAGAGCGATTGCGGGGAGGCTACCCGGTTGCCAGCCGTTTCAAAACCTCACGTATGTTGCCGATAGTAAACGTGTGGAGCTCGACGGACTGATTCTATTCGACCGATACGCCTTTTTGATCGAAGGCAAGGCTGGCACATTCACTCCCGCCGGACGCCGCGGCGCGCAGGCCAGCATGGCCCGAAGCCTCCAAGACCTCGTCGCCGACCCCGCCCAGCAAGCAATTCGAGCTTGGGCCTACATCCGGAAGACTAGCCCTCCAATTTTCGATACCGCCGACGGAAAACAAATCATCATCGACAAATCCCGTACGAAAGATATTTGCCCAATCACGCTCACACTGGACAGCCTTGACGTCTTCACTTCTGATCTCCATCACTTACGCGCGGCAGGAGTTCTACAGGAGGGTGATCTTCCTTGGGCCGTGTGTCTCACAGATCTTTGGGCAATTTCCGAACTGATTTCTTCGCAGTCAGAATTCACGCACTTTCTCCGTTGGCGTCTTGCGGTCCATTCTGCCGAAGGTGTGTCCGCTGGCTCTGACGAATTGAACTGGTTTGCCATTTATCTTAAGGAAGGCCCGGAACTGGTCCGAGCCCCGGCCGGCTTCGACCACGTGATGTATTCGAGTTACACGGACGATCTCGATGCTTTTTTCTATTATCAAAGCGGGCATCGGAGCACGTTTGCTGAACGTCCGAGCCAAATGCTTCCCTTACCGTTTCGTACAATTCTTTTGGGTCTCGAACAGAGTCAGCTGCAAGACTTTACCATCGCAACCGAGTTCCTTCTGGACTTCAGTTTTTCCGCCCGGCAGGAATTAGCCAAGCAGCTCACGCAATTCGCTTCCCCGAAGAACAACGCCGCGAGATTGGCCTTCGACCGCACTAATGGCGTGGTGATCTTCTTACGCGGGTCTCAATCACAGAAAGAGCTGGACGACGAAGCCGCGCAGCATTCTTCACTGCAAAGGAAAGCCTTGGTCTTAGCCGTCGAACCTACCACTTGGCGACTCTTCGGATGGGCGCTAAACTCAAGCAATCGTGCAGCAAAGTAAGACACTGTTTTTCAATAATCTCTGGAGTGCTTGACGCCGAGCGCCTGCTCGAAGTCATACACTAACCGCATGCCTCCCTGCACTCGCGGCGCAGGTATCGACCTCACTTAGGCACGACCAACTCACAAGATCCAATGCCCTCGATCATTTGAGGTTTGCCGTTCAGCCCTTACGATTCGGTATTTGAATTTCCATTGTGTCCACCTTCAGCAGAAATCGCTCCCGCACACCACCCGGCCAAACGTGGAAAAACCATATCTGTCGCCCGTTCTGCCAAGTCGCAGTTAATGCAAGCCAGATCGACTCAATCTGTTTCATCTCCTCGAAGGAGGATTGGCAAGAATCTAGCGCCCGAGCTACCTGCGTAAGTCCCAGAGCCATCGAAGCATCCTCCAACAATAGAATTCGTGCGTCCCCGCTGGTCGCAGCCAACTTTGGCAGTTTCCCCGCGAGAGCCTTATGGATCACATCCGCGAACGGCCGGTCCTTTGGCATGATTCTCCCCGGAGCCACGAGGCCGGGTGTATCCGGGACTTCCATCGTTTGAACACGCAACGTTAATTCAAACGAAAGGCCGGGTACTTTATAGGACGCCTCTCCGTCCCGGGGAAAGCTCGCAGATGTCTCTTTAAACCAGACAAATACCTTGTCGCCGACATCCTGCCAGTCCACACCCTTCGGAATCGCGAAGGCCGGTGCCCAGAGTTCGACCAGCCTGCCCGCGGGCAGCAGCGAAGCCTCTTTGGACAATCGCTCAAATACGGCGTTGAATGGCTGATCGTCGGACTTCTGGCCCTCAAACGGTTGAACCAACGTGTGCTCAATGGCTAGCGTATTTCCCTTTTCGTCTTGAGCCATTGCGTCGATGGCGGGCTCCTTGCGCTCTCTTTCGTCCGGGCGTTCTTTCAGCTCTAGCTTTCTGTTCGTTAGTACGCCATACCCTTTCAAAAACAAATCTACCAGTTGCGCGTCTTTCTTCATTCGTTGTCTTTCTCTCTTCGTCCGAGTTCGCTAACGTCCGGGACTTCTGCCGCCGCCTTCGTGGGCGGTCAGATCTACACGTTCGACCCTCTGCTGTAATTGCTTGAGCTCAAAGATTTCCATCTTCTGAAAAAGTCATTGAAATCCCACCGGGAAAATCTAGAAAGGTCTTTTTCGTCTTATTCCTTCGGTTGACAGTTACGGCCCCCTTTTGCGGCGTCTGACCGACTGAAACTGTCCAACTGAGATTTGCTCTTTTGGTTGTCGAGAAATGTTCCCGACGCCTCCTCTCGCCTCGAAGAAGAACGTCACGAATGGGATCTTGAAGATGGCCTTCACTTCGCGCTTCTGATACAGCGCATAGATCACAATTCCGAAGGATATAACGATGCTCACTGTCATGCAGTCTATGATTGCCATTGAGGTACACGCCCTGGCGGTCGCCCTCCCCGCACAGAATCTCCTTTCATATTCATCAGGCACATGAGAGCACGGAACACGCTTCTGTACATGGACAAGAAAAGGCAATTTCGAGTGCTGTTTGTCCTATTTGTGAGGCTTGAGCAGCTTGCGGCGTCCCGCTTTACGGGTCGCCCTGTCGTGATCCAGAGATTTGCGAATTGCGTCCTTCGCAACCAGCAATATCGAGCTCAATGGCGTTCTCTTTCCAGCAGCTTGGCATGCGGCGCGAAGCAAGTAGAATAACTCCGTGTCATGTGGTTTCCCCGTCCTGTGGGTAATCTCCCAGCGCAACGAAGCTATGACATTCTTTTGAGCGTTGTGTCTCGTCAAAGCCCACGTTGAGCGGGAGATCTTCTCTAAGTCTTCTGCGAGTTTGCGAAAGTTTGGATAGCTCGCGGGAATGCCGACTTTCGTATAAATCACGCCTTTCTCATCGCGCGCCTCGATGACCGTGTATTCAGATTCCAGTCCTTGCGCGACTCGAAGGAGGAACTGAATGACTCCATCGAAGCTCCTCGGCACCTCAATGGATCGGCTCGAAGACGAACCTTTCGGCAGGGATGGAAACCGCGCAATTAGACCACTCCAAGTCTCTGGACCGACGCCGATGTCCTTCAACGGGAATCCATCACGCTCTAATGTCGCGAGTGCCCGGGCCGCTTCGCGGTTAACCCGAACCTTGGCCCAAATCTCACCCAGATCAATCACATGAATGTTTCTATTCGCTTGCGACAAGTCGTTTCTCCTGAATCACACAGAACAACGGACCAATTCCCAAGGGGCAGCCGACCCGAACAGGAGTTTCGACGAGATGGCTTTTTCGGACACCGGCATCGTTGGTATTCCATTGATTGAACGTGCTTGAACTTCTCCGACCGCACACGGAGCACCGTATTCTGGCCAAAGGCCTCTGCCGCGACCACCAAATGACTAAATGAGTGAATCCTCGAGGGAGGAGACGCTTCAGCAGCCTCCGGCTGAATTTCTCACAAACGCGAAGGCGGCTTCGAGGCTAGCCTGGCCCGTCCGGCGCAAGATCGACGCTTCGTAGTCGGCCATCAAGGGAGTCTTTATGCCTTCCTTCTTTAATCCAATCAAATAGGAAATGCCATCTTCCTTCCGCAGCCCTGCTTCCCCTCGTGCGCTGTCGATAGCGAGTCGAGCTAGGTTCTCGGCATCCGGGGGTTTGAGATTGGCCTCCGGATGAACGTATAGGACATGGCCGATGCCGGTGAAAGGGGCGATTTCGTTGATGCTAACGGTCGCTTTTCCGCTGGGATAGGCAGATTTGGATCCGACGGAATGCGTTTCGCGGCGCCACAGCATGTCCCGCGCTACCGTGGGTGTAATGTCCGGTCTTAGAACGAGGAGGGTGGCCAGCACCTGGGCACCGCCTTCCGTGACCGGGACCAGAGTCGGGGCGCCGTCGCGAGAGGTGCTGCTCCTGGCAAGTTCGACCTTGAACGGCGTTGGCACCTCCGCTATTCGCCTCGATATCGCTGCGGCTAATTCGGCACCTGGATCGGCAATCAACGAACCGAAAGCGAGAATTCCGATCTCGTAATTGGAGTCCTGAGGCCCCAGGCCCTCCTTCCTGGTCTTTGGGTCGCGGTGAACCGTGCCGGTCTCCAGAATCCGGCGGGTCTTTGCAACTTCCTCCTCCTTTTTTGCAAAATCCGCGTGCGCTACGTCGCCTTCGAGGACGGCGCGATAGTGCTCATAGTAGGACCACACGCGCTCATAGACTTCGCTCCATGTGCGGATCTCACCGTCGGCTCTTTCCTTCCAGTTCTGCTCGTAAGCAGGGGAGACATCCAAACCGCCTCCGGAAATCATGACCATGTAAATGTCCTTAGTGTGAGCTTTGGCGAGCCTTTCCTTATACTTTTCCAGCCTCTGAAGATCTTCAAGGAGGACCGTATGACCGGCCCGCTTGATCTCAATGACTACCAGACCCTTGTCGCCGCCGAGGGCGAGAAAGTCGTAACGCATGCGCGCGTCCTCGTCTTTAATGTCTTCGTCGCGCCACTCGGCCAGTTGACGCGAGAGGGATTTCTCTTCGGAGAGTACCTGCCATTCGGGATTCAAGAGCCACGGCGAACCCGCTATCAGATCGTGCAGGTTGTCCGAGACTTCCTTGGATTTGGTTTCCGGCGCATCGTTCACGATGAGTTCATGAAACTTTTTGATGATTTCGAGGCGCCCCTTGATGACTTCCAACACCGCCCGGCTCTCCAGCACCTTCCATTCGTGGAGATAGGTTAGGAACTTCTTCAGGTCCTCCGGGCTGGCGGCCACGTTCTCCATTTCATCGATAACGTCGTGAAAGTGACGATACTCAAAGGCACGCACCAGGGAATCCGCCAGCTCCACGGCGCTCTCCTGCTGCGCTTCCGCTTCGCCCAATATCAGCAGAAACCGGGTCACTTGCTTACGGGACGTCGGATCAAGCTTTTCGACTCTGGCCGAAATTCTTTCGTGCTGCAGGATCCAATCCCGCATCTTGTCCGCGTTGCGATCAGTGCATTCACGCAGGACTCTGCGAGCCAACGCCTGGCCCCACTCTTGCAACGGCTTCACCGCCTCTGACTCCCAATCGATCTCCTGTCGGTCTGTGGAGATGAGATCGCGTCGGTCTTCGGTGGAGTCGTCCAGGAAGTCGGCTTCTATCGCTCCGGTAATGTATTTCGTAGCGTGCTGACCGGACGCGGTAGCTTCGACATTGAAAAAGAACGGCGGTGCCTGCGCCGTCTTCCCGCGGGCATAGATCGTGAAACCCCTCAGCTCGGCCGACTTGATGGTTTCTTTTGTGAAAGCGTAGTAGTACCGCACCTCGGAACCATCGGGAAGCGTTTCCAAGTATTGGCCCGTTTCTGGGAATCTGTGATCGATCTCGAGCTTCGGCTCACCGACTTGAACGCCGTTCACGAAGATCTGCATTTCGCCGCGTATTTTTCGACTAAATCGACGCGCAAGCGCCTCAATCAGCTTGTCCGTATCGAGGGCGGTCTTGTGCTTCAATCCGCGCAGCGTCAGACGGGTTCCCGTTTTGTTTTTGATCCAATCGGGTATGTCCGTAACCTTTCCCTTAATTTCGACCTTCTCGGCGCTTCCGTCCTTGCGCGTCAGGTGTTCCATGTCGAGGGCAAATTCCGTCACCTTATCGTTACGCCAGGTCAGAACCTCCATTTCCAGCGCGAGCCCGAAACCGGCCAACTTGCCGATTCCCTTACGGCCCATGACCGGACGCTCCTTGGCTCCGGTGGTACCTGACTGACGTCGGTTGCGACCGACAACGAGATACTCGGTTTGGATAGTCTGGCTGTCCATGCCGCTTCCGTCATCTATGATGGTGACGTTGGACGTCGTTTGGTCGTAGTCCGCCGCTCCGGGCACAAAGATCTCCACCTTTGTTGCTCCGGCATCCCAGCAATTGGCCACGAGTTCGGCAATGGCCGTATCGCGGCGCTTATACATTTGAACCCCGAGATGCTCGAGTATTCTGCCCAGAATAGTAATGGAAAAGTTAATCTCTTGGTCCGCCATCGGCTTCCTCACTTCCCAACACAAACCTAACCGCCCGTGACCACGCCGATGAATGCGCTGCATTTTGCTATTGCGCGCTTGTCGCGTATAGCTGCGGCGTTCCCTGGCCTCGATTCATGCTGCCGGGGGAACTGGCATGAGGTCCGTCCAGAACTACACGATAATATAATTACAGGCAGATTCAAGCGTGGCGAAGAAAATACGAATGTATTATACTTCCCCCTGAGGGGCTTGGGGACACCATGTTCTGGAAGCCGCCAGTCGATTCCTCGAACCAAGAAAACTCATGGCCGACGTATTCTCGAGAACAAAACGAAGCTGGATGATGGGCCGCGTTCGGGGCCGCAACACGCGACCCGAGATGGTCACCCGATGTTTCCTTCGTTCCTGCGGATACAAGTACCGACTCCATGTGAAGAAACTTCCGGGCACGCCCGACATAGTTCTCTACGATGTAAGGAAGGCGATCTTCATCAACGGCTGCTTCTGGCATCAGCACCGCGGCTGCCGCCGCGCGACGATTCCGAAGTCCAATCGCCGATTTTGGCGCCTCAAGCTGCTTAAAAACGTCGAACGGGACAGGCAGGCTAAAAAGTTGTTGCATCGACAGGGATGGTCGGTCATAACGCTATGGGAGTGCAAGTTGAAGAACCCCAAGAGCAGAGACTTCTGCCTGGAGAGACTTCTGAGGAGACTTAAGCGACCGTGAGCCGAACGACCGTAAACTTCATCGATCTGTTCTCAGGCGCAGGAGGGCTGTCGCAAGGCTTCCGTCAGGCATCCTCGGACGGATTCGAGTTTCGTTCCATTTTTGCCGTCGAGAAGGATTCCGCCTCCGCCGCGAGTTATGCCGAGAACTTTCACCACGCGGTTTTCTCGAGGCCCATCGAGGAACTGAAGCGTCGCGACCTGCCCAATGTCCGTATCGATTTGATCCTTGGAGGTCCCCCCTGTCAGGGATTTTCGCCCCTTGGCAAGATGTCGCCGTCGGATCATCATCCGTCGATGAATCAACTCTGGAGATTTTACTTCAGGACTGTTGCATGGCTTCGTCCGAAAGCGTTCGTCATCGAGAATGTGCCGGAATTCATCAAGTCATACGAGTGTCTTCAGGCCACCAAAATCGCGGCGAAACTCGGCTACCAAATCGCCTCGGGCGTCCTCCCCGCTGTATTGTTCGGGGTACCTCAGCAGCGGAGGAGAGGTTTCGTCATCGGTGTGGCGGGCGAGGCGCCATCATTACCATCACCACCATTGTTCGCACGCACCAGGACGGTTAAGGACGCCATCTGGAATCTTCGGGGGAAACCTCTGGTCTTTGATCTTGTCGAGAACGGGTCAAGCAAGGATTTTCCGAAGTTCGCCGTTTCCGAGCTTCATATTGGGCGCAATCCGACGCCTGTATCCTTGGCTCGATACCGCTGCGTGCCGTCCGGCGGAAACCGTTTCGACCTGATGAAGAAAAGGCCGGATTTGACGCCAGGTTGTTGGAAACGGAAGAAAACCGGCTCAACTGACGTCTTCGGGCGACTCAGCTGGGACGAACCTGCTCTCACCATTCGTACCGAGTTTTTCAAACCGGAGAAGGGATGCTATCTCCACCCCGAGTTCGACCGCCCAATTACTCATTGGGAAGCTGCGAGGCTACAAACCTTTCCGGACGACTATGTATTCTGTGGTTCCAAAATTGAAATCGCCCGTCAGATCGGCAATGCCGTTCCCCCCGTGCTTGCACAAGCGCTGGCGAATCACATGAAAAGCTACTTCGAGAGAGCAAGCACACACTTGGTCAGTCCGGCTTTTGCAGCCACTGCCTGAACGTATCGGGTGCCAGCTTCAGAGTATGGACCTTCCTGTGATGGACGTTGCAAAGGGTCGCGAGATTGTCCGGATCGTTCGCGCCGCCTTCCGAATGCCAATCGACATGATGTAGCTCGATGTATTGTCTCGGGTCGCCAGCTACGCGTTGATTGGGATGCCACCCGCACTTCGCACACCGATTCCCGTCGCGCTCCAGGACCTTGATGACCGTGTCCGTATCGATATGCCGGTCGTGAGGCTCCATCGGCTCGGGATCCGCCAGAACGTACTGGTCGGGCCGCAATTCCGGCATTCCGGTTTTTCTCGTCATTATTCTCCAGCCGAACTCCGTTCGGAGCTCCCGCACTCGTCGCATGTCCTTGTTCTCGGCCACGTAACGCAACTGCAAGGTACTAATCGGCTGTCCCACGGGAAGCGCCCTAAAAAGGGCCAGCATCTTGTCCCGCGCCCCCACTTCGCTCCTTTTGATAGTGTTCAGTGTTCGCCAAAAATCCGCTTTCGCGGCGTCCGGTTCGTCTCGTTCCAGAATGTAACGACTGCCGATATGTTTGATCGGCCAGCCGAATTCGACTCTCCATTCGCGGACTCTTCGGGCGTATTCCGAAATACCGGACACGACTTCCAGCTCCTCCCCTTCCACTTCCTGACCTGCGAACATACGGAGATAGCCGAGAATTCGCTCCGCACCGGAATCGAATGGAAGCAGGGCCTTCACGTGGACCAAAGCCAGCTCCTTCGCGTCGTGCGACAGTTCTACGAAGGCGCGCACTCGTTCTCTTAACTCCTCGGGAGTTTGCGGTGGATTTACATCGAGCGAAGCAAGCCTCGTGTTCGCCGATGTGACGATTTCGGGGCGGGCCCTGCGGACTTTAATTCGTTTCTTCGACACGATTTTCGCCGCCGAACAATCCGTTCGGCACGACGAGCGTATCATTCGTTCGGCAGGGAGGTTGTAAGCATGGTGAGGCTCGGTCGCCTGACAGTAACTGCTTTGGATACTTGTCGCCTAAGGAGAAGCATCGGGACCGCATTACCTCTAATTCACCGAATCGAACTCCCACGACTTCCTGTGCTCTAGAATCCGATCGAAGGCGACTGCGAGCTCCGCCCCGAGCCTGAGTTTGTCGCCGTAGTCGTTCAGCGGAACGCTGTCCAACGTCCCGAAGACAAGCTGCTTCTCCTCGTCGCAACTGCGGACGCGAACCCACATGCGTTCGCCGGTGCCGGAGGCGTCGCTCGGGAATTCGATCTTCACGAAGTCTCCCAGTTCGTACTTGGACATGCGTGGTGCCTCCACTCTAATAATCATACGTCGTTCGACGTTCTCCAAGCATCGGTGCACTCCTCTTGCTTCAGATCCTCGTCTTTCGGCCATCCCGCCTTCCTCGCAGCACGGAGGAATCCCGAAGTAATTCTGTAACTGCGCGCCGGCTTTCCTTTCCTATAATGGGTACGGCTCAAGTACACCCTTGCAGGTTCCAGATTCAACGCGAGCGCCGTCTTCGAAATACCCGACAAGACCCCGGCCAAAGCCTGATTATTGGCAATCCCGAGGTCCGCGCGCAGCTTTTCGTCCGTCAGCGATGCCGAGCCGAATTCCAGAAGCCTTCCCAGCAGACGCCGCTGCGCCGTCCGGATTCGATCCGTAAATTCCGTGAACTCCTCCGCCGTCCAGACCGTATCGCCGCGCTTTTCGTCCGGATCCAAAACACCCAGCGCCCGCACAAGAGCGCGCTCCGTCCTGCAGCGAATCACGCGTCCCCTGTATTCGATTTCAAAGTCGTGCGGCATGGTGCAATGTCCGTGCGGACATAACGCTATCAGAACGCTTGAAGCGTTGTCAAGAGGTATGTCGAAACCCTGCATCGTCACAGCCAAAACAGCTGCTGCTCCGATGCTCTACTAGCCTATAACCCTTTAGCTAAATGCATCGCTTGGAACGCCGGAAACTGTCAGACTGGGTATTCCATTTTGCGAACCGCGAAACGCGGACATCCGGAGTTTCCATGGGAGCCACCCAGGACATCGAGTCGAGACTTCTCGCCAAGCTGACGCCTCCGCAGAAGGATGCCGTCCGATCCGAGAAACGACACCTGCTGGTCATTGCCGGTGCCGGTTCCGGCAAGACGGAAGTGATGGCCCGAAGGGTGGCTTGGTGGATGGGCGTAAATCTCGTCCCGAGGGACGAGATCGTAGCGTTTACCTTCACCAAACGGGCCGCCGAAGAGATGAAATTTCGCATCCGACTTTGGGCCGAGCAGATCACAAAGGCGGGTGAGGACGTCACCCTAGGCGACATGTACATCGGCACCATCCACGGGTTCTGCCTGAAGAAGCTGCGACAGTTCTGGCCGGACGAGTTTCACAACTATGACGTTCTCGACGAAGGCGCGCGCCTGTCTCTTGTCCACCGCGGATACTACGGCGTACTCGGTCTCCCCCATCTGCAGGAGGCTTTGCAGAAGGGGATGCACGCAACGATTGAATACTTTCTCCAGGGTTACGACCTTCTGAATGAACACGACGAACTGGATGTGACGCTCGCTTCACCTGCTCTTCCGTACGACCACAACGAAGAGCCTGACTGGTGCAAAGGGGCCGAGCTCAGGAAGCCCGTGGGCAAGAGCAAGATCTCGCAGGCGTTTTCCCTCTGCGCCGCCAGGTATTACGCTTACCTGCGCTCCAGACGATTTCTCGACTTCAGCACCTCCCAGTCGGAGCTCCTGCGCAAGTTCAGGGCCGACGAACGCGTCTTGGCGGAACTCCGGAAATCCTCCACGCATTTCGTTGTGGACGAAGTACAGGACATCAATCCTGTACAAGACAAGATCATGCGTTCCGTCGTCGGAAAAACCGGGCATTTGACCGCCGTCGGAGATCATCGCCAGGCCATCTACGGATGGCGAGGCGGCAAGGTCGAGATCATGGGCGACCTATTCGGCGAACTGAAGAAGGATGTAGACGGCACCGTCGTCGAACTGGCCGAGAACTTCCGCTCCACGCCCAGAATCATCGATGTCGCCAACCGTTGGGCCAAATCCATCGCCGCAATCAAGACCATGACTACTCCGGATATGGCACATGGAAATAAAGGGCGAAACGACTTTGCTCCTTCTCACGTGTCTGCGCTTGCCTTCAAGTCGAGACAGGACGAAGCGCAATGGATAGCCGACACGATCAAAAGGCTCGTGCGGCCCGACGAAACCGGCGCCGCCCACGACACGCGCGACGGCGAACGTGGGATTTCGCTCGTCGACATTGCCGTGCTCGTGCGCTCGACTACGGATGTCCGGACCTATATCGAGACGCTTGAAAGCAACGGCATTCCGCCCGTCGTCCGCGCGGGGCCGGATCTATTCTCAAGACCCGAAGTATTGCTTTTCGTCGCAGCTCTCGCCCAGGCGGCGGGCTCCGGAGAATTCGTCGGGGCCGACTGGGATTCGAAGAGCCTCCCCAACCGCATTCATGACATCCTCGGGTGCAGCTCCTGCGAACCTGGACTCGTGCTGCAAGCTGCGTCCACGGCGCTCCGCAAGCGAGGTTTTCCAGTGACGCAGGACGTGCAGCAGCGCCTGCAGTTGGCCGCGGAATTAATCCGCCGAAAGATAGGCGGCGAGGCACCGATGACTCCTTCGGAAGCCGCCCGCCTGAAGACTCGGGAATTAGTCCGTTGGCTCTCCGCAAGAAATGCACCGCGTCGCGTCTTCCCCCAGAAGCTCTATCATTTCCTTCTCGGTGAGGCCGAAGTCTCGGAATGGGGAAGGGTCGGCACGCTGGGCAAGACCGCACTGTTCCACTTGGGCCAGCTGAGCACGCTCGTCACGGGCGTCGAGACGCCGGGATGGAATTCTCCGCGTGATTTCAGACATCAGATTTCCGCCCTCTGGCTCTGGGGTACCCACAAGGCACGAACGGAGGAAGCGCCGCTTCTCGTGCCGCCGAATGCCGTAACTGTCAGCACAGTACACTCGGCGAAGGGCCTGGAGTTTCCCGTCGTCTTCCTCGCCGACGTCAACTCCCTCAGATTCCCGAGCAGTCGGGCAAAGGTTGTTCCGGATGTCCCATTCGAGGGCGATTTCCTCAAAAAGATCGATCCCGCCGACCTTGCGGACAACGATAATTACGACGCCGAGCGTCGTCTTATGTACGTTGCGCTCACCCGAGCTGAGCGCTATCTTTTCGTTACACACTCCGGACCGAAACGTTCGCGATTCTTCGACACCATTGAGGAAAACGTGAAAACTGCGGGCGGAGCGAAAAGCGCACTCGCTTCCGGAACCCCTAAGGACATGAGGTACCTGCCGTCCTCCCACAATCGCGAGCTCAGGTTGGTAACCTCCTTTTCCGATCTGCGCTATTACCTGGCCTGCCCGTACGATTTCTACCTGCGCAAAGTACTGGGATTCTCGCCTCCGATCGACCAAGCCTTCGGCTACGGGCGCGGGGTCCACAATCTTCTCCGAGCCATCCATTCCGATCCGAAGGCCTGGGCTGAACTCGTAAAGGATCCGCCTGCCTTGCGTCGCAGGCTCGAAGGCCTCGTACGCCGTGGAATCTTCTACCTTCGTTATACGACCGGCGAGCCTCTCGACAACATGCGCAGGCACGCATTGGATATCGTCGCCAAGTACGTTACGGACTATGCCAAACAGCTTGGCGGGCTTTCCTTCGAACCCGAACGCGAGTTCGAGACCCTCATCAAGGAAGAACAGGTGCTCGTCTCCGGAGCGATCGACCTGATTCGCCTGGACGACCCGCCGCGCGTCACTCTGCTCGATTTCAAATCGGGGCCTCCGGAATCCGAATCCGCAGCCAAGCTCGACGAAGAGGAGATGAGGTTGCAAGTCAGTCTCTACGGACTCGCCGCAAAGCGCGAAATGGAATACGAGCCGGAAAAGGGCCTCGTCCTATATCTCGATGAAGATGACGAGCAAAAGCGGGAGTTACCCGTCGATTTGGACGAAGCGTCCCTTGCAAAGGCTCACGACACCGTTGCCCGAGCAGCCGGACAAATCCGCAGGAGAGAGTTTGAGCAGGGTCCAACCAAGAAGCCGCGAAACCCGGAACATCATACTCGTTGCGGGGAATGCGACTTTCTCATGTTCTGCGGAATGAATTCAGCCACAGAATCCCGCAACGCTGACGCACGACTGCGTGTCACTAAACGCTGAGTCGTTCCGCGACCCGGAACGGCAAAAACCAAATTCCATTTCCTTGGAGCTCACACAGACAGATCATTTCGAGTTTCAACAATTCCTCAAGAATCTTCTCCGCTTCGCGCCTGGTTACCGAGAATTCCTTCATGACCGTGGCATAGTTCACGTATTCACTGCCAAACCGCCGAAAATACTTGCGAAGTTGCAGACCGTACACTCCTGCAATTCGATCCCCTCGGTTCAATCTCATTTCTGTTCCTTATGATTCTATTTTAGTGTGGTTTCGGCCATCATCGTTCGCCAATTCCGCCGCCAACCCCCGCCTAAATCCTACCGACAAAGCTCAAGTCAAATCGGCATTCCGTTGCCAATGAAGGGAGGGTGTTAGGGAGCGGAGTACCAAACGATCATGCAACTTTTGATGCCACGAAGTCTGATCGCGATCACTGCGTTTTCCAAATGCAAATGTCCTTCCTGGCTAAACCCTGCGCCTGATCCGCCCGCTTCTTCCGTCAAGCCTCTGCGCTTCGCTCCGATAAACGCCTAACCCGCGGGCTTGACGGCGCGGACGGACAGGCGCCCACCCTCGCCACGAAGGCCATTTGTTTCGTATGTGCGGCTCACGCCGCGCCTCTGCGGAACAAAGCCGAAATTCCTCAAAAGGAGCAATGCAGTCATGCACAAAACCAAGCAACCACTCTTTGACCTGGGCCAACTCGTCGCGACACCGGGCGCGCTGGCCGCTCTCGAAAAGACCGGACAGAACGCGATGGAGTTCCTGTCGCGCCATGCTACGGGCGACTGGGGAGACCTCCCAAAAGAAGATAAGGACGAAAACCAACTCAGCCTCGAAAAAGGCTTCCGCCTGCTCAGCAGTTATCGAACTTCCGCTGGCGACAAACTCTGGGTAATCACCGAGGCGGACAGAGCCCACACCACCCTGCTTTTGCCGGAAGAGTACTGAGAACGAAATCCAGAGAACAAGGAGAAAAACGCGATGACAACCGTACTCGAAACAAAAGCAACGCCAACCACCACTCCAGCCCTGCACACGATGCGGGACATTCCGCTTGCTCTCATTCAGGAATCCAAGACCAATCCGCGCCGCCAATTTGACGAGGCCAAGCTTGCAGAACTCGCAGCTAATATCCGGCTGCACGGCGTGCTTCAACCCGTCCTCGTTCGCCCCTTACCGAGCGGCGACTCCGGCCACTATGAACTGGTCGCCGGGGCGCGGCGTTACCGCGCTTCGAAACTCGCGAAGCGCGAGACCATCCCGGCAACGGTGCGTGAACTCACAGACATCGAATGCCTCGAACTCCAACTCATTGAAAACCTGCAACGTGCCGACGTGCACGAACTCGACGAAGCGCGCGGCTACGCGGCGTTGATGCAACTGCAACCCGGCACCTACACCGTCGAAACGCTCGCCGAAAAAATCGGACGTTCCGAAAAGTACGTCTATGCGCGGCTCCGTCTCATGCAGCTTGTGGAGGAAGTCCAACAGGCCTTTTACTCGGGCAAGCTAACGGTTGCGCATGCGTTTGAAATTGCGCGGCTGACGCCGGAGGACCAACGCCGAGCTCTGGCCGAGTGCTTTCCTCACCACCGGACAACGACGGCTCTCTTGAAGGACAAGAAGGCCGAGGCTGTGACCGTACGGCAGCTTCGCGAGTGGGTTGAACGCGAAGTTCATCTGGACCTTACCAATGCTCCGTTTGATGCGGACGACGACAAGCTGCTACCCGCCGCAGGAAACTGCCTGTGCTGTCCAAAACGCACGGGCACGAATCCGCTTCTCTTTCCCGAGGCCATTGGGCAGAAGAAGTCCATTTGCACCGACCGGACCTGCTATCGATCCAAAGTCGAAGCTCTCGTGCAGCTTCGCGTGAAACCCCTGGAGGAATCAGGCGAGAAACCCCTGCGAGTGTCGCAGGTTCCCTCGTGGCAAGCCAACGGTCACAAGCCAGACGTGCTCTACGGCGGCCAGTACCGAACGGCGAAGGAAGCCGAGTGCCCGCACACCAAGCCCGCCGTGGTCATTGACGGAACAAACGCAGGAACCATCCTCCATGTGTGCCGCGATGAGAAATGTCCGGTTCATGCCCAGGCGACGCGGTACCAGCCAACTCCGCAAGAACGCGCTGCACGAGCGAAGGAGCTCCTCGCGGAGCGCGTCGAGAAGCAAACCCGGCTGCGCATCCTCGACGCCGTTCGCAAGAAACTGCCCGCTACGCTGTCCCGCGCCGACCTCGAAATGGTCGCGCTCGACTACTTCCAGCGTCTCGGCCATGACAACCACCGCCGCATCTGCCGTGCGTACCAGTGGGAGGAGAAGAAGGCGAAAACCTCATGGGGCGCACAGGCCGTGGATTATGAGGGTGTCGCCCGAAAGGCCGTCCGCGAGATGAGCAACTCACACTTGCAGCATTTCCTCGTGGTTTGCTCGCTCGCCTCGGACCTCTATTGTCAGGGCTACGATCCTCGACAGCCCTTGGGCAAGGATTCCAACCTTGCTCAGACCGCTGCCCGCTACAAGGTGGACTCCGCCAAACTCGGAAGTGAAGTGAAAGCCGAACTTTCGAGGAAGAACGAGAAACGGCAGGCCAGCCCAACGAAGGTCACAAAAACGAAAAAAACAACGAAGTAACGCAAAGGCGGGCTGTACTCATGGTGCAGCCCGCCCTGCTTTAAGCGGAAGCTTCCGTTTGGCGCGTCCGTCCCGCCGTCATTTTCTGGGCCAAGGCCATCAGAAGTTTCCTGTCGGCTTCGGACGCTTTGCTCAAACATTTCGTCAACTGGTGAAGGTACGACGCCTGTTTCCCTTTGCTGCCCCACACGATGTCATCCGCGGTTTTCCGCTTCAAAAGATTCGGCAGCTTGGGCGGTTCTTCACCGTCATAAAATAACTGGTACAAGGGAACTTCGAGAGCACGCGCCAGCTTTTCCAGGGTTTCAATCGCCGGCACCGTGTGGCCGTTCTCGACGCGCGAGATATAACACCGTAGCAAGCCGGTTCTCTTCTCGATGTCTCCCTGCGAGAGTCTCTTCTCCTCCCGCAATTCCCGCAAACGATCGCTGATAATCATGCCGCCTCAGCCTCCTTGGAACGGTTCTGTTCCTACTAGTGGATGGTACACCAGCACCTCGGCCAGTAATCCCAGAAGCGCCAGCGCCAAGAATATATACGTTCTGATCTTCTGATCACTGATCGTGTCCGGACCACGCGGTTCATCTAAGGTTGCCATTTTCCGCGGTCAGTTCTCTTCGATTTCTAATAGCCAATCAGGATCAAGCCATAAGGTAATTTGACTCGCGAGTGCCCATAAAGTGTTTCAATTAGACTTAAAGCGTTCGAGTAGTCCGAGCTGATAACCGCACGTCCGCCTGACTGATACCTGTAGCCATTTGGAACCGCGATGACCAGATAATTCACCTGCACCATCACAAGGCCTTGGACTAGGTCCCTATATATTGCATTCCCCAACCATGCTCGCGCAGCTTCAACCTCCAACCCACACCGCCAATCACGGTGATATGCATCGATTTCGTATCGAAGAGTCGGTTCACCATCCTCCCCGAAGAACACGGGACGATGTATTTTTGCACTTTTCTCTTTTCCCGTTTCGACTTCAAAACCCAAACCGACCAAGTCGCTTCGAATTACAGTTAGGACCTCATTGCTCGTCAGCCCCTTGCTCAGATTCTGTGTTCCAATCGAGACATCATGCGTTCGGAACACCCCCACGATCTTCTCCGCAAAGAAGGGAGGAGGGTCCGTTCGGGGAAAGCAGATGAAACGAGTACTCGTTTTTTGCATCGCTTGCTGGGGCGCCGTGGAATTTAGTAGCTGAGTCCTTCCACATGTCTTGGAGTTACGAGCGTCGTACCCGGCTGGGTTGATTTCTTCCCACACAACAGGAGATTATGGCGCTCCTGACTTGCTCCTCCAATCGTTGTCGCACTGACCTGTCCTCAGGGCAGTCCGCGAGATCATTCTCTTCGAGCTTCACGATAACCCGCAGCTTGCCCCGATCGACGAGAGATATCCGATCGTAATCAAAATCTTGATCGGTTACCCGAAAAACTAAGTTCTTAATTGCCGGCTCATTCAGCTCTCTGGCGAGCTCGTCCAGCATCCCCCTCACAATCTCCTTCCCGCAATCCACTTGGCGTTCATACGTTGTATTGCCTGTTACAATCATTGCCGTTGAACCTCCTCGCACTCGGAAATCAAGCTGCTTTAACGCTTTCTTTATCGTGAACCGTATCCATTTCGAAGTAGGCTGGTTATCCTTCTTTGCGGCCTCCGAAATCAGTCTCAGGTCGCTGGCCTTAAACCGTACCGGTACGATCCGCGGTTTGACATCCCCCTTTGACAATTTCGGCCGCCCAGCCTTCCGACCACTCTTTCGATCCGTCAACGACATCTTCCTTTCTCTGGCTGTCCGGAATTCTTCCTCTTCGAAAGAAGCTGACGCGAGGTCCCAGTATTTAATGTATTACAATAATCTAAGACTTCCAAGGGATTTTTTACCGAGGCTGTATTCAACGCGACCGTGCTGAGGCACCGTGTTCTTTGATTTGTCGGATCGCTCCCACCAATTGCGGTATCTCCAACGAGTTGCAGAAAAACATGATCTCTTTCCCTTGCCGCGAGGCCCGCGCGCTGTAGCCAATTCGGTATTTAATTCGCTCGCATCCTGCGTACAGTTCGCGTACCTGCTTCGCGTCGTCGTACGACACAATCCATCTTTGCCGCTTGATTTTCTGCGTGATGAACTCTGCGACGCGTTTGTGATCCTGCGGTTCGTAGTAGTCGTAATACAAATCTCGGCCTTTCACGTAGTAAGGCGGGTCGCAATAGATCAATGTTTTCTCTGGCCATAGCCTGCATCCCTCGCGAAGAAATTGCATGGCGTCCAGCCGGGTCAGGCAAATACGTCCTCTCATCTTTGCAATGGCCGTAATGCGTCGAACTAACTCGTCGGCGTTGTATCGTGCATCTATTTTCCAAGGGCCGGATTGATCTCGACCGCCAATGACACCGGCATTCAGGATTCCTGACCGGTTGGTTCTGTTCAGAAAGAACATTGCGAATCCCAATGCCAAATCATCGTGGTCTTTTTGGTTCGTGAGGATATTCTTCTGTCTGTCCCTCACCCTCATCGTGAGGCGCGTATCCTGAACCAACCGGCAAAGCTCGTCCGTATCTTCGAGCACACTTTTCCAAAATGCATAAATCGGTCGACTTATATCGTTAATGTGGATTTTTGAAACATACTCATGAAGAAGTAACTCGACCGCGACAGCAGCGCCACCAGCATAGGCTTCGACATATTCGCCATCGACAAGATCATTCGTTTGTAGCAATCGCTTAACGAAAAGAGCAAGCCTGGCCTTTCCGCCAGGGTATCGAAGCGGTGTGAAGTGGGTGAGCCGCCGGGATTGTCGATCTGGAGCAGTTGAACTCACGGCCACATTTTCTCGAAGAAAGGTTGCGCATTATCCCAGGCAACACGAAGATCGCGTTCCGTAGGTGAGAAAAAGCGATTGTGGACATAACCGTTGAGAGTATCTACGTTTAGCGGATTGTCTTTTTGACTAACGGCCTTCAATATCCCAGCAAGATGCTTCTTCGGTGTGCCGTCGTTAATCAAATGCGTAGTAGCCTCCTCCACTTTCTTACGGAGCGATTTGTCTTTGTCTCCACCCCCGGTTTTCACAACGAGTGCCATTCCACTCCTAGTCATGTATTCGTCGACCGAAGTCTCCAGAAACACACGAAACAGGACGGAGATCGCATGAGGGTAATCAGCAAGAGGTAGCGATCGCAGCTCCTTGAATATCTCGTCGATTTTCGCGTTCGATACATTCAATCGGCATTCCTTCGGGATCAATGACTTTCGCTTGGGTCGTTTGGCCTTTGGCTTGGCCTTAGGAGGAACGGGTTGCTTGAAGTCCTGTACTCCGAATGTGTCGACCACCTTTGCTTTTTTCGATGCTTTGGAAAGGTCCGGAAGCTCTTGCTTCAGATTTGAAACGTACTCAACCTGTTGTCCCACTTTCTTCAGTTCAGTGACGACTACTGCCTTGCTCGCCAGGTCGCGCACGATCCGGCGTAGAGACTTCATTATCTCGTCCGCCGGAAGCTTTGTTAGGAGCTTCTGGTCCTCTATCTCCAGGCCAAGCTTCGCTCGGACAGCCGGAGTAGACAAAAGGCGGTCCAATGTAGTGATTGGAAAGCGATTTTCAATGCTTTTCTTCTCTTCGTCGGCCAAGCCACCGTGTGTCGTCACAAAATCGAGGGCCTGGAGTGCTGGGTCCCTGCCGGTGAACCGGCGGCTTGCCACGCTACTCCAATTAACAATTCCACGCCCATCATTTTCCCCAGTGTGTCGCTGGTGAATCCACGTTGCGCCTTCGACACGGCCGGAGACTTCATAGCAATCAATTGGCTCGACCGTAGCACGATCGAATCCCGCAGCGAGTTCCTCGAATTTCTTCTGGATTGCTGCCCTCACTTCGAGCCCAGTCAGTACGGCGGGATTATGCAGAATCTTAATGGCTGCGAGTCGCCGATTTCCCTCCAGGACTAAGTACTTATCCTTGATGTCTGGCGACTTAATCACGAGAAGCCGATCCATAGGATTCAGTCCACCATCATCAACGATGCTTTCTGCGAGCGAGACTAGTTTAATGTCCTGATCCTCGATAATTTTTTGGAGCGCGTCCTTCTGCCCGCCAGCCCGACTGATGCGAGGGTTCTCGACGTCCAGAAGCAAGTCTTCAATTTTGAGGTCTTTGGCAGGCATGAGCACCCCACTGCTCACTATCCTTTTTGGATACTATAGGTTAGCGAGTTGTTTTTGCATAGTGACACTGCACAATTCGTAACCTAATGGTCATCATCCGCCGCCTAAATCGTCACACGACCGGACCTCTGACGCCTATAGGCTGCGTGAACCCATCGTTTACACTGCCTCAAGACAGAGGACGAAATGTGCCCTCCATATTGGAGGATTCGGCAACGATCCAAAAGTAGGCCTCCGTCCATTGAATGCTCTTCCCAGCGGTGGGAGACAATGCGGTTGGGCACCATGTACAACCGTAGGGGCACGACGGTCGGTACTTGTTGGAAAAATCTTCGGCAAAAAGTTTCAGGTCTTAACTTCGTGAGATGATCCTTCCAGTGAATACCTGTCTTGCATTGCGCAAAACCGATCAGCCCGCCTTGTCGTTTATCGGCGAACCGCTTCCAAGCAGCCACATCCAGCTTGCCATCGCCGGCGCCGGGGCTTAACGCACCTAACCTCCATCCATTTCCTTCTCCCATTTTCCGGCAGAGCTCATCGATTCTTGTCTTGAACTCAGTCTTGCCTTTAGCCCTTGCGGTTCCGACCACCATTGCTCCCGAGTATTCAGACTCGCCGCCCCAGAATTCAGCCAGGACTTCGGCGCACAACCGTTCGAAGACCTTCGTCGGATCCGTGCGGTCGAGAGTTCGCGCGCTTGAGCTCATGTCGGCTCTGGTCACGAACAAAAGAAACCAGTACAACAGGCCAAAATTCGAATTTAGACGAAAGGGGCGTTTCACCGACAACAGCGTTGACCCGACGGTCAGCGAGAACGGATATCGATTCAGCTCGCTCTTCCCGCCTCCGCAGGATTGCAATCTGTCGGAAAGTTCGTTAAATGCATCTTCGGCAACTTGCCGCGCCCGGGCTTCTGAAACTGACGATCTTCGGTACAACGCTCGAGCTAAATCTTCGCGCGATACATTTCCGTCCGCTTGGAAAAGTGTGGTAGCTTCTGCCAAATCGGCTGCTTCCACGACTACGTCGTCCGCCCCAAGTGGGGGTGTGAGTAAGAGACTACGCATTGCCGCGCTTGGGCTGCCGTGCCTCCCGGTTTGCTCGCGTACGCTTTTGAACCATCGCATCCAAGAGGTCTCGGGCCAGATTTTCGATATCCGAAGCGACTTTGAACGAATCGGAATCGTCCGTGCTAAAGCCAGTTGTCACGGTACCCAGCGCCTTTTGTAAGGCGATCTTGGCCTGCTGGATGGATTTGCTGAACAATCGTTCGTCGCCGATGCTTATGTCTTCCGCAACGGCAAGCGGAAGGCCGTCCCGCAGAGCCTTGATACCTTTTTCAGATTGCAAAACAGTGTCCAACGTTTTGAGGTCTGGGTTTTGCGACCTGATTAAAGAAGGCTTGTCCAACTGCTTACTGCCATACAGCCAAACCAGAAGTTCCCCTAAATGTTTTAACTTCGCGGGAGGAACAGGCTTTCGCTCCGGACTCGAACGCCGTTCCAGTCCTAAGAATGACCGGAAGCCGGGGTAGTCCATCCCCGTATATATGTAGTTGAAATGAAAGCGACTCTTCGCCACGTCGCTTCGATCAAACAGCCTTGCACTCTCGGCCTGCTCGATAATCATCAAGCCTCTATACATCCGTTCTATCGTCGAGTTGTAGTCTCCAATTTGTGCAGCTATCTCTTCGAGCGGAACACCGTAGGTGTTTCGAACAAAAGCCACGTATTGAGCTTTTGCGTACGATCCCCAAGTGGAAGGGCCGTTAACATGCTTGAACCCTAAATATCGCCACGCCTCTCTGCGTGTGGTGAGGATCGCGGGTAAAGTCGAAATCTCGCGACGCCTTTCTGCAGTGATAACGGGTAGATCCGTCGCTTTCAAGCGCTCTCTGAGATCAGGATGGAGAAGCAGATTCACAGCGGCCAATCGACGGTTTCCCTCAATTACGACGAACTTGTTTCCATTCGCCGCTTCGACAAATAGAGGCTCGTGATTAAAATACCCGCTGTGGGCAATGGACATGGCGATTTCTTGTATCGCCATGTGCTTCCATAGAGTCTGCAGAATCTGAGCCTGGCTGGCTCCTTCGGAAAGCCCAAACTCCGCTAAGCGCGGATTCCTCGCATCGAACAGAAGATTTTCTACCGGGATTCGTTCGTATACCCCGGCAGGAGCGGGTGGCGCCAGAAGGACCTCATTTTGCCTAGTCGGCATGTGCGTAAGCCTACTCAAACTATATGCCCTTTTCAAATTCGAAGTTGCGGAATTCTCTCCACTCAAGTCTGATGCCCACACCAAGGGCACGTGATCTCCTCTCAGGCTGGCCCTTCTACCTGCCGAGCGACGCTTATGCTGCATTAGCCGACCGTGTGGCAGAACGGGAAGCGGCCCGATACAGTCGACTGCCTGGTGTCGCACTAGGCGCTCGTTTTGGCTCCGCGAAGACCACACTTTCTTCCACATGAAACGAATCCTGGGGCCTTCACACTTTGAGTTTCACCATGCGGGCCGCGTCAGTCGCGCGGCCACGCGTTTTTTCGTGGACGAGTCACACGCTTTACCCGGCGCAGGATAGGCCGTAGTTCGCTCCCGCTGTAAAGCCCGCTTGTGCAGCTCCGCCACACCCCAACCGTGCTCGCTTCCGCGCCCCTCCGGGCTTCGCTGAAATGCGCTCCGGGGCTTGACAGCCGCGAACCACGACCAGGGTCCGCCTCCAGTAAAGCATGTTGTTTTTTATGCCCTAAAAGGGCCTGAAAACAATAACTCAGACTGGAGAGAACACAATGCCTGGCGTCTACGAAATCATCACAGAGAGAATTATCAAGCAGCTTGAATCCGGCGTGGCTCCCTGGCGCAAGCCCTGGACCTGTCAAACTCCAGCTAATCTAATCACGCAGAAAGAGTATCGCGGCCTTAATGTCTTTACTCTCGCCTCGCAGGGGTTCGCATCACGATTCTGGCTTACCTTCAATCAGGCAACGAAACTGGGCGGGAGGATTCGAAAGGGTGAAAAGTCTTCCCCTGTCATTTTCTGGAACGTCGGCGACGAGCAAGAGACGACCACGCCAGACGGCAGGAAAGAGACTTCCCGGTCTTTTCTGCTCCGGTATTACAGCGTGTTTAATTTCTCGCAGACGGAAGCGATAGACATTCCCGCATCCCTCCTGCAAGAGACGCGAACGAACAATCCCATCGAAACGTGCGATCAGATTGTGGCGAGAATGCCGAACCCACCAGCGTTCCAGCAATCCTACAAGGCATGGTATTCACCCAGCAGCGACGTGGTCGGGATGCCAGCACGCGGCCTCTTTCATTCATCGGAGGAATTTTACGCCACCGAATTCCACGAATTGGCTCACAGCACTGGACACCCAAAGCGCCTGCATCGGGAGAACTTCGATAACCCCGCTCACTTTGGTTCGGAATCGTACTCAAAGGAAGAACTCATTGCAGAGATGACCGCCGCCATGCTTTGCGGCATTGCAGGAATCGAGCAGAAGACTCTTGAAAACTCCGCTGCCTATCTCAACACGTGGATTGCACGACTCAAGTCCGATTGTCGATTGCTTGTGTCCGCCGCGTCCCAAGCACAGAAAGCGGCTGACTTTATCCAAGGCAAAACCGCCGCACGTGAGGAAGCTGAGGCCGACGCCGCTTAGGTTAGGCGCCATGTCGGAGCGCATTCCTTGCGAGTCCTCTCAGCAAATCGCCTAGTCTTTTGGTACTCTCGTGGCGGGAGGGTAAACCTGTGACGACTCCTGAAGCTAAGCTCGAATACCGAATTGAGCGCGATGGCGACAAGTTCGTCGCTATCGCCTCGGATCAAGAAACCGTAGGCGTCTACGACACCGAGGAACAAGCCCTAGCGGACATTGCTCGTGAGAAGCGAGAGGACGCAATTTGGGAACGAACCAAGGAATTGATGCGGAACAATGTGGTTACGCTTATGACAGAATTTTCCGTGGACCTAGAGACGGCGCTGTTCTGGGTCAATTCCGCATCGGGAATGACTGTGCTAGCGATGGACGATAAGCCTAAGCATTGAACGGAATAGTTGTGGGCAGATGTCTGTCCCACTTCTATGACTTGCCGTGCCCCCCTCGGGGCAATTCCGAGAGTGTGGACAATCCACCGCCGACAATTCTCATAGCAACTCCGGTGACTCGACCGATTATTTCGGCCTCATCAAGATGAGAGAACCTGCGAATCGGCTGTGGTGAGGTGATGTGGGGCACCAGAATGAGTTGCCCGTCTTTCAATTCGCACCAACCACAGGCATAACCATCTCTGAGTTCGATGAAATAGATCGGACGCTCCAACTCCTGCCGCCATACGCCCGTCTTGATCTTTGTATCTGTCGGGTCGATCTGCAGGAACGAGCCAGGCAGGATTACCGGATAGAGAGAGTAGTCGCGCAAGCCCAGGTAGCCGTAGAGCGACCTCCGCAGGTCGAGTTGCCGAATCAGCGTTATCGGCACCTCTCCCCAAACTTGCACAAGTCTCGTTAGAAGTTGCGTCCCCTCGGCATGGAATTCCTGACGCATTCGTAACGGAAAAGGAATTGCTCCCTCGTCCGTATCCGCCGAGTCGCCCACAAGGTGGGTTGCAGGCCATTTGAACATCGCCTGGTCTTTGGCTGCGTCCGAGAGGTTGACCCCGAAGATCGCCAAGAGCTCCTCGCAGCGACGATGGTAAACAACACTTAGCGAGTAAAATTTATGAATTCCGGGAACATATGTGCCATTTTCGATAATCCGCAACCAGGAGTGGGAGATTAAGTAATCCGGATTGCCTTTAACTTGGGCCAATTGCTGGCTCCGCCGTTCCACTTCGCGCTGCGACAAACGCAGACTCTCTCGGAGTCTTTTGAGACGTTCCCCAGGGCGCGAACTAGGACTCCGTGACCCCATCTCGCGGCAATAATAACGAGGACATCGTTAACTGTCCAGCCAAATGATGTGTGGAGTATGTCCGGTGTCCACTTTGTTATTTACTTGGAGCCCGGCAACAAATACGGTCAGCAATCACTTTTTTCACACATTGGTCCCGATTTTCCCTATGCACGTCTGGTTTTTTGCTGAGAGGCCGGTCCTGTCCCCATGCGACGCCAGACGCACCCCGAATTTGGGAAAACGAAACCATCAAAAACACCAGATGAGACCGTGCTCTGGAAAACGGCGCTCCATCCCGGCCTCAAACCTGCAGAGAAACTTCGCGAGATTCTGCGCAGGAGAAACATGAGTCTATTCCAAGTCTCCAAGGAATCTCGGAGATTGTTTCCCGGACAATCGCTCTATCACATTCCTCACAACCTCTACTTTGATTTGCGCGATGGGGGATTCACGCCCAACATTTATCAGCTCATCGCACTCAGTTGCGTCTCCGGCTACAGCCTCATCCAGTGGCTG
>Ga0181533_1001284_pt1 | contig 32655 bp, 23 predicted proteins | sample PEATcosm2014_Bin_45_FD_119772 | JGI IMG/M metagenome (GOLD analysis project Ga0181533, IMG submission 119772) | Peatland microbial communities from MTU Mesocosm Facility, Houghton, MI, USA - PEATcosm2014_Bin11_60_metaG | ecosystem: Environmental > Terrestrial > Soil > Wetlands > Peat | place...
ATGGAAAACCACTCCAAAGGTCAGCCGGAGATCGTTTTGATAGCCGTTTACGGCATTGGGAAGGCGCGTCATCAAATACTCCGCCTGAAACAGACGCACCGACACGTTGCGGTTGACGTTCCAATCCAGTCCCCCGCCCCCACTCAGGGAGAATCCGCTGGCGCTTCCCGACGAGGTGGCGGTACCGTACAGGGTTCCGCTGCCATGCGCTCCCCCCGCCAGGAACTGCGCAAACGGTGTCCATTTCTTCGCGTGGCGGATGGAATAGCGCGGGCCGAAGAGAAAAGTTTCAAGGGTCAGCGAGCGCCCCGAGCCCACGACGTTGTTCTGGAAATAGCCGCCCACGTCGGCGACCGCGCTGACCCCGTGCCCCAGCGAGGCGGCCAACGAGCCGCTGCCGCCATTCATATTAAAGCAACCGCACTGTCCGGGTGGCGCATTGGCGCGCATGTAGCTATAACCCAGCGAAACTTCCACCGGGCTCGCACCTTGACCGCGCGCGGCGGCGGTACACAACAGCAGCGCTGCCAACAATGGACCCAGGCTACGGCGAATAACGGTAATCATATCTCCTCCTCAGGACGCGGTGACGACGGTTAGGGTGACGGTGGTTGAATGTGACGTCGATCCGGAAGTGCCGGTTATGGTAACCGTATAGCTACCGGCGGGTGTGCCCCCCACCTTCGGCAGCGGGTAGCCACCCGCGCCCCAGCCTGCCATGAAGGTTGTGACGAGCAGGGCGCCAAAGAGCAGGCAGGTCGCAACCGCCCAACGCGGGGACTTGCGGCGCACTCGCCACCAGCCCACCAGGGTCAACAGCACCGTGGCCAAAAGCAGTGCCGGCAGCGCGGCGGGTGGCAGTCCGGTGGAGGGTGGAACGACCCTGGCGTAAACCGGCGCCGCAATGGCGATGGTCATCTGGGTGGTGGCGCCGTTCGCCCCCGGGGTAACCGGGTTCGGGCTAAACGCGCAAGTCGCCTGCGCGGGCAAGTTGGAGCAAGTCATCGTCACCGCACTGGAATCCGTGCCTCCTACTAGGGACGTTACATTGATCGTGTACTGCGCACTCCCGCCCTGGGCGACAGTCTGCGCCCCATTGGGTGAAGCCACTGCGAAGTCAACCCCTACGCCGGACAGAGCCACAATCTGCGTGCTGCCCGCCACGTTGTTATTGTTGTCGGTGAAGGTCAGTGTCCCGCTGCGAGCGCCGGTGGCCGCGGGGGTGAATGTTACGCTGACCGTGCAGGTGCCGTTGGGCGCGACCGTGGCTCCCGTGCAGGTGTCGGCGCTTTTGGCAAAATCGCTGGCATTCGTGCCGCCAATGGTTGCCGAGGTGATGGTGAGGTTGATGGTGCCGGTGTTGGTTACGGTCTCGGTCTGAGCAGTGCTCGTCGTGCTGATGGGCTGATTGGTGAAACTTAAACTCGGGGCGGACAAGCTCCCGGTGGCGACTCCTGTCCCGGTTCCGCCCAAAGTCACCGTCTGCGTGCTGCCCGCCACCCCATTACTGTTGTCGGTGACGGTCAGGGTGCCGCTGAGCGAGCAGGTGGCCGTGGGTGTGAACGTTACGTTGATCGTGCAGGAGCCACTGACCACGACACTGCTTCCGCAGGTGTTGGTCTGCCCGAAATTGGCGCTTGTGATGATGTTGGTGATGGTGAGCGCGGCGTTGCCCAGGTCGCTGAGGGTGACCGGCTGCGACACGCTCATGGTCCCCACGTTCTGGCTGCTAAACGTCAGGCTCGGCGGGGAGATTCCAGCCACCGGAGCTGGCGGGGTAGTGCCCGTTCCCGTCAAACTCACGCTCTGGGGGCTGCCGCTGGCGTTGTCGGTGATGCCAAAAGTCCCGGTGGACAGGCCGGTTTCCGTGGGCGCGAAGGTGATTTCGGCGGTGCAGGAGGCCTGGGCGGCCAGGCTTTGCCCGTCCGTATCGCAGGTGCCCCCGCTGGCGAACGTAAAGGGGGGGCTGCCGGAAGAGAAGTAAAAGTTGGTGATGCCCAGGGAAGCCGTGCCGCTGTTGGTAATCGTCAAGCTGAGAGTGCTCGTGGAGTTTACCGGCACGCTCCCGAAGGCCAGGGGGTTGGTGGAGAAAGTTACTGCCGGCGCCGCGGCACTAGATACCTGCGTCACAAAAGCATCATAGTCGCCGCCATAAGTTGTCTGCAGCGCGTTGGTTGTGGTGGGGAAGTTGGTTGAATCGGTATGCCCGGTCACGTAGGCGAGGCCGGAGGGATCGACGGCGATGGCGTAGCCCTGGTCGGTGGAAGTGCCTCCCAGATAAGTGGAGTAGATTAGGGCCGAGCCCGTGGCATTCAACTTCGTCACAAATACGTTGCTGTAGCCTTCGCTACAGTTACCGCAGGTGGATTGGAACGGGTTGACGGTGGGGAAGTTGGACGAGTAGGTGAGCCCCGTGACGTAGGCGTTGCCAGAGGAATCGACGGCGATGCCGTAACCTAAGTCTTGCAGAGTGCCGCCCAGGTAAGTGGAGTAGACCAGGGCCGTGCCGGCGGCATTCAACTTCGTCACAAACGAGTCAGAGCCTCCGCCGCCGAACGTCGTCTGAAACGCGCCCGTAGTGGTGGGAAAATTGGTTGACTGGGTCCACCCCGTTACGTAGGCATTGCCGGAGGAATCGACGGCGATGCCGTAGCCAACGTCATAGTTACTGCCGCCCAGGTAGGTGGAATAGCTGTACACCGGGTCGATGACGAGCGGTTTGGTGTGGTCGTAAGGGCCGAGCGCGATGTGAATTTGGTTTGCCGCCGTAAGGACGTAGTGGCCCTCAACCGCTGTCCGTTGTCCGTCGTCAGTTGTGCGTTGCAAACCATCCGATACCTTTTGGTACACCACCGGTTTGTGGAGGAGAACTTCGCCGCCGTCGGTTTTGATCACCAGGTCGCCGTCGGCCGCGATTTGTAGGGGCGGCTTTACGCCGCCATTTTTGCTCGATAGGTGGCGGGATAAACCCGCCGCTACATCCAGCGCGATCACACTGGGGTCGGCGCCGGGGGCCACTACAAAATCATATTCAAGCTGCCCGCCCTGGTTGCCGTAATAAACCAGGCCCACGCCAGGATAAACGCCCTGGTATTTCACCTGGGCGTAGGTGGGCACGTTGGTGCGCCACTTCTTGGGATCGTTGCCGATGAAGTAGTTGCTCTTGCCCGGCAGTTCCGCCGCGCCCGTCACTGCGGCGCTGGCGTTGGCGCGCCCACGAGTTTCATGCGGAGAATGCTGTCCGTGGTCCGTTGTGCGTTGCCCCGCCTTCATCACAGGCACCCGTCCACTGACCACTGACGAAGGACTTTTGCCGGCAACTGACGACTGAGCACTGACAACTGACGACTTCTCTATTCTTAAGACCGCTTCGTCACCGGTAAGGAACAGCGCATACCCTCTCCCATGCGAGAGGAACTTGACACGTCCATCCGTCTGCCCTGCATTGGCTTCAAAGCTGAGCGGCAGCTTGCCGTAATTCGCGACCAATTGATGGGCGGGAGAGGCAGCTAAGCCGGCGGGCCGGTTCACCGCGCCCGGCAATCCGCTGATGGCCTGTTTCGTCGCGGGAAAATTCTGCCGCAGGGAGGCCGGGGAAAAATCCACCAGCATTGCCGCACCGATGACCGCGATGGCCATCGCTGCGCGGATGAAAAAATACTTGAACGAGTTTCGAGTCCCTTTGCTCATCGCACCCTCCGAGTCCTTTTATGCTGCACTTCGCCGTTAGCTGAGAATTTGTCTTTCATGGATAGGCCCCCCTAACGCACCCCAATTCACCGCCCGCGGGCACGACCTCTGTTGCCGGTCGCACGGACTGCCGCCGACCCCTTCGGTTGTACCATGGCCTTCAAGCTTCATGCCCTGTGAAGGTCATACGCTTCTGGCGCGACATTCGTCTGTCGAGCAATTCGCCGCAGGGCTTGCCCTCGTGAAAGAGGTCCAAGAACGGCAAATCTTTATTCAAAGTTTCTTGTCATAATTGGAAATTATTTGGCGCCTGAAATACTAGAATGGCAGCCATTCGGAACTTATGTCGAGAGATTTCTAAATAATTGTTGCGATAAGCCTCATATAGTTCATTTATGTCTATCAAAATTCATTGAACCTTGAGCAACACCAGGAGAGTGAGTTCTTCCGTTAACAACGAAGACATAGCCTGCGGGAAGAGGGCGCTCGCCATAAAGATCGGCCAGCCCGGCTGCCGGCGCTGTTGGGACAAACTCCGGGCCCCCTGCGAAAACGTCCGTGATGGGTGAGGGGGGCGGTTCGCGAACCGCCCCTACGAAAACCTCTGCGTTTCAGGCTTTTCACACGCGTTTTTCGCGCCGTTTCTAAAGCCCCGCGCTTCCAACCGCTCGGTGAGAACCGCTCGCCTTGATGAGAAATCCACTCGACCGCAGAGAGGAACATTCGCCACTCCGTGATTCCGCCCGGCGGTGGCATGGTGCAGGGCGGGGTTTCGCCTCAGGATGTGTTGGAAGCCCTGCGCGAACACGATCTGGAATTTCTATCGACCGACCATCCCGCCGAGGAGCAACACCAGAACGCGTGGAAGGCGATGGACGCAAGCCTGCGCGTGCTGCCACCGGAGCAGCGCGACCGCTTCGCCGAGTTGGCGGTCTTCGCGCTGGACCCAACCTACTCGTAGCGGTAGACGGTCACGCGCAGGACCATGTTGGGGCGCACCGTCAGAATTTCGCCTTGACCGGTATCGTCTCCGCCCAACTGCCGGACAACATGCCAATCGCCTTCCACAAACTTGCCCTGCTGCACGTCGCCCAGCCCGACAATCTGCGGCCCTGGTGTGGTGGGAGTAAAAGCGATTCGTATTCCGCTGCCCACCGCTCCGAAATAGAACTCATCCGGCCCTGCCGCAATGAGGATCGCCGCCGCTTGTGCCGGTGGTTGGTCTTGCTGCTGCCCCGCTGGCCCCTGCGGCATGAGCGGCGGGGTTCCTCCCTGAGCACGCTGCTGGGTCGCCGCTTGCCCGGCGACGGGCGGCTCCGGAGCGATCGGAAAATGGCCCCTCTCAACGTACGAAAGGTCCAGCGTATAACTCCCGAGCCTGACCTTGAGCGGCGCATCGCCTTGGTTCATGCGAACGGCGGTAATGGTCTCTTTTCCTTGTTGGGCTACGATGGCCGGGGTCAATTGTGATACCACGCGATAGGCCGCAGCCAGTTCGGTGTCTGGACCTACCGACCGTTCGATGAAGAACGGCGAGAATCCGATGGCGTTGAACTTGCCAAAGGCCGCTAGTACATTGGCGGCGTTGGCCCTGGTTTCAGGGATGAACAACGGGCTTTGGTTGCGCGTGAACCTTGCGCAGACTTCGTCGAAGTACTGCAAATAAAGATCCGGCGCGAGCAGATCGACCGCGGGCGCTCCGGCTCTCCAAACGTCGTGAACCTGGGGCAGCGGGCCGCCGCTCGGGTACGTTCCGGGCCAGGCCATGTTCGGCTGTTGCAGCCAGGCGTTCACGTACATCGGAATGTTGTATTCTTTCTTGCCCTCCTCTACCACCGCGTTGACGAACCGCGCATAGTTCCAGGCCATGAAGATTTCGTCCACTGGCCAGTGCAGCTTCCTCCAGCCTGTCTGGTACTCCTCCGGGCTCAACGGCGGGCTTTTCGTCTGGACGGGCATATCGACATTATCGGGCTTGCCCGGGCCGAATACGTCTTCCCATGATCCCGAAGTCTTGAAGCCGTGCGCGGCCCACACCTCGCGCAACTCCGGACTCAGGGTATCCTTGTGCCGCTGAAGATAATCCATCAGCTCTTTTGGCACCGGTCCGGCAAAGGCTCGGTTGGCGGTCGCGGATCTGTCGCGCGAGTCTCGCAGCACACCGACTTCGTTTTCCACCTGCATCATCACAACGGTATGCGGCCCACTATCGACCCCCTTGATGTGCCGCATCAAGGCTCCGTATGCCCGTGCATCGGCGTTCCGCGTGGCATCGCCGAACGTGCTGAGCAACTCCAGGCTCTTCCCGCCTTTGATCTGAATGCGTGGGAACCGCTGGTAGTCCTTCTTGACCCAGTAAGGAGCGTAGCTCGACAGGCCGTTCTTCCAACTGCCGAACCATAGGAAGACGAGTTTAAGGTCGTTGCGCCGGGCCTCCTCGATGAGACCATCTACCAGGGCAAACTCGTACCTGCCCTCCGTGGGCTCCATCTGCGCCCATGATACGGCCACCAAAACGCAGTTGAGGTTTCCTGAAACCAGCCGGGACCACATCGGCTCCATGTTCTCCAGACTGGTGGCGGTGTTGTTTCCCAGTTCTCCCGTCAGCGCCAGAAACGGCTTTTCATCCACGATCAACTGCGTGGCGGCGCCCTGTTTCTGCAAGCGCGGGATGCCCGAGACGGTCTGCCCGCCAGCCTGAACTGCGATTAACGCCGCACATGTGCTGAAAAATGCAAAATGAAACCTCAATTTCATTTTCATTTCTTCCTCACCTCTATTGTTTCTTCCAGTCGCGCGTCGGCGCAAGTCGCACCCAAAATGATGCTTACAAATATCACATATCGCCTCCGGTTAAAACCCGTGCCAGCGCCCTGTGGAAGCCTGCCACCATTTCATTGCACGAGCGGACATTTAGACGCCACCCCTAAAAGATTTTTTCCTGCCGGTGGGATGTCACTAAACATGAAGTAGGCTATGGCCATCGCCTTGCGGGAGAAGGGTGTGGAGGGCTGTGTCAGGGTCAAATCGCGCAGTAAGGCTAGGTGGCAGGGCAAGTGGTTAATGGCTAGTGGTTAGTGGCTAGTCACCGGCGGCTGCCCTTTGGAGGTTTTCAGGTCCCTTATCAAAGGACCCCGAATGACGGACTGGCGACTAACCCTATCCACTGCCCTAAGGAAGCATTAGAAAGGATCGCGGCTCTCCATGATGTACTAGAAACAAAAAAGGTTGGTGTTTAGCGTCGAAATGTCTCAACACTTTATCCCATTCAATTACAAAGAGTTAACTTGGAAGTCGAGAGCTGGGGAGAAAGAATGAGGCGCGGCTCTCCATGATGTACTAGAAAAAAAAGGGGTTAATCGTTTAGCGTAAAAATGTCTCAAAGCTTTACATCATTCAAATTGGGAGAGTTAGGCTGAAATATGGGAGCCAGGGCGAAAAAAAGTGACGCGGCTCTCCACGATGTATTAGAAACAAAATGGGTTAGCAATGATTGGCGAAGATCTTGAAAAAATCTATATCATTGAAATTAAGATATTTAGATCATTCTACGGTGGCCAGGGCCGTGAAAAAAAAGGGGGGTGAAAAATGGAGATGATCTGCTTTAAGTTATTGAGAACAAATATAGAAAAAATGTCAGTTTTTCGCCTCTCCATGATGTTGATGAAAACACGTGAGTTAAACCGTTCTCTCCATGATGTTGATGAAAATAAAGGAGATAGGCGTTGGCCGTAGGGCCAAGGGAAAAAGTCGAGAGCGGACGGGCCCTGCTTCTGGTTGGCGAGATCGTCGCGAAACAGTAGCCGGTGGTAAAGCCGGGAGAGTGAATAAAGATGAAAGTGACTTCTGCAGTTCTGGCCGCTTTGATGGCCACAAGTGTCGTCGCTACGCTCCACGCCCAGGTGAAGGAGCGCCCGATTCCCCGCGTGGTGAAGAAAGATGGGCGCTACGCCCTGTTGGTTGATGATGCACCCTACTTGATGTTGGGCGCACAGGTGCACAACTCCAGCGACTGGCCGGCCATGCTTCCGAAAGTGTGGCCCGCCATGGAATACCTGAATGTCAATACTGTCGAAGTTCCGGTTTACTGGGAGCAGTTCGAACCGCGGCCCGGGCAATACGACTACACCGTAATTGACACGCTCCTGAAAGAGGCTCGGCAGCATCGCGTTCGCCTGGTGTTGCTCTGGTTCGGAACCTGGAAAAACGGCAGCCAGCACTACATGCCTGAGTGGATGAAACTGGCCCCTGACCGCTATCCGCACGTGGTCGATGAGGACGGACACGCGGTGGACTCGCCTTCACCTTACGCCAGCGCGTCGCTCGACGCGGACAAGAGTGCGTTCACCGCTTTCATGCGACACCTCAAAGCGGCCGACCCGCAGCGCACCGTCATCATGGTTCAGGTGGAGAACGAACCCGGCACCTGGGGCAATGTCCGCGATTACTCCCCGGCCGCGCAGAAACTCTTCACCGCGCCGGTGCCGCCCGAGGTCCTCAGCGCCATGCAGGTGAAGGCCGCTTCGCCATCCCCGAACTGGCAGGAAGCCTTTGGTCCCGAAGCCGAAGTCTGTTTCCACGCCTGGTCGGTAGCGAGATATGTCGGGCAAGTCGCCGCCGCGGGGAAGGCCGTTTATCCGCTGCCGCTTTACGCCAACGCGGCTTTGCGCGACCCGCTTAAGCCGGGCGCTCCCGGCAGTTATGAGAGCGGCGGCCCCACGGACAATGTGCTTGCCATCTGGAAAGTCGCGGCGCCGGCGCTGGATATTCTGGCGCCCGACATTTACCAGAACGACCCCGCCGCGTATTTAAAGGTGCTCGAACTCTATCATCGCGACGACAATCCCCTCTTCGTGCCCGAGACCGGTGGCGCCGGCAATGCCCGTTTCTTCTTCTCGGCGCTCGGCCTTCAGGCCATAGGATTCTCGCCGTTCGGGATGGATTACACCCGCGACCGGAGCGACGCTGCCGGGGGTTCCAAACCCCGAGAGGAGTTCCTGACTCCCTGGGCAATGAATTACCGTTTGATCGGCCCGATGCAGCGGGAGATCGCCCGCCTCAATTTCGAAGGTAAGCTCCAGGCCGTAGCCGAGGTAAAGGGCAAGGTCACGGAGACCCTGCCGTTCGGACCGTGGGACGCGGTGGTGTGGTATGGAGCGACCCGTAACAATCGCGCCGTGGGGAATCCGGAGCCGACGGGGCGCGTTCTGGTTGCCCAGCTCAAAGACAACCAGTTTCTGGTGGCCGGATTCTCTTGCCGCGTCGACTTCCGGCCGGCCGGCGCCGAGCAACACCGGCCTGTCGAAGAGGGAACCGGACAGATTCCCTCCGCCATGATCGACGGTAAATGGCAACACCGGCAGTTCCTGCGTGTCGAAGAGGGAACCTACGAGAACGGCGTCTTCAAGTTCCTTCGCATCTGGAATGGTGACGAGACGGACTGGGGCCTCAACTTTGGCGCGGAGCCCGTGGTGCTGCGCGTCTCTCTTGCCACCTATTAGAAAGTAAGCGTTGCAAACCGGGTCCAGGAGGTGCGACCGTGATGAAAAATCAACCTTTGTCAAAAGTTTACCAGTTGCTCGAACCGGGTCCGGTGGTCCTGCTGACGACCGCCCGCAAGGGCCGCGCCAACATCATGACCTTGTCCTGGCATATGATGGTCGAGTTTGAACCACCGCTGATTGCCTGTGTCGTCAGCAACAGAAATCACAGCTTTGCCGCATTGCGGGCGACGAAAGAGTGCGTGGTCGCCATCCCGGCGCTGGAACTGGCCCCCAAAGTTGTGGAAGTCGGCAACTGCTCGGGCCGGAACGTGGATAAGTTCGAGAGATTCGGCCTGACGCCGGCGCCCGCCGAGCGCGTGGCTCCGCCTCTAGTAGCTGAGTGTTTCGCCAATCTCGAATGCAAAGTGGCCGATACCCGTTTCGTCAACAAGTACAATATCTTCGTCCTGGAAGTGCTCAAGGCCTGGACCGATCCTGAGCAAAAGGATCCGAAGACTATCCACCATCACGGATACGGCAGGTTCGCTGTGGATGGCAAGGTGATCAAGCTGAAGTCGAGAATGCGATAATCGGCACACGACCGGGGGTATCCCGTCCCCTGGCCCGTACAGTTCGTGAGAGCCGCTCCCTATGGCACTAAGACGCGCGTTCCGGCAAACTTGTAATAACCGGCGCCTCCCGCCTTCACCATTTCACCACCGGCGCGAGTGCCACGCATACAAGACCGACGATGAAGAGGGCGAACATCAACGCCAGCAGCCGCTGGGTCGCCGCATCGGCGCCCTTGAACTCCCTCCACACAAACACACCCCAAATCGTCGCCACCATCGTCGATCCCTGGCCAAGCGCATAGGAGGCTGCCGGACCCACCATTTGTGCATAGGAAGCGACGATGTTTGAGGTGGTGCCCAGCATCCAGAACATGCCACCGACGAGGCCCCAGGAGTGCCACGCCGCGGTCCCGTGAAAGTAATCCCGGACCGCCACCGGCGGCCCCGAAACGGGTTTGCGCATAAAGAGGTAATTCACCGGGAATGCGCAAGCCAGCACCCCGATGGCGAAAACGAAGGCAACGGTGTAAGGCCCAAGGTGGTTCTCCCCCTTGATGGCCTTGGCGATGAAGGGGTAGAACAACCCCATCAGCACTCCGCCGAGAATGCTGATGATAATCCCCTTTTTGCTCACGGACTGGTCGCTCGCGTGGCGCCGGTATGCCAGCGCATCCAGAACAATCGCCGCGCACACCAGAGCGATGCCTCCGAAGAGCAGCCAGGGATTACCCTTCGGAGTGATGATGTAGTTCAAGATCGAGCCGATCACGAGGGCCAGCCCGATGCCAATCGGAAAAGCCACGGCCAGCCCGGCAATCGCGATTGCCGCAACGATCAGAACGTTAGCGAGGTTGTAAACAATCCCGCCCAGGAAGGCCAACAGCATATGATGGCCATCCGCCGCATGGAGGTTTTGGAGAAAGCTGTCGGGGCTGGCTGAATCAGTGCGCCCCAGGGTAAAGCCCAGGATTAACGCCATGATTAGGATGCCCCAAACGTAATCCCAATAAAAGAGTTCAAACCGCCAGCCCTTGCAGATCTTCTGGGTGTTCGACCAACTGCCCCAGGCGATCATGCTGAGGATGAGCATCGAAAGGGCCACCGCATAAAGGGTGGGTATGTACATCGTGGCTGCGCCTTTCTCCGAAGATTTAAGCCAGGATTTCCATTTTGGCATCCTGAGCCACAGCAGTTTACACCCACCGGCTCGTTCGCAATTGCAATTCTGCCCTCCAGACGCCTGCGTGCCGTTTAGGGGACCAAAACCGCCGTGCGTCTTCGGAATTCGGGTTAAACTATGCCGCGGTGCGCATCAACCCGAGCGGGCCGCCGATCGACATCAAAGAGTGTCGCGTTTGTGAGCTTCTCAGTGGCGGTCACGAATGAGCTGTTCCATCCCAGGATGGTTACTCCACGACGAGTCCTCGGTCATCTCCTGGAGGGAGGTTTCTATGGACGAAATGCTCTTGGGGATCGACGTCGGAACCACGGGGGCGAAGGCTGCTCTCGTCAGCCCCGATGGGCGGCTCCGGGCCCTAGGTCGATCCGAATATGGGCTTCATCACCTTCGACCGGGATGGGTGGAGCAGAGCCCCGAAGACTGGTGGCAGGCTGTCTGTTTGGCTACGCGACAGGCGCTCGGCGCCATCCCTAATGGTGCGGACAGTGTGCTTGGCTTGGCAGTTAGTTCACAGGCTCCCGCTCTGCTTCCCCTCAGCCGCACGGGTGTTCCCCTACGACCCGCAATGATCTGGATGGACCGGCGGGCCGAAGCAGAAGTAAAACAACTCGATGAGATCCTCGGGGAAGGAACGATTTACCGGGTGACCGGCAACCGTCCGGACGCCTTCTACGTCGCGCCGAAGTTGCTTTGGTTCAAGACCCATGAGCCTCACCTCTTGGAACAAACTTTCAAGTTTGTTCAGGTCAATGGTTATATCAACTATCGCCTGACGGGTGAGTTCAGTCTTGATTCGGCACACGCGTCGCTGTTGCAGCTCCGTGATACTTCCACGGAAGAATGGTACAAGCCGATTTGCGATGTCTGCGGGATTGAGCCGGCGCAATTCCCTGAGGTAAAAACCGGCCACCACCCTTGTGGAGTGGTTACCCCCAGGGCAGCCGCGGCCACGGGACTGAGGCCCGGAACCCCGGTGATGGTAGGTACCGTCGATAGTGCGGCGGCGGCGCTGGAGGTGGGAGCGGCGGAACCGGGTGTGGCCGCCGAGATGACCGGGACGTCGACAGTCCTTATCATGCCCAACCGCGAAGGTCTTACCGAGCCAGCCTTCATCGCCATGCGGCACGCCATCCCGGCAGTCCATCTTCTTTTGGGAGCCATGGTCGCTACCGGCGCCAGCCTGCGGTGGTTTCGCGATGAGCTGGGAGAGGAGGAAGTTCGGAGGGGCGCGGAGCAGAACGCCGATCCTTTTGATCTCCTCACCGAGCAAGCGGCGAAGGTTTCCGTGGGGAGCCGCGGCGTGATTTTCTTGCCTTACATGGCGGGAGAGCGCTCGCCCCTTTGGCATACTCAGGCCAAAGGCGTGTTTTTCGGGCTCTCGCTCGCCACACCCAAGGCCGCCTTGATTAGGGCGATCCTGGAGGGCACGGTGTTTGCTTTGTGGCATAACGTGGAAGTGGCGAGGCGAGCAGGAATTCAACTCAGTGAAATTCGCTCGGTCGGCGGCGGTACTCGCAGTTCCCTGTGGAATCAAATCAAGTCTGACGTCCTCGGCATGCCCGTTCAGTTGCCCCGGGCGCCCGTAGGAGCCGCATTGGGCGACGCAGTCCTGGCCGGCTTGGGTTTGGGCCTTTATCCTGATTTCGGCGGTGCGTTACGCGACATGGTTAGGCTCGAAACGCGGTATGAACCGAACATGGAAAATCATTCGAGGTACCAGGACATATACAGGGTCTTTCGCAGACTTTACGAGCACCTGAGGATCGATTTCGACGAGTTATCAGCTTTGGCATTGTAGGAGATGTGGACGCCCGGGGGGGGCGCACGAAGCCAAATCTCGGAGTGCGGGAGCTCGCTCCCGCTTTTTCTGCCGCTGACTTGTCAGCGGTTGTGGTATCGCCGCAACGAGTTGCGGCGAGGGAAAGCGGCGACGAGTCGCCGCACTCCAAAAGTTCGGTTCGTATGCCCGTGGAGAGAAATGCAGGTTAGTCGCATTAATTCTGGAGGTATTTCCATGATCAAAAACCTTGCAGGCCGCGTAGCTCTGGTTACAGGAGGATCGCGGGGCATTGGGCGCGCCACATGCCTGGCCCTGGCAGCAAGGGGCGCAGCCGTCGCGGTGTTATGCCGGAGCCGCTTCGACCAGGCGGAGGAGGTGGTTCAGCAGATTCATGCCGGGGGTGAGCGCGCTCTGGCCATCCAAGCCGATGTGCTCGAACCAGGCGCGATCAAACGATCCGTCCAGGAAGCCGTCTCCGGGCTTGGCGTGATTGACGTTCTGGTGAACAACCTCGGAGAGATGGGCAGTGGCCAGGTCGTCGATCTGAAAGATGGAGAGTGGGACCAATCGCTTGCGGTCAACCTGGGGTCGGCTTTTCGTTACGCGCGGGAGTGCATTCCCGGCATGAAGGAGCGCCGCTGGGGCCGAATCATCAATCTTTCATCCCAGGCGGCCTATACGGGATCAAGTAATCATGCCCACTACGCCGCGGCAAAATCGGGGCTACTGGGATTGACATTTTCCCTGGCGAAGGAACTGGGCGCGTATGGGATCACGGTAAACGTGGTGGCGCCGGGGCGAATCCTCACTGACATGCTATTAGACAGCATGGCAGGGCGCGAGGAGGAATGGATTCGCCAAACTCCCCTCCAGCGTTTCGGCCGGCCGGAAGAGGTGGCTGGGCCCATTGCGTTCCTGGCCTCGGAGGACGCCAGTTATATTACCGGTGCGGTGCTTAATGTGAGTGGCGGCCAGTTGATGGGCTAAGAGCGTCATTGATTCACGTAGTCATTTTGCAAGTTTCACGCCGTGGACTTTTTCCATGAGCCTCACCGTACGTTCGATTTCCTCTTGCGTTCTCTGCTCCGACCATTCCAGCGGCGGCGCCAGGACACTTGCTAATTCTACCAGCAGTTCAAAACTCAACTGCCCCAATAGTGCCATGATAGTCCTTCTCAAGATCAGGTCATCCAGATGGACGATTTTCTCCCTCTGGGCCATGAACAGAATTTCTCGCCGACTGTACGCGGGTAGCCACCGGAGGGGCTCATCAGGTGCAATGCCTATGAATTCGGCAACGTCCCTCGCCCGAGTCCCGTAACGATCCAGCAATATCCCCAACCGCTCCATCGGCAGCCCATAGGTTTCTTTGAGGGAAGCCAGCCATTTTGTTTTGTCTGTAGCGCTTGGCGGGAAGTTCCTGCCGCCGCCAATGGGCAAGTCCGTTGAACTCTCGAGACGAGGCCTGCCCAAGTCTTTCAGAATTCTGTCAGCTACCTGTTCACCAAACGCGCGGAAGGTGGTCCACTTCCCACCAATCAGGGAATAAACCGGGAATTTGATTCCATTTCCCGCCGGAAGAATCGCGCAAATATGGTCCCGGCTAATCTCTCCTGGTGTCGAGGAGTCGCTGCGGGGCAGTGGGCGTACTCCGCAGAACCTGTAGACAATGTGGGATCGGTCCAATCGGATGGCAGGAAAAACTCGCCGGATGGATTCCAGAATGTAATCGACCTCATCCTCACCGCAAATCGCGGTTTCGGGATCAGACACGGGAATGTCTGTTGAGCCGGCGATGACCTTCCCGTAAACGGGATAGAAGATGCAGATGCGTCCGTCCGCATTGTCGAAATAAAGCATTTGGCCCTGCGTGGCGAGCAGGAGGCCCGGATGGTCGATCACAATGTGCGATCCTTTTGTGCTGCCAATATATTGAGTCTCGCGCTGCAAAGCGTGATTGGTGAAATCGATCCAAGCTCCGCTCGCATTGATTACAATTTGGGGTTTGATTTCAAACGACTGACCAGAAACTTCATCTTCTAGAACAACGGTATCTCCATTCGCGCCCTTGGCACGAATATAGTTCAGCGCATGAACGCCCGAACACTGTTGCTCCGCGTCCAGAACAAGCTCCAAGGTGAGCCGCTCGGGATAGCTGATGTACGCGTCGTAATAGGTCGCGGTGCAGACAATCCCCTCATGGAGCTGAGGCCGCAAGGCCAGAGAAGCCCGACGCGAACTGAAGCTGTGCCTCGGCAGCGGATTTTGGCGACCGGCAAACTGGTCGTACATGGACAATCCTATTTTGAATGGCAAGGCCCCCCGGTCATGGGGTGACACCCTGAAACCGAGAAACTTTCCCAAGGCGGAAAGCAGGCCAGCGGTCCAGTTGAAAATAGGGATGGTGGTGGGGAGAGGCCGCACGTAATGCGGAGCGTTCTTCAGCAGGCGGTTTCGCTCCTGCAGCGCTTCTTTGACCAGGCGGAATTCCGCGTTCTCGAGGTAACGGAGCCCACCGTGGATGATGCGGGTGGAGGCAGAACTGGTACCGGAACAGAAATCAGATTTTTCCACCAGCAGGGCATCCACCCCTTGAAGAGCCAATTCGCGAAGGAGCCCGATGCCATTGATGCCACCCCCGATAATCAGGGCCGACACCTCGGGCCGGCGGCTCACGACCTCAAGCTGCTCTTTTCGGTTCATTCTGATGACGGCTCCGCAATGAATTTTTTCAAAGGGGCTGCTTCCTTTGGTGTGCTCACAAACCTGCTTGCCTCCGCGTCTCTGAGTTTATCGCAAAAGGGGCTTGCAAATATTTTCGGGATTGTGCAGCTATCCTCCAAGTCGCGAAGCTCAAAACGTCATGCCGTTCTTCAATGCCTTAACATGCTGCTCGTCCGCCCAAGGGGTAGGTGACGTTCCCGCCTCAGATGCTTTGGGTCTCTGGTCGAACGGTTTCACCTTGCCCAAGTGAACCTCCATGAGCTGTTTGAGGGTTGTTTTGGCGGCTTCTACGAGTTCGGGGTAGGCGCGATCGGTAACGTCAAGAAATCCGATATTGTAGTTCTCGCCGTCCATCCGCCCCGTAACCGGTTCATCAACTCCGATGAAAAAGGCGGCCCCTACAAAAGCAGGGTTCGCAGCCGCTTGTTCCACGAAATAGCGATACGCGACGCCGCGCTCATGCTGGCTACTAACCTGCACAAGTCCGGCGCCTAGACCATCTGCCGGAACTCCAAAATGGAACTCGCCGATGATGATGGGACGATCGGCGAGTCGGTAAAACATCTTTAAAAGATCGGCAGGCGAGTACTCATAGATATTGACGCTGAACACATCGAATACCCGCGCCATCCTAATAACGTAGTCCGGGGGCATTCCGCCGAATCGGATGCCCAGATTCAGATGATTCGGGTCGTGTCTCTTAACCGTTGCGCCGATGATTTCAAGATACTTCTGGAAAGTAGAAAGAACGAACTCACGACGGCGTTCTGGAGTATCACCCTGGGCCAGAAATTCATGGAGTACTCGCTGCGTGGCGTTGGGCGGCCCGGAAAGGAACATGTCCACGAGTTCGGATTCCCGGCCCGGCCACGGTGGCTCGTTGCCAACGAAATAACCGATGAGATAGGGATCGTTCTTTACAGGCTCACATCGCGCCGCCGCAATCGCGTCAACCTGGCGGGCAAAACCCTCCGAGTAAACATCCGGCATGCCTAAATTGGCCGGCTCCATTTGCCAATCGCCTAACGTCACAAGGAAAGGCGTTCGTTGCGCTCCGGATGGCGAGGCTTCGGAAGCACGCCCATAGTGTGAGACCGTGTTCAGGCCCCAGCCCTTTACACGCCGGACTTCCATTTCGTTCGCTTTGACAGGCCACTCGGGACCATAGCGACGAAACAGGTTCCAGGAGCGAAAAGAGGCCCGCTTAGCTGCTGTGTCCGACGCGGCAGAAGTTCGAGGGGGCTGGGATGGCATAAGGCCGGGAGGGGGTAGCGCAGCGTAGTAGTCCTCGCGACCGTCCACTGGGGTGCCGGTCCCGAATGCACCCATGCCGGGAACCGCCATCGATAAGAAATAATGGCCGTCAGGATCGATAAACCACCATTTCCCTGCGATCTGCTCGACGCGAAAGAAGCCGGTCGCTTTCGCTTTTGTCCCGAGATAGCCGCCGTACTGATCGTAATCAAAACCATCGGGAATGAACGTCTTCTCCTCCTCGGTCCAGTCATGTTTCAGTTGTTCCAAGCTTTTGATCTTACGTGGCCAGTCTGCCCGCGCCCATTGCCCGTACTCGTCGATCAAGGGTCGCTCGTCCAATATATCAGAACCCGGATCTTCCTTGCTCAGCTTCAATGAACGGATCTCGATCACAGGCGTGTTCAAAGGGTAGTCCATTACAATCCGCAATCCGCGGACTGCGCTCAACGGCCCAAATGGCCCAATCACACCCATCCAAAACGAGTGTGTCGGTTTGTTCGTGATTGAAGCCAAGTCGTAGCCCTTCTGGTCCTTGTGAAGCAAAAAGCGCAGGGGCACGGCCGCCCGAATCCACACCCTTTGTCCGAATGGCTGTATTCGAATGCGCCGAGGCCCGTCCTGGGTATCAACATAGAGATCGAACCGTTGCGGCGAAGAAGTCCGGAACTCCACAACCAGGTAGTTGAAAGACGACCACTCCGAAGGAGTATCTGGGCCCAGATCCTGCAAAGCCAGCTTGTGCTCCGATCTGACGCCTTCAAAGACCAGCCGATGGGTCTCCGCTGTCGCGACACTAGCAGCCGAAAGAACAAGAACCAAAGCCGTGAGGATTATCCGATTCATCACAATCCCGTCATGAGTTGGAAAATAATGCCACAAACTAGCAAATATCTTCGCAGCCGGAGCGCTTGCCGCCCGCGTCGGGCAGACCAACACGCATCCACGGCATGTGGCTATGCCCGTGCGAGAAATAAACGGTGCGGCCGCGACACAACGCGAGGATACAGTACTATCGCCGGGATGACCAGTCTGGCCGGGTGGCATATTTGTGAATGGGACGGTAATGCGTGGGGTAGCGCGGCGATGAACCCACGCCAAATCCGGAAAGCCGATTTGCCATGGCTACCACTGTGCGACATCTTGACACATTGACAAACACCTGGCGCAGCGGTATTCCTTGGTCGTGAACAGATCTCCGTGGAGCTATCGCCCCCCAGAAGGGCGCCGCGGTAAGTCGCAACCCTGTTTGTGTGAGGGGATTGGGTGACAGCCGGAAAGGTAACGCAGCCATGGACGCGATTGAGGTGTTGAAAACACGCCGCTCTGTCCGCACGTATAAGGGCGAACCGGTGCCAAGAAAGATCATCGAGGACATCGTCGATTGCGGACGGCTGGCAGCCACGGCCGTCAACATACAACCGTGGGAATTCGTTGCTGTGACGGATCCCGAGGTGCTGCACAGGATTGCCAATACCACCGACTATGGGAAGTTCATTGCGGACGCCCCGGTCTGTGTGCTCGTCCTTTGCAGGGACACGAAGTATTACCTCGAAGACGGGAGTGCCGCCACGGAGAATATTCTGCTGGCCGCCCGCGCCCACGGCTTGGGCTCATGCTGGGTCGCCGGGGATAAGAAGTCCTATGCTGTGGAAATCTGCCGCTTGGTGGGAGCGCCGCAAGGTTACAAGTTGGTCAGCCTGATTCCCATTGGTTATTCGGCGGAGAGCCCGGAAAAGAGCAAGCGGCCCCTATCAGACGTTCTGCACTGGGATAAGTACTGAAGCCCCGTCAGTAAATCAATGATAGCGGGACTGGACGCACTAAACCTCGCTGTTGCAGCACATGTCTGGCTGTATAATCTGAGAACTGGTGCTAAGGATCCACAGCAATCGTGGGGTACAGGGCGGCTGTCATGAACAATATTGATTTCAATGACTTGACAGTCAAGAGTCAGCGGAGCGTTGTCGGGGGAGATGTTAATCCCACAAAAACTGAAGTCTCGGAGAGCGCCCTGCCTCTCGACCCTGACTTAGCAGAGGCGTTTCTCCGGCACAGGGCACGGGTCGTTTACTCGGGAGACTCGGATTACGTGTTCGCCGGGGCAACCGGCAAACCACCGTGGAAGGACGGGGTCCTTGCCGATCGCCTGAAACCCGCCGCAACCAAAGCGGGAATCGGTAACATCGGCTGGCGCACCTTCAGGTACACCTACTCGACGCTCTTGCACTCATTTGGAGCAACTCCAGCCGTCCAAAAGGAACTGCTACGCCATGCCGACATTCGAACCACGTTGGATGTTTACACCCATGCCGTGTCGGAAGAGAAGCGGGAAGCAGCTTCTAAGGTGGCACAGGCTTTGTGGAAGATGTGATTGTACCAGTTTGTACTTTTCGGAATTACCTTTGACCGCTAACCCTTTGCAAAGATTGGTGGACCTGGAGAGGTTCGAACTCTCGACCTCATGACTGCCAGTCATGCGCGCTCCCAACTGCGCCACAGGCCCCTGTCGAAAATCGCCAACCTTTCATTTGTAACACAGGCTTGCAGGGCTGTCAATGTCGATGGGAGTCAAAATGTCACCGCCCATGCCGCCGGGGGCCTGAAGCCCGGTACTCCTCCCCTTTTCCCCAGACAACTTGTTTAACTGTCCCGCACACTTTTTGGAACAAACCTTTAGCCTGTGGTGTCACTCTAAGTAGAAAGAGAGGGATGCACGCAGGCGCGGTATTGAAGTTCGGGCTTGGAACTGCTATCTTGAGGGCGTCATGGGTATCGCCCGGTCGGTAGGCATCACGCTCGAGGAAACGTTGCCGGCAGTGAACGAGGAAGCGGCATTCGTAGCGGAACTGCGAGCGGGCTCTCAGGACGCGTTTGCCTACCTGTTGACGGTTTATCAGAATCCGGTTTTCAATCTGGTCTGGCACATTGTCGAGAACGCCGCCGACGCCTCGGACGTCCTGCAAGACGTTTTTGTGAAAGTCTTCAAGGGGATCAAGGGTTTTAACGGCGACAGCAGTTTGAGGACCTGGATTTACCGCATTGCCGTTCACGAAGCATCGAACCATCGTCGGAGCTGGATTCGGCGTCATGGGCGCGAGCCGATTTCCGTGGATGACACCGAATCTCCCTCGGCCGCCGCGGCTGCGGAAGCTGCCTCGAATGAGCGTAGCCCTTATCAGGTTTTCGAGCAGGCGGAGAGGGAAGTGGTGGTGAAGCAAGCTCTGGCGAGCCTGGCGCCGCCGTACCGGACCGTGGTGGTCTTGCGCGAAATCGAGGGGTTGCCTTACGAAGAAATCGCGCAGGTGCTGGGTTTGGCTGAGGGGACCGTCAAATCCCGTCTGTTGCGCGGGCGGGAACTGCTCCGCCGAAAGTTGGCGAGCTATGTGGGCAAGCAACATGTTTGAGAGCTGCGTGGAAATTCGCCATCATTTCTCGGATTATCTTGACGACCTGTGTACGCAGGAAGCCAGGCAATCCATCCGCTATCACTTGTCCTTCTGTGACGTTTGCCAGGAGCAGCTCGAGGAATGGCAGTCGGTCCGGGAGCAGTTGCGGGCGCTCCCGCGCCGGCAAGTTCCCCCCGAGATGGCGTTGCGTTTGCGCGTGCAAATGTCACACCGGCTCAACAAGCGTCCGCTCTCTGATCTCTGGGTGCGTCTGGAGAATGCCCTCAAGCCATTGCTGATACCGGCCACCGGTGGGGTGCTGACGGCGGTGATCTGTTTTTGCTTGTTCATGGGGTCGCACGTGGTTCCAATCACGGACACTCCCGACGTTACGGTGCAGGTAGTTACGCCGGCGCGCGTGCAGGAACTGGCGCCCATGGATTTCAACACCGTCGATACCGGTTTGGTGCTGGTGACCCAAATTAACGCCGCGGGCCGCGCGAAAGGGTATCGCGTTCTTTCCGGCCAGGGTTCGCCGGAGCTCATGCAGCGCCTGGACCGGATGATTTACTTCAGCATTTACCAACCGGCCACCATGTTCGGCAAGCCCACGGATGGGGAAGTGGTTCTGTCCCTGCGGCGAATCACGGTCCGAGGGTAGTCCGTTTGCCTTTGACTCCAATCTTTCCTTTGCATCTCCGACCTCAGCGGGATCATCAGTCTGGGCCCTTCGCTGTCATCCCGAGCCCTTCGCGCTGTCATCCTGAGTCGGTTCGTTGGTGTCTCATCGCGGCGTTTCTGGCCGTGCTGATGGCGCCCACTCGCGCGCGCCCGCAGTCGGCCGGGAACGTCCTGCTGGAATCGAACGAGCAGCTCTTCTGCGTGCTGGCAGCATTGAATGCCGCGGGGTACGACGCCGGCATGGGCTCCAGCGGCGCCGGCGACACGCGGCGAATGGTGCGTGAATACCTTCAGGCGCAGAACGCTCCCGTCCTGCCGGAACTCAAAAAGTTTTACGACCAGCACCGGGTGAAAGATGATCCCAGCAGGGAACTGGGACAATACATTTCCCTCGCTCTGCTGGTGGGTTCGCCGCCGGGTTTCAAGCTCACGGTTCCCGAAGAAGAAATTCCCCCCGACGCGCGTGATGTGGTGGGTTTTCTTCCCCTCCTCCGGACCTTTTACGCCCAGGCCAAAATGCTGATTCTCTGGTCGCAGATCCAGAAGCAGTACGACGCGGCCGTGGCCCGCTATACGGAGGAGGTCCGCCAAAGCTTTGTGCTGACGGAAGCCTACATGCGGTTTCCCGCCGGCGGCTATTTGGGCCGGACTTACGCCATTTACATTGACCTGATGGGCGCGCCGGAGCAGGTGCATGCGCGGATTTACGGTCTGAACTACTTCCTGGTGGTAACGCCTTCCCGGGACCTGAAGCTCAGCGAGATTCGCTTTCAATACATGCACTTCCTCCTCGATCCGCTGGCCGCCAAGTATGGCGCGGAGATCAATCAGAAGGTCATGCTCAGCAGTTACGCTCACCAGGCGCCCATGCTGGGATTGGATTTCAAGGACGATTTTGGTCTGCTGGTCACGGAATGCCTGATTCGCGCCCTGGAACTGCGCATGGATAAAGTCCCTGCGGCGGAGGCGCAAAAGAAATTGGATGAGATGACCTCGCAGGGTCTCATCCTGATTCACTACTTTTACGACTCGCTTCTGGTTTTCGAACACCAGGACGCTTCCATGACGGCTTACTACAAGCCGATGATCCTCGCGATCGATCCCAAAGTGGAGGAGCGGCGGCTGTTCCCGGTCCACTTTGCCACTCGTCCACCCGCCCCCGTCACCAAGGCGGCGCCGGCGCAGTCGGAGGAAGAGCGGCTCCTCGACCAGGGCGACAACCAGTTTTTCCAGGGAAAATATCTGGACGCGAAGGCCTCGTACCACGCGGTGTTGGAAAAGGATAATCCCAATAGCGAACGCGCCATCTATGGCCTGGCGGTAGTCTACGCCAACACGCGAAAACCCGACTTGGCGGAAGAGTACTTTCAGAAAGCCCTCTCGACTGCCCACGACCTGCGCATCGTGACCTGGTCGCATATCTACCTGGGACGGCTCGATGACTTGAACGGCAAGCGCGATGCCGCCCTGGCCCAATATCACGCCGCTTTGCTGACCGCTGCTGCCTACCCCATGGCCCTCCGCGCCGCCCAAAGCGGAATGGAGACACAGTTCGGCTCGCCACCGGGAGAGAAGCGGGACAAGCAATAGGCCAGCCCATGCCTGAGAGAAGGGGGAATATCATGGCTTCTGCTCATACCTTGATTGTCGAGCCCGATGACAGCCGCACCCTGGTACTCCAGGCCTTAAACACGGCGACGAAGAGCATCGACCTTACCATCTACGAGCTCAGCGATCCGCAGATCATGTCGGCCCTCGAGTCGGCCCAGGCGCGGAAAGTCGCGGTGCGCGTCCTCTACAACTGGTACTCTTTCACCCCCCGGATGCAGCAGACGGACATCACCCCCTCGATTCAGCAACTAACCAAGGCGGGGATCCAGTGTAAGCCGGCGCCGCGCACCTTCGAGGTGACGCATGAGAAGGCCTTCGTCATCGACGGCGCCACCGCGATCGTGATGAGCTTCAACCTTACCGCCGATTACTTCGGCTCCACGCGCGACTTCGGAATCGTCACTACCGTGCCGGCGGAGGTGGCGGAGATCGAAGCCGTGTTCCAGGCCGATTGGTCTGGCACCGCGGTTACGCCGAAGGTGGCCTCGCTGGTGTGGAGTCCGGTCAACTCGAGCGCCAGGTTAACGTCGCTGATCAACAGCGCCAAAAAGACTCTCGATATCTACTGCGAAGAAGTCGATGATCCCGGGACGGTGGGGGCGATGGTAGCAGCAGCCAAACGGGGCGTGAAGGTACGCTTTATTGCCGCCGTGCTCAGCGGGGAAGGCAAGATCAACGGCAACGCGCGCGGCGTCACCACCCTGCAAAACGGAGGAGTGAATGCTGTCTGCAAAACGTTCCTCTATATCCACGCCAAGATGGTCCTGGCCGATTACGGGATGTCGAATGCGCGGGCCTATATCGGCTCGGAAAACTTCTCCTGCGTCTCTCTGACGAAGAACCGCGAGTGCGGGATCATTGTCACCGAGTCCGCGATCCTCGCCCCGCTGAACACGACTTACACGTCCGACTGGGCACAGCCCAGTGTCACCGTCACGCCCGACACCACGCCGCTCACGCCATGCAGCGGGGAATCGACTGCGCCCACGAATACCCAGAAAAAGGGCGGGACCACACCGAAACCAAAACCAACCGAGACTAAGGCCGAAATCAAGAACAAAAAGGGCAAGCCTCTCTGACTTTACCGCTGACGAGTGGCGAGTGACAAGAAAAAGGCGAAGTCCAACGGCGCAAATCCGGACAGGGCCGCGTCCGACAATTGCAAATCACAAATCACAAATCGCAAATCCAAAATCATCCAATGGCCCGATGAGCCGATGGCCGATCGAAAGCGGTCTGATTGACAGCCGCATCCTTTATCTTGTACGCTCAACATTTCACCCCGAACGAACGAATTGAACTTATTGAGGAGAGCGACAAAGGACATGAAAATTAAATCCGTATTCTTACTGGGGCCAGCGTTGTTTTTGGCGAGCGCTCTTTTTGCTCAGGCGCCGGGCGCCCCGACGATGGGGCCGACGGCGGCGCCGGCTCCGATGAGCGAGAAGGAAGTCATCACCGAACTCAAGAAAGACGGGGCGGATCAGCTCCTGAAAGATCTCGACAGGCGCGGCGTGGCATTTGAAATGGATGCCGATGTCGAGAAAAGACTGCGCAAAGCCAAAGCGACAGACGAGGTGGTGAAAGCCGTTACTGCCGCCGGCCCGAAGGAAAGGGCGGCGGCCGCCAAAGCGGCGACCCTGGCCAGCGGCGGGGTAGTGCTTCCGCCGGATGAGTACACAGAATTCAACGCGCTGCAAACCGAACTTGACCCGGACAAGGCGGTCGCCGCCGCGGAAGCATTTGTGAAGAAGCATCCCCAGAGCCAGGCTCTCACTAACGTCTATGCGTATGAAGCCAATGCTTATCAGATGAAGGGCGACGTCGCCAAGCTGGTGGAATGTGCCGAGAAGAGCGTGGCGCTGAAGAAAGACAACGTGATGAGCTTAGGGCAGCTCGCTTTCGCCATCCCCACGCCGCAGTTCCTCAAGCTGCACGGGGCGGATGAGGATGCTCAGCTCACCAAAGCCGAGAACTATGCCCAGGAGGCTATCCAGGCAATGAACGATCTTAAAAAGCCGGCCAACTTGCCGGACGCGGATTTTGCCAGCCGCAAAGCCACTTACATCGCCGACGTCCACGCCGATCTGGGGTTGATCCATTTGGACCGCGCGCAGGAAGGCTTGGAGGGACTGGATAAGGAAGAACTGGCCAAGGCGGAAAAGGAATACCGGCTGGCGGTTACCGGCGTCGATCACCCCGATCCTAGTGCCTACTATCGCATGGGTGAATCCTGCCGGCTGCAAGGCAAGATAGATGACGCCATCGCGGCTTTCACCAAAGCCAGCGAGCTCGGTCAGGGGGCGGTGAAACAATACGCCGATCAGCAAATCGATATGCTGAAAAAGATGAAGGCACAGGCCGGGGCTCCCGCCAAGCCCTAGACGGGTGGAGGGAAGAAGGCCGCTAGGCTTCCCGGTCAGGGGCGTTGCCCCGTGTGACCTGCCGGGCGGGGTTGGAGCATCGCCTTGCCCGCAACGAGAGGAATCGGCACCCAAAAAGCATGGCGGAAAACTACCCCGACCGATTTGAGAGCACGGTTGGCTACCAATTTCGTAATCCTCAATTCCTGTTGGAAGCTCTCACGCACTCCTCGTTTGCACAAGAGTCGGCCAACCGGCCGCGAGATAATGAGCAAATGGAGTTCCTGGGCGACGCCGTGCTGACGTTTGTGGTCAGCGTGATGCTGGCGGATGCCTTTCCGGATTGGGAGGAAGGCAAGCTGACGCGCGCGCGCGCGCACCTGGTGGCCGCGCCGCACTTGTACTCCGTGGCCAACCGCTTGAATTTGGGCCAGTACTTGCGCCTGGGGCGGGGGGAGGAGAAAACCGGCGGGCGCGATAAACCCGCGCTGCTGGTGAATGCCCTGGAAGCGGTGGTGGCCGCGCTCTATCGTGACGGGGGCATCGAGGCGGCGCGCAATTTCATTGCCGCCTTCATCGTGCCTCAGGATCTGGGAGCCGCTGCCGACGAACTGTTCTCGATCGATTACAAATCGGCCCTGCAAGAGCATTTGCAGGCGGAGAGAACCCCTCCTGCCGAATATCGGGTAGTGGAGGAATCCGGCCCTGAGCATCAAAAGACCTTTACGGTGGAGGCCCTGGCAGGCGACAATCTTATGGCCCGCGGGCGCGGTGCCAGCAAGAAAGCCGCGGAGCAGGAAGCGGCCCGATTGATTCTGGAAAAGTTGGGGAGGAAGCCCGAAACGCATGGATGAAATTACCAAGAAGTCGTCAACCCGCGACACCTTTGAATCCCTGGTCGTCACCGTCATCCTGGCCATCTTCGGCACCACCTTCGTCCTCCAGGCGTTTAAGATTCCCACCGGCTCGATGGAGGATACGCTTCTGATCGGAGACCACCTGCTGGTGAACAAATTCATTTTCGCCCCCCAGGGTGGAGCGCTCGCACGCCTGCTGCCTTACCGTGATCTGCGCCGGGGCGACGTGGTGGTGTTCAAATTCACGCCTACCGACGAACAGACGGAACCCGGCGAGCACTTTGTGAAGCGCGTGATTGGCGTCCCGGGTGACCATATTCGAATCTTCCACCGGCAGGTCTTTGTAAATGGGAACCCCCAGAATGAACCGTACGTTCGCCATGACCCCGCCTATGTCGACGAGCTTCGCCCCGGCGACGATTTCCCTCCACCGGATACGGAGTATTTGGCCGGAGCTACCTCCACCTGGGACGCGGAAATTGCCAGCGCGGTCAAGAATGGTGAACTCATTGTGCCCCCGGAAAAATACTTCGTGATGGGGGACAACCGCGAGCAGAGCTGGGACAGCCGCTTTTGGGGTTTCGTTTCGCGCAGCGTGATTATTGGCCGCCCCGTCTTGATCTACTGGTCTTTTGAAACGGCTCGCGATGAATACCTTCATAACTCTCTCAGCGACCGCATCGGGCAGGTCGTGGACCTGATTATCCATTTCCCGACCAAGACCCGCTGGCGGCGCACTCTCAACTTTGTACGCTAATGCTTTCCCGCAACCGCCGACGCGTTCGTAATTTTACGATCGCCCTTCTGCTCTTGGGATTGGCGGCGTGGATCGTTCCCTCCTACTTCAGCGCCGAACGCTACCGCCGCCGCCTCCAGGCCGGGCTGGAGCAAGCGTTGCACCGGCCGGTCAAGTTTGGGGCCCTGTCATTCCGTTTGTTGCCGCGCCCGGGATTCTCCATTGAATACGTGGAAGTTGATGAGGATTCCGATTTCGGTTCGGAGCCTTTTGCCCGCGTCGACAATATTGATTGCGACCTTCGCTGGCACAGCCTCTGGCGCTCGCGCATGGATTTTGCCCACCTCCACCTCTACCATCCCAGCTTCAACATCGTTTTAAACTCCCGCGGGGAGTGGAACGTGGAAAAGCTGTTGCTGCAAAGTGGTGTGACCGCGCCCATCGGCACGGTGGCGGAGGGGGAACCTTCCGTGGCGGGGGAGCAATTAGATCTGAGAGTGGATGACGCCCGCATCAACTTTCAAGTCGGTCCCAACAAAAAGCCTTTTGCCCTGACGGATGTCCAGGCGCGCTTGCAAGTTAATCCCGCTCAGCGTCGCGTGCAATTCCGAATCACCGCCAGCCCGGTGCGCTCGGACCTCACGATTCCCACCCCCGGTCCGGTCGAGGCCGATGGCACCTGGACGCCCGGAGCTAATTTGGGCGGCCCCATCGATGCTCGGCTGAGTATACGAGGCGCCTTGCTTTATGACTGGATCCCTGTCGTCACCGGCGAAAATCCCCAAGTTTATGGCGTGATCGATTCCGACGTCCGCCTGACCGGATCCATCCCCGATCTTATCGTGGAGGGAGAAACTCACCTTACGCAACTTCATCGGTGGGAGGAGCTCCCGCCGTCTGATCCCATGCCGTGGACCATCCGTTTTCGCGGCCGGGTGTTGCGAGGACGTGAACGTGTGCTGGTGGAAAGCCTGGAAGCTTTTTTTGCGGATTCGCACTTGCACTTTTCCGGTTCGGTGGACAACTTACCATCCGCCCCGCAACTGGACTTCGTGATGTCGCTGGAGCGCTCGCGTCTGGAGGATGTGCTGGCGACCGTTCGCCGCTTATGGCCCAACGCCGGTTCCTGGAACTTGAAGGGCAGGATCGACGCGATGCTGGCCATCCAGGGCTCCTGGAAGGAGCGGCGTTACGGCGGATTTGTGGGCGCGCGGCAGGTCAGCCTGGAGACGCCTTCCGGTTCGTTTCCCCTTTCTGAGATTGCCGTGCGCATCAACAACCACGGGGCGATTCTGGAGCCGCTGCATATCCTCCTGGCTCCCCGTGTCACCCTGTCGGCGCTGGGCACCATTGATCGCACCAATCTTGGACCTCGGTATGAAGTGCAGCTTGCGGCCAAGGGCGTCCCGTTGCACGAAGCTGTGTTATTCGGGCGCGGGCTGGGCATTCACGCTTTCCAAGACATTGACGCTACGGGCTCCGCCACCGCCTCCATTCATCTGGCCGGCGCTGCTTGGCCGCTGGCGCGTCCGGTCCTGACTGCCCGCGCGGAAATGCGGGCCGCGCGTCTGTTGATCCCGGGGCTGACCGAACCGCTTAACCTTCCTCGCGCCAGCTTGCAAATCGACGGCGATCAAATCAACGCGGACCCGGTGGTCGCGGTTCTGGGGACCAGTGTTTTCAACGCCAAGCTCGCGCATCACGGCGCGTGGATCAATCCCTGGAAGTTTGACCTACAGGCGAACAGCCTGAAGCTGGAACAGGGCGCGCTTTGGTTCGATGCGCTGGGCCTGCGCCGGCCGCTGCCCCTGCTGGAACGCCTTCCGGGCATGTCCTCCTTCGCGGCGCGGCGCGTAGCAGCGTCGCAAATCTTTGGCAGCCTGAAGGCCGAAGGGCGATTTGCCACTCCGGCCTTGAGCTATCGCGGCGTAACGCTGAAGGATTTCCAGGGGACCTTTGAAGTCGCGGGCCGCACGATTCGGATGACGACGGCGAAGTTCCGCGCCGATGGCGGTCGCGGCGAGGCGGAAGGCGCCGTGGATTTTACCACTCCGCGTCCTCTTCTTTCCGCCAAGGCTTCGTTGGTGGGAGTCTCCGTGCAGTCCTTGACGGCTCGCCTCCCCGGCCCGGTGCGTGATCTGCGCGGTTCCGTGAACGTGACCGGGAGCTTCCAGACTCGCGGCCTGGCGCGCGAAGAGCTGGCGGAAAACCTGGTCGGTCGGATGGAATTGCACGTAAGGGATATTTCCTTTGGGGATTTCGATCCCCTTGGAACCTTGGCGCAGCAGGCGCATTGGGGGAAACTCGAACCCGCGCGCGGCCCGGGAACGGTCACGCCGGCAACGCTGAAAATGGAGGTTCGCGATCGCCGCTTCATCCTGAAATCCATGGCGCTTGACCTGAGTGGAGCGGGCTTGCAATTCAACGGCGCATACGCCTGGGCCGGAGCGCTGAACCTGAATGTGCGCGCTGACTTGCGGCGCCTTCGCCGCCGCTGGCTTGTGCGCATCGAGGATCCCCAACCCACGGCGCGCCCCGCAGAGGTTCGCCTGGGCGGGCCGATTGACCATCTCGTGGTGAATCCGCAGGAAGGAGTCGCGAGCGTGAGAGGGAGGCAGTAGGCAGAAAGCAGGAGCCGGGCATTTTGTAGAGGCCGCCTTTAGGCGCAATACTGTTCGCTTTGCGCACGTTTTCATATGCGCTTGTGCAAAGCGTCTTGGACTGCGGTAGCAGCAGCTACCGCCTTCCGCCTTCGGTTCACACGGCAAAGGCGCAAGGGACGGAGGGGAAAAGGCGGTAGCTGCTGCTACCGCAGTCCAAGGCGGGCTTCGCCCGCAATTAGGGTCTCTAATCCGTGAGGCCAACTAAATGAACGGTGTTGCCTTTAGGCGGGCAGAAAGAACTGGTGCCCTGAAGGGCACCCCGACGAAGACTATTTGAGGCGGCCCTGTAAGCTTACGCACCATAACGGGAGAACACTTTGAGAAAAGCCGCCAGAGTAATTTCTGCTAACGCCCGCCCTATTTCGAGCCGGACCACCCAGCCCTTTGCCCGCGCCCTTGCGGCAGCCGCGCTGGCCGCGCTCCTCGTCCTCCTCGGCGCCGCGCGCGAGGGCAGAGGCGCTACATTTGACCAAGCTACCCTGGCGGCATCCAAGTCCCTGGAAGCGAAGTTGCAAATCCTGGAGAGCAACGATACGCAGCCCTCCGTGTCCTACCCGGCAGTGATCATTACCACGTACGAAGCGAACTCCTATCTCAAAGTTCATTCCGGCGAATTTCTTCCCCCGGGGGTGCACACACCCTCGCTGAGCGTCCAACCGGAGCACGTGACGGCCTCTGCGGATGTAGACTTCGATGAGCTGAGCCGCTCCTACCCCAATCCCAATGATTGGGGACCGAAGATCCTGGCGGCGATGTTTCATGGGACACAACACGTGACGGTAACGGCCAAAATCCAATCCGCCAACGCCGGTGTCCTGGTGCAGATTGAAAGCGTGGTGGTAGGAAGCATGACGGTGCCAAGCTGGCTGGTGGATTTAATGATCCAGAAGTTCTTGCAGCCGCGCTACAATTTCGACATGAGCAAACCTCTGGCGTATCCCGATCACGTCACGCAGATTGTGCTGGGTTCGGGCCAAGTCACGTTCTTGCGGGGCGGCAGAAGGCAGTAAGCAGTAGGCAGTGGGCAGAAACCAGAAGGCAGTAAGCAGTAGGCAGTACGCAGTAAGCAAAAGGCAGTGGGCAGATTTCGGAACATCCGTTTTTCACGGCAGTGGGTAATTCAAACCTTCGCACTCTGCAAATAGAACAGCCCTTTTTGTTGCACGCTTATTGCTGCCGCCCCCCCACTGCCTATTGCCTTCTGCTTACTGCCTACCGATCACCTATGGCGCGTCGTTACAAGCTTTACGCGGCGGAAACCGGCACGGCGTATCAGTACTTCTTCGGGGGCAGCCAGCGGGTAAAACGCCCGGAAGGGCAGGGCGCGGGTAGCGATTACATTTTCGTCATCACGCCGGATCAAAGGCCGCCCTTTATCCTGCGGGTGTTTATTTCTGAACGCGCGCTGGAGGCCTGGCGGCAGGCTCACGGCCGCGATCTGGATTCCAACGAAATGTACGCGGTCGCCAAGATGCGCTTGTTTCGCGCCTTCGACGAGAGTGATTGCCTGCGCGACGATTGGTTAAATGTGTTCGTGGATGAAGGCAACGTCGAGGAGTTGCTCGCCCCGCTCAATCTGTAGGCGTTTCGGATTCGCCGCCGATAACAGATTTTTCTACTGCGATCCTGCACGGGCGTGGGCACCTCTACGTGTAGGCGACTTACCGGGACTTAGCCGTGTCCAACGATAAGTTCCGAGTAGCCGACTCACCCGGAACAGACGATCGATACCCGTTTTTACCGATTACTAACCGACTCCAACGGCGGAGCGCTTGGCGAGCGAAGAGTCCGAATATCCCGCATGGGTGGCTGGCCGAAGAAGCGACTGTATTCGCGATTGAATTGGCTGGCGCTTTCGTATCCGACCTCAAAGGCCGCACTTGCGGCGTCCAGACCATCCATGAGCATGCGTCCCCGCGCGGCCTGCAACCGAAGCTGTTTCTGATACTGAAGAGGACTCATGGCGGTCAGCACCCGGAAATGATGGTGCAGCGTGGACACGCCCATGCCCGCCATTTCTGCGAGATCTTCCACCCGTAGGGGCTTCGCATAATTCGCCCTGATCCAGGCGATCGCTTTTGCCGTTCGATGGCTCTTCTCTCCCAGTGTTGCAATCGCTCGAAGCCGTGCCCCCTCCGGTCCCCGCAGGATTCGGTAGATGATCTCGCGTTGAATCAGGCCACCGAGAAAGGGAATGTCCTGCGGGGTGTCCAGCAGGTCCATCAGCCGGCAGCATGCACTGAGGAATTCCACCGTGGTCCCACCAGTGGCCATGGCAGGACTATCAGAGGGCGCCGCAGCGACCTGAATCTCCTCTCGGCCGAGAAGCTCTCGGACTACGGGCATTTCCAGTCTGAGCACCAACGCGAGACAGGGCACCTCCTCACTTGCCTCGATCACTCGGCTGACGACCGGCAAATCGACCGACGTCAGCAGGAATCGCGACGCATCGTAGATGAAAGTGTTTCGGCCGAGGTCTACCCGCTTCCGACCTTGGGCGATCACGGTCACGCTCGGCTGGTAGGTCATTGGGCACTGAGCGGTCGGGGCGGTCCGTCGGTGGAGCGTCACGCCGGGAATGTCTGTTGCCCGATCCTCTGCGGAGCCCATGAACGAGGCAATCTTGCTGGCCAGCTCGCTGCGCAATTCGCGTGCTCGGTCGGGTGAAGGGGTGGGGCTGTTCCTTCGATTGTTCATGGTAATGATTTCCTTTCCTCTTCGCCTTAGGATAACCGCTGGTCTCCGGAGACATCAATGATTCTTTCACATAACGAGAGGAATAGGCAATAAATCGGAAGGATCAGGCTACCGCCTCCACGGCGTTTGATTCTAACCTCGGGATGAGAAACGAAAGGAGAAACAATGCAGAAGCGCAAACTTGGAAAGAGTAACTTGGAAGTTTCAGCCCTGGGGCTCGGCTGCATGGGAATGAGCTTTTCTTACGGTCCGCCCAAAGACAAGCAAGAGATGACTACTCTTCTCCGAGCAGCCGTGGAACGTGGCGTCACGTTCTTCGATACCGCGGAAGTGTATGGCCCGTTCATAAACGAAGAACTCGTGGGTGAGGCCCTCTCCCCCTTCCGCGGGCAGGTGGTGATCGCCACCAAGTTCGGGTTCGATCTGAGTGGCAGCGATAATCGGCCGGGAGCGGCAGGTCTGAATAGTCGGCCCGAGCACATCAAGCAGGCCGTCGAAGGGTCGCTTAAGCGGTTGAAGGTTGATGCCATCGATCTGTTGTATCAGCACCGGGTTGACCCGGATGTGCCCATCGAAGACGTCGCAGGCGCTGTGAAGGAACTGATCCAGCAGGGCAAGGTCAAGCACTTTGGCCTGTCCGAAGCGGGCGTGCAGACGATCCGACGTGCCCACGCGGTCCAGCCGGTCACCGCGCTCCAGAGCGAGTATTCGCTGTGGTGGCGCAAACCCGAAGCCGAGGTGATCCCGACCCTTGAGGAGCTTGGCATCGGCCTTGTGCCGTATAGCCCGCTCGGGAAGGGCTTCCTGACGGGCAAGATCGACGAAAATGCGAAGTTCGACAGCTCCGACTTCCGCAGCACCCTACCTCGATTCACGCCGGAGGCTCTCAAGGCGAATCAGGCCCTCATTAATTTGCTCGGCAGCATCGCAGAACGGAAGAAGGCGACACCTGCTCAGATCGCGCTCGCGTGGCTG
>Ga0181533_1001286_pt1 | contig 32641 bp, 23 predicted proteins | sample PEATcosm2014_Bin_45_FD_119772 | JGI IMG/M metagenome (GOLD analysis project Ga0181533, IMG submission 119772) | Peatland microbial communities from MTU Mesocosm Facility, Houghton, MI, USA - PEATcosm2014_Bin11_60_metaG | ecosystem: Environmental > Terrestrial > Soil > Wetlands > Peat | place...
ATAGACCGTTACCACGATGAATTCATTGTCGCTCATGTTGTGCGCCACGACAACGTGTACAGGACGCGCGCCTCTCCACCCTAGAACAAGACGGCTGGGGTAAGGCTTGTCATCCGGGTAATCTTCAATTGTTTCCCCGCTGCCGATGACGGCCCTGACATCGTCAACACTGATTTGCCTTTCGAACATTCGCCGAAGTGCGTGGACACGGAAAATGGTCTTCTCGGAAACTGTCCTCGGTAAGCGGCCACCCGTATCGCCCTAGCGGACCAGTGAGATCGCCGCTGGCGTATCGGGCACGAGCAAAGCGCACGGTCAGGACGGGTCCCCCGCCATTAAGATCGGCGGGATATCCGCCACGGCGATCTCGCGGCCCGCCTAGGTACTTCCGCCGCCAATAACGGAATCCGACATTATTTCCTCTTGACAGACCCATGACACTGGCCTATACTGTAGGCTGGAGGAGGCGAGGTGTCGCTATGTCTTTGCGCAAGTCTCCCACCCGTACGCCGGCTTTCCTGGAAGCCATCCGCCGCAACGCTCAGCAATCCACCGGGCCCTGGACCGTGCGGGGCAAGGCTCAGTCCTGCCTGAACCGGCTCAAGACCGGCGCGCGCTCGCGCGTCTATCGCCGATTGTGGTTGGGATTACTCGACGCCCCGCCCTGCGCGGTCGAGCCGACGACCCGCGCGCTCCTGACCCGCGAGCAGGCGGCGCACCCCGTGTTCGCCGAACTTGTGGACTTGTCGCTATGGGCGGAAAGCATGACGGCCATGGACAACCGCCAATTCCGCCAGTTCGTGGCCGCGAAGCAAACGGAGTGGGCGGGCGGCGAGAACGAGCCTCAGAAGCCGGCCGGGGCGGAAGAAGCTGGGGACAAATTCCTGAAGGAGCAAAAACATCTCACGCCAAGTCCGATTGCGGGACTCCGATGGAGTCCATCGGACTCCAGATATCGGAGGCCCAAAGGCGCGAAAACGCAAAGAAAACAAAGCACTTTTTCCTTCGAGCGGTGGAAAGGGCAAGATAAAAGAATGTTAAAAATCGACGTTGGAAGTAGGAATGTTATTGAAAACAAACGAAACGACGACATTTTGTCATGCTATCTATCGGACATTTTATGCAATTCGAAGCTGGTTTTGATGGAAAATGCACATTTCCCTGCGACAAAATGCACCTTTTCGATGCGATTTAGCCGCCAATGTATAGCGCTGACGATGCCAAGATTCGAGCCACAAGGATAACGCATATGCCTCGTGAGTGACCTCCACCGGACGCGGATTAGCAGTGCAGCTTGACGTAGAGGCGGCTTAGCGCCACCATGTGGCGAGGTAAACTCGCCGCTACGGAATCAAATTGACCCACTGCCAAGGAGGCCTTCATGTTGACAAGACGCAAGCTGCTGGACCTCGCGGCCCGAGGGCTGGTGATGGCGGGGCCGGCCGGCGCAATGCTAACGGGTGCGGGCGTGGCAGGGGCTTCTTCCCTCGCCGCGGATCAGGCTGAACCTGCCAAGCCCAAGGAACCCGCTTCCACCGCCGCGCCATGGGAGAACACCCCGCGCCGGCCGCCGCGCTTCAACGATGGCCGCGACTGGTTCCTGCAAAAGCGCTTCGGCCTGTTCGCCCATTGGGGGATCTTCTCAGTCGCCGGATGGGATTCCGAGGAGATGTACCTGAAGGGGATGACGCGCGCCGAGTACGTGCCGTACATGCACAAGTTCAATCCCGTAAAGTTTGACCCTGACGCGTGGCTGGACTTGGCGGAGCAGGCGGGCATGGAGTACCTCACCATCACCACCAAGCACATTGATGGTTTCTGCATGTGGAACACGCGGGAGACCCGCTACAACGTCATGAACACGCCCTATGGCAAAGACACGCTAAAGATGCTGGCCGACGCCTGCCATCGCCGGAAATTTCCCCTTTGCCTCTATCATTCGATCGTGGATGAGCACAACCCGATCTACCCCAATGCCGGGCGGCCTTACGAACTGCTGGTCCCCGAGCCGGGAGACGAACCCGACCAGGAAAAGTACCTCGCTTTATTGAAGCGCCAGGTGAAGGAATTGTGCACGAACTACGGTGAAATCCACGGCTTCTGGTGGGATGTCAATGTGATGGGCGTCAAGGATCCTTCCTTCAACAATCTGATTCGCTCGCTTCAGCCCAACGCGGTGGTCAATAACCGGGGCTTCGATGAGGGCGACTACGGCACGCCGGAGCGCGATTGGGACAACTCCGTGAACACCGAATTATATTTCCAAAAGAGGGTCGAGGCGTGCCAGTCGGTCGGGTACCAGGGTTGGGGCTACCGCGCCGACGAGGACTACTTCTCGCTTCCCTACTTGATCCGCAGCGTTCACAAGATTATGGCCAAAGGTGGGAATTACCTGCTCGACGTGGGCCCCAAACCTGACGGGGCGATAACCGAGGAAGCCGCCTCCCTCCTTCGGCAGATTGGCAAGTGGTACAAGAGCGTGAAAGAGTCGTTTGTGGATGTGGAAGCCGCCAGCATGTTGACGAAGAATCGTAACGTGCTGCTGACCCAGCGCGGCGACACGCTGTATGTTCACCTATTCAAAGAACAGGAAATCGCGGCCGTCTACCTGCCCCTCATTGTCGCGTTGCCACGACGCGCAACGCTGCTGAATACGGGGGAGAAAATCGAATTCGAGGTCCTCGCTACCCCCCGGCTTGCCCAACAGAAACCCAATCGCTGCCTGCGATTGAAGAACCTGCCGGTCAGCGGGCCCGCCAGCGTGGGGCTGGTGGTGAAGCTTGAGTTTGAGCACCTTCCGGCGTAGTGTGGACTTCCGATGGAGGGGTCGCCGCCGGTCGCCGCGGCGCCAATTGACCGGAGGTTTGGCATCGATGGAAAAGCCTACCCCACAGAACCTGCCAAAGCTAACTTCTATGTCGCGCACCCGTCCTACAGTTAAAATGGCAGCCCACGCCGATCTGACACCCGGCGTCGCGACCAGGTTTTACAGAATGCTGCAAAATATCGCGACACTCATTCTCTGTAACGGCGCTCTATGAGCGCCGAGAATCCGGTGGTCGCAGACCGCCGCTACAGCAGCGGTTGTCACTATATCTTGCAGGACTGAATAGGAGGGCATGATGCGGACATTCGGAATCATTCTTCTATTCACAACGCTGGGTTTGGCTCGCACGGAGTTCTGGGCCCCCGTGGCCCCGCCGCGGGCTCACTACTCCATCGATCTGAAATTCATCGCTGGCTCTTCGCGCCTGGAAGGCACGGAGACCCTTCGCTTTCGCAATGACACGCGGAGGCCCATCGGCCGTATTGCGCTGGAATGGTACGGGGATGTCTTGCGGGTCAGGGCCAATGGCGTTCCCGCCGAGCGCTCGCCGGGGAAATACCGCGTGGCGCTCTACGATCTGCCGCAAGATGTCAGGCCCGGCGGCGAGGTCGAACTCTCCATCGACTTTGCCGCCCCTTGGAAGCTCAACCCGAAGAACGGAAGCGCGATCACTTCCTTCCTGAGTCCCCATCTTTGGTGGGGCTTTGGGACGCTCGATGACTACGAAGTGCGTCTCCAGGTCCCGGATGGCTACGCCGTGGCCACAAGCGGCCGGTACGACCCGCGTGCGGGAACGTACCGGGCGGAGGGCGTTCGTACGTTCGGCCTGTTTATCGGGAAGGGATACGAAACTGCCGAGGCTGATGCCGGCGACGTGCACGTTCGTGCCGTCTTCACCGCGGCAGGTCGGCCCTGTGCCGAGTTACTGCTGAAAACGGCAGTCGATGTGATCGGTTTCTACCGCCAGCAGTTCGGTTTTTATCCCCACCGCTCGCTGTCTATCGTCCCGGGAATGGATTTTCCGGCGGGAGGTTATCCCCCCGCCACAGGCCTTGTCGTCATACATGGGCAGGAGCGTTTCAACGAGCGCCCGGAGCCCTTCTGGCGCTGGATCACGGCCCATGAGATCGGCCACATGTACTGGTCCAACTATGTTCTGGCCCAGGGTCCTGATTCGCTTTCGTGGTTGATGATTGGTCTCGGCCTCCATGCTGATCATGAGTATCGGCGGGCGCGCGACATCACAGGCGGCACGGGCGCCTTGGAACAGAATTACGTGAGCGGTGTGCAGCAGGGAATTGACACAACCATGGACGTGACCAATGAGCAGGAGGCCGCCATTCACTGGGATTTCAACAATATCGTGGAGCACGGCAAGAGCATCGCATTCCTCAATGCCCTGGAGTCGGTCATCGGCACGGAAACCTTTGCCCAGGTTTATCGCCGATGTCTGAAAGAATATGCCGGGAAGCAACTCGGCTGGCGGGAGTTCCAGCGGGTCTCGGAAATCGAGAGCGGGCAGGATCTCGGCTGGTTCTTCGAAGAGTGGGTGCGCTCGTCCGCCAATGCCGCCTACCGCGTGGCCGGGCAGGATTGCTCGCCGGCAGGTAGTGATTTCAATTGCGTCGTACGCGTGGAGCGATTGGGCACCATGCGAATGCCCGTGAGCGTTGCCGCCCGATTCGAGGACGGCTCGGAGCAACGCGTCCAAACCGATCGCCTGGCCGATTTGGACGAGCTGAAGTTCACGACGAAATCCCCGCTCAAGGAAGTCGTGATCGACCCGGATCATGCGGTGGCTTTGGCCGAGCGTTCTCCTTCGGCCCAGTTGGAGGCGAAGATCAGCCAAATGGACTGGACGGGAGTGGGAGACGAAGCCCTGAAGGTCTATCGACAGGCGCGCGAGTTGAAGATCCAGGATGGGTGGGTCTGGTTCAAAGTGGGATTGTTGCTCTATGACGGCCGGTATTATCCAGAAGCGCTTGAGGCGATGACGCAGGCGGCTGGGTTGGCTGGCAGTGATTCCCCCTGGCACTTTGCCGCGCTTGTGTGGCAGGGACATCTGCTGGATCTGCTCGGGCGTCGAGCTGAAGCCGTGGCGCGCTACCAGGAAGCACAGAAGGTCCCGGGTTCGCCGAATATGCGCCACGACCAGTACAACCTTGTCCTTAACAAACAGTGGGTCGAGGAGCGACTGAAAACGCCCTTCGAAAGGAAATGACTGGGCGTGGCGACAATCTATGGATTGCCCGCATGCGAAAGCCAACGGGCGAAGCAAGCGCCGACCTGTCCGGTAGGTCCGCGGCTTTTTGGGGTCAGAGAACGGTGTCAGGTACCCTTTTCGGGGCGCCAGGGGTTGCGGATGGTATTTTCCAATCCAGACTGCGCCACCGCCTTTGACACCCAGGGCTCCGAACCGTACGCGCTTATTAAAAAAAAGGGTACCTGACACCGTTCCCCGGAAGGAATCCGCATGAAAGAGCCTCATCCCCACTAGCGGCGTAGCCCGGACCTGTTTTGTCCGCGGCTTGTTCCCTGCGGGTAAGCCAGCGTAGGCCTGGTGGTGAAGCTGGAGTTTGGTCACTTTATTGCCTGAGACCGCCTAATATATTAGGCAAAAGACTTGAAAAACTACGGAATGCCTAATATATTAGGCATATGCTAACTCTGTCCACCATAGGCGCCCAGATCGCGGCCAAGCGCAAGAAGTTGGGCCTCAGCCAAGCCGAATTGGCCCGCAAGGCCTCCCTCAGCAGGGCTACGCTCGATGCGCTGGAGAACGGCCGCAGCGGGGAGCTAGGTTTCTCCAAGGTTACCAAACTTCTGTCCGCACTCGGACTCGGGCTGAAGCTCCAGGAGTCAGGCTCGCCGCGGCCTACCCTGGACGAAATCATGGAAGAGGATCGCAATGATCAAGGTCTGGACCGACGGCGCTGAGTCAGGCCTGCTTGACAGGCGTGGCGACCGCGGCAGCACTTTTGTTTACTTGCCGAAGGCAGCGGCGGAGCGAGCGGTCTCCGTCAGCATGCCCATAAGGCTGTCCTCATGGGATATCCCCTTCGGATTACCCCCTATCTTCGAGATGAATCTTCCTGAGGGCGTGTTGCGCGAGCGGCTCCGCCTCGCCTTCGCCAAGGCGACCGGCACGTTCGACGAGTTTGATCTGCTCTCCATTGTCGGGCGTTCGCAGATCGGCCGCATCCGCTACACCGGCGAGACGGAACAACTGAATGAGGACGTCCCCTTTCAGTCCGTGGACGAGATTCTGGCACGTCGGCGTGACAGAGATCTGTTTCGCTACCTGCTCGACAAGTTTGCATCCTTTTCCGGTATCAGCGGCGTGCAGCCGAAGATCCTGGTACGCGATGAAGAAGCGGCGGCGGCCTTGAAAGACTCGAAGCCGCGTCTTTCCCAAAGCTTCCGGGGCGCTACCCACATCGTAAAATTCTGGGAGCCAGACGAGCATCCGCAGCTCGCCGCGAATGAACACTTCTGTCTCACCGTGGCAAAGAGGTGCGGACTGGATGTACCTCCCTACCGGCTGGCGGAAGACGGGATGGCGCTGGTGATTGATCGTTTCGACCTTCGCCCGGATGGCACCTATCGCGGCTTCGAGGATTTCTGCGTTCTGAATGCCCGAAGGACCGATGAGAAATATCGCGGCAGCTACGAGACTTCGATCATGAAGCGTTTTCAGGAGTTCGCGAATTCCCTGCAAGTGAACGAAGATCTAGAAAGACTATTCACCCTGGTTGCAATCAATTGTGCCCTTCGCAATGGCGATGCGCATTTGAAGAATTTCGGAATTGTCTACGACCAGGTTCTCGGCGAGGCGAGGCTTGCGCCCGTCTACGATCTTGTGACCACTGCCGTCTACCTGCCCAAGGACAGCATGGCTCTAACTCTCAACGGAAGCACTCGCTGGCCCGGCGCCGAACAACTCCGCAGGTTTGGCGAAACTCGCATGGGAGGCACACCTTCCCGGATCAAACAGATCTTGGAGCGCATCGACGACGCTATTTCCCAGACCAAGGCCGATCTGCGCCTTTACATCAGGCAAAATCCTGAGTTTGCTGAAGTCGGAGAACGGATGCTCGAGGAATGGGAGAAAGGCGCATCTCTCTCGCTGCGGCCCAGTTCATGAAGGAAAGTCGCAGCTTCTCCTGCCCTAGAGTTAGCGGTCTGGCCCGGGGTGAGGTCCCTGAAAATCGGAGCAACAGGGTTTTTGCGCCGGCCGGAATTCCATCAGCTCCACCCGGGAGAGGTCCGGATCGAACAGGTTAAGCTGCCATTTGCCATCCCTTCCGATCTTCTGCTGTACTGCGCCGTGCGGCTGCCAGCCGTGGGCTTCCAGCTTCGCTGCTGTTTGTTGCATGTTTTCCACGCCGAGGGAAATGTGGTTCATCCCTCCGAGCTGATGCTGGTCGGGTTGGGCGGGGGCGTTGAGCATGTATTCCAGCCAATCGGTGCCGTCGGGAACCTGCATTGCGCACCAGTCGGTGCGGGCGGGTTCCCTCCCGCCATACCAGTAGACATGGAATCCCAGGATGTCCCGATAGAAAGCGTCCTCAATCCCCCGATCGCGAACCACGAATCCAGTGTGGATCAGACGGCGGGAAACGGCTTCGGCATCGGGTTTCTCGCCGCTTTTCGCGCGCTCGACGAACTCGATGTTATGGCCTTCGGGATCTTTCACCCGAAAGCTTTGGCTTCCATCCGGCCAGCGCTGAATGGATTCAGGCGCCTTCACTCCCTTTTTCGTCAGATAGCGCTGCAACGCCGCGATGTCGTCAGTCGCAAACGCCACGTGGTCCATCCGGTTGAGGGCTTGCGGGTCGGGAGCGCTGCTGAACGCCACCCACTGCTTGCCGACCGCGAACCGCAGGGACTCTCCCGGCTCCACCGGGTTAGCGCCAGCGAGACCCAACAGATCGTGGTAAAGATGGGTGACTCCTTCCGGTGCTGTCGTGTAGAACGCCACATGATCGATGCCGGTAATCCTCGGGCGGTCTGCCGCCTCCTGTCCGCCGAGGGCCAAGCTGGCGATTCCGAACAGTGCCAATATGAGTGCGCTTCTCATGGAATCCTCTCCTCCCTGCATCGCGACAATCTGGTTGCGGTCGGGGCCGTCCACCCCCCGCTTAGACCCGCCATTGTTAGTCTCTTGACAGGGTCATTCTCTGCTTTCCGTCAGTGCCTCGTCCGGGTGGTAATGGTGCAGCCCGCGGATGACTCTGCCGGGCGAGAGTTTTCGCAGTTGGTAAATATGGGGCCGGGGCGGGCAGCCCTTTTTTTCTTCGAACAGTTCATAAAGCTGGTCTCCATACTCGATGGTAATCAATCGGTCCCAACCCGGTTTGGACCGGCATGAAGCGATACACAGGTCATAACTGATGCCCTTACAATGCTGGACCTCATCGGGCACGCGCGGGCCAAGCTGGTGTTCCTTCCACGCCTTTCCGGCGCGGTCCAGCCCCCATGCCATCAGGTAGAGCGGCATCGTCCCCGCACATTCATCGACGGTCCACGCCGCGCAAAGGCGCAGCACGCCTTCAATCGAGAAGTAGACGAGCAGCACGGTCAGCGGACTGAACGCGTACTCCACCAGTACAGTGAATCCCATTCCAAACTGTGCGGCCGTATTGGCCAGCGCCTCGTCCCCGCCACCCCGCTTGAGGGTGGCATCGGCGATGGTTCCCATCCGCCATTGGAAGAACACGAAGTAGCGAAGGATGATGAGCCCCAGGCTGATCACGGTCTCGGCGAGTCCGGAGAAAATGGTGGGGCCTCGGAGTCTTGCATCCGACGCCCACGCCCAACGGCGGCGGTACTGCTGGGGCAAAAGGGCCACCACCATTGCCGCCATGAACTGCACCAGGCTTACCATTGAGGTCTCCCACGTAGCTGCGAGTGTACACCTGCCTGGCCCCGTTCCTCAACGGCGGTGGAAAATCATGGCACGCGGGCGCAATTGCATTTAAAATGCCGCCCATGTCAAAAGCCCACAGCCTTCTCTTACTCGCCTTGCTCCTGGCCTGCTCCGCGGGACTATTCGCGCAGGAAAATCCGGGGATGCCGACGGCCACGCCCGCCACGGCCAAGCCGCCCGCCCAATCCAAGACCCAGGCGCCGCCGCACAAGTTCTGGGACAAGGAGAACATCTACCTCTTTACGGGCGTCGGCGCCGCGCGCATGTTGGACTACGCTTCCACCCGGCACCTGCGCGATCAGGGGAATGACGAATGGCTGCTTTCCAACTCCATTGTCGATAACCGGCCGCTTTTTGTGGGAATTGAACTCGCTGGGACGGCGGCTTCTATCGGCATTTCCTATATCTTCCATCACTATGGCCACCATAGCTTGGAGCGCTGGGTTTCCATTGTGCACATCGGCGTGGGCGTGGGTGGGTCCGTTCACAACTACGCTTTGCAGCCACCATCACCACCCCTCACCGCGCAACCTGCGATGACGATTCAACCGGGGCGCTAGGCCAGATCGCTCACCACGGAGGGAGGGACGGGGCTCCCCGGGGGCTGGCGCGGACCCTGATCTTGGGGGTCTGCGATTTCCCGAAGGGCTCTACAGAAACTCGACACGTGAGTCATTTAGATTCACTATCGCTTACACTGTCATTCTGAGCCCTGACAACCTATCGGTTGCCCATCATGGGCAGTCGCAAGGCTGTCAATGCTCAGGATGACAGCATGGGAGCGTTTTTCCGCAGCCTGTAAAGCCGGCCGCTACGGAAAGCTGCCCACCTCCCGCTTTCCGCCTACCCCGGCTCGCCGGGACTCGCAAAAACGCTCCCTGCCCACTGCCCACTGCTTACTGCCCACTGCCCACTGCCCTTCTGCCTGCTGCCTTCCGCCGCGACGGGCAAAACATTCCATCAAGTTCTCGCGCAATCTGCCGAAAAAGTAGAGGAAGGCTTCATAGGCCTGTTTGGGAGCTTTTCTGATTCACCGCAGACTGTCGGCCAGGTTCCATCTCCCTTGATGAGGTCGCCAGCCCGCCGAGAGAGACTTGGAAACCCAGGTATGGGTGCGTGTGGTCCGACACTAAAAACTCCGGCGGGACTGGAACGAAGGAGCAGGGAAGCTCATCTGCTGCCATGAACACTCGGCCGGCGCCAAAACGCCTTATCGTTCTCTCTTGCCTACTTGTGTCCGTGGGACTGGGACAGATGCGGGGGCAGCAAAGCCACACCCCTGCGCAACCTCATTCCTTCCCCGTTTTAACCCGGGTCAGCGACATTCGTGAGCTTTCGGCCAAAGAGGCGGACCTGGGGCATCCGGTCCGAATTCGAGGAGTGGTCACCTTTTATGGCGGGCCTCCGCTGCTTTTTGTCCAAGATTCCACGGGTGGCATTTATGTTCAGGCGCCGACCGAAGAACACGGCGTCACGGCCGGTGACCTTGTGGAAGTCAAGGGAGTTACCGGCCATGGGTTGTTTGCGAATCAGATTGAAAAGCCCGAGATTCATGTTCTCGGCCGCACGACGCTACCGGAGCCGCGACGCCCTCGCTTCGAGGAATTAGCCTTAGGGCGGGAAGACAGTCAGTGGGTTGAAATTACGGGCATTGTCCATTCCACGCAAATTCAAGAGCCTTCGAAGAAGCTCATCCTTTCCCTTGCCTTAGGGTCAGGCCGCGTCAAGGTCGCCGTGCGGAACTACCCCAAAAGCGCGCTGACCGAACTACTTGATTCCAGAATCCGGGTTCAAGGGGCTTGCGGGGGCATCTTCAATCCACGACATCAGTTGATCGGAATTGTCATCTATGTCCAAGACCTCAATTCTGTCCAAATCCTGGAGCCAAGCCCTATAACGGCAGAATCCCCTCCAGTGGAATCGATTCGCGACCTTGCCAGGCTGAGCGCGCGAACCACCTCTGGCCACCGCGTGAAGGTCCGCGGAATCGTGACCTTGCAGAGGCCCCTCCACTTGCTGTATATCGAGGACGCGACGGAAAGCCTTAAGGTGGATACATCCCAGCCGACCGCCGTCCAGCCCGGTGACGCGGTGGAAGTGTGGGGATTCCCGGCACTGGGTGAGGGTTCCAGAGAGCTTGAGGATGCCGAATTCCGCCAGCTCGCCAGTGGCCCCCCGCCGGCGCCGGCGGACATCTCGATGACGGAAGCCCTTCAGGGGAGTTACGACAGTTCGCTGGTGCGGGTGCAAGGCCGGATGTTCGAGTTGATTGCTCAAGGCGATCCTCCCGCGCTGGTGGTGGAGTCGGGCCAAGTGGCTTTCCAGGCCCGGGTGCTCGGGGAAGGAGCCAAAGCGGCGCTTACCCGGTTAGAGGTGGGAAGCCGCGTGCGGATTACCGGGGTTTGTGAGGGGTTGGCAGAGGAAGCCGGAGCGCCTCGGGCGTTTCGCCTGTTGGTTCGCTCGCCCGCCGATGTGGAGGTGTTGGAAAAGGCCTCGTGGTGGAACCTTCAGCGGACGCGCAAGCTGCTGGAATTGATTGGCGCCTTGATGCTTGCCGCGGCCGCGTGGGTGATTCTCCTGCGAAGGCAAGTGCGGGCGAGAACCGGGGAGATTCGGGAATGGCTGCGGCGCGAGGCAGCGCTAAAGGATCGTTACCGCGACCTGCTGGAAAACGCCATCGACATGGTCTACACGCGCGACCTTCAGGGCAATTTCACCTCGGTGAACAACACGGCCGTCAGTGCCCTGGGTTACACGCGGCAAGAAATGCTGCGCATGAATATTGCAGAGATCGTCGCTCCCGAGTACCGGGACCTGGTCCGCCGGGCAGTGGAAAGTACGGGGGAAGAGGAAGAGTCTGGAAGTGATGAATTGGAAGTGATCACGAAGTACGGGGCCCGGCTGGCCGTGGAGATTCGTAGTCGCCTGCTCTACGAGGACGGGAAGGTGGTGGGAGTGCAGGGGATCGCCCGCAATGTGACGGAGCGTAAGCACGTGGAACAGCAGGTCCGCTTGCAGGCCGCCGCTCTGGAGGCTGCTGCCCTCGGAATCGTAATTACTGACCGTAACCACCGCATCCTGTGGGTCAACCGTGCCTTCATCACCTTGTCGGGGTATACCTTGGAGGAGGTTGTCGGCAAGAACCCCAGCTTGCTCAACTCAGGGAAACATGACGAGGAGTTCTACCGCGATGTTCAGGACACCACCCAGTCAGGGCGGGTGTGGCGAGGGGAGATTGTTAACCGGCGGAAGGACGGAACCCTTTACAACGAGGAATTGACCTTAACGCCGGTATGCCACACGTCCGGTGAGATTACCCACTTCGTGGCCATTGGGCAGGACATCTCTGCCCGCAAGCAAGCCGAGGAAACTCGCGCGCGATTGGCCGCCATTGTGGAATCCTCCAACGACGCCATCTTGGGCGTTTCGCCCCAGGGCACGATTGTCAGTTGGAACCGGGGTGCGGAGGGTCTATACGGTTATCGCCCCGACGAGATCTTGGGGAAGCCTGCGTCCATTCTCGCTCCGCCAGACCTTTCCGATGAAGTGTCCCGCCTGCTGGAGCAGGTGCGGAAAGGGGAGAAAATCGCCGACTTCGAGACGGTCCGGGTGGGTAAGGACGGGCGGCGAATTGCCGTTTCGCTGAGCATGTCGCCGCTCAAAAACGCTAGTGGGGAGGTGGTGGGGGGCGCCGCCATCGCTCGCGACATCACCCAGCGCCTGCAAGCCGAGGAGGCGCTCCGCCAAAGTGAGGAGAAATACCGCTCCATCGTTTTGAATATTCCCGATGTGGTCTGGACGATGGATTCCTTAGGCCGTTTCGTCTTCATCAGCCCCAATATTGAAAGGGTAGCAGGGTATACCCCGCAGGAGTTCTATCAGGCGGGCCTGGAGCTTTTCTTCCAGACGATTCATCCCGATGATCTTCCAGCGATCAAGGAGAATTTACAGGCGGCCTTCCGGGACCAGCAACCGCGCGATGTGGAGTACCGGACGCGACACAAAGACGGGAGATGGATTTGGACACGGGCTCGGGCCACGGGCGCTTATGAAAAGGACGGCGTCCTATACCTGCAAGGCCTCCTTTCGGATATCACCGAGCGCAAACGCGCTGAAACCGCCCTCCAGGAAAGCGAGGAGCGGTTCCGGAGCCTCTTTGAAAACGTTACCGTCGGTATTTACCGCACCACCCCCGCGGGGCAGATCCTGGTGGCAAACCCCGCCCTGGTGAAGATGTTGGGGTACAAGAGCCTGGAAGAGTTGGTTAAACGCAACCTGGAAGAGCAAGGGTTTGAGCCCGCTTATCCCCGACAACTCTTCCGCGAACGGATGGCGCGGGAAGGGGAAGTCAAGGATTTGGAGGCAGTTTGGACATGGCAGGATGGGTCGGCGATATTCGTGCGGGAAAGCGCCCGAGCTATTCGCGGAGAAGGTAACCAGATTCTCTATTACGACGGGATTGTGGAAGACATCACCGAGCGCAAGCGGGCGGAAGAGGAACTGTACCAGTCGCGGCAGATGCTTCAATCCATCCTGGATACAATTCCCCAACGCGTCTTCTGGAAGGACAGGAAGATTTCATATATAGGCTGCAACAAGGCCTTCGCGATTGATGCGGGATTGAAAGACCCGGCGGAAATCATCGGTAAGAATGATTATGAGCTTGCTTGGAGCGAAACGGCTGAACGTTACCGCGCCGATGACAAGTTGGTGATGGAGCAGGAGACGCCCCGGCTCAACTTCGACGAACCACAAAGCCGGCCGGATGGAAGTTTGATGTGGCTCCGCACCAGCAAATTGCCGCTGCGTGACCGAGAAGGCAGGGTGATCGGGGTCATAGGAACTTACGAAGACGTCACCGAACGCAAGCGGGCCGCGCAGGCGCTCCGGGAAAGTGAAGAACGCTTTCGGCAATTGGCGGAGAACATTCGCGAGGCCTTTTTCGTCAGCGCGCCAGAACCGGTTCGGATCACATACCTGAGTCCGACCTACGACGAAATCTGGGGCAGGCCCCGCCAGCAAGTCCTTGACTCTCCCACCGCCTGGGTTGACTCGATTTATTCGGAGGACCGTGAACAGGCCTGCAAGATCTTTGCCCAGGCGCACCGGGGCGTTGCTACCGACATGGAGTATCGAATCGTGCGCCCGGACGGCTCTCTTCGCTGGATCAGGACCCGTACCTTTCCGGTGTGCAACGCAGAAGGCAAGTTCTATCGAGTTGTGGGCATTGCAGAGGACATTACCGAGCGCAAACAAGTGGAGGTCGCCACGCGGAAAGCCATGGAGGCAGCCGGAGGCCAATCGCGCCAAAACGGAATTTCTTGCCAACATGAGCCATGAGCTCCGAACCCCCATGAATGCGGTCATTGGCATGACCGAACTCGCCCTCGCCACGGATCTGAACCCTGAACAACGCCATTACCTGGAGCTTGTTGAGTCCTCGGGGGACTCCTTGCTGGAGTTGATCAACCACATTCTGGACTTTTCCAAAATCGAAGCGGGCAAATTCGAATTGGAGGCCACCCCCTTTATCTTGGCGGACGTGGTGGAAGAAGCCCTTCGTCCGCTGGCGATCCAGGCGTATCGCAAAGGCTTGGAGATGGCCTGTGGTTTGGACCCCGCCATTCCGTCACCCTTGGTGGGTGATCAGGTGCGGTTGAAGCAGTTGGTGGTAAATCTGGTTGAAAACGCCATCAAATTCACCGCGCGGGGTGAAGTGGTGATTCGCGCCTGGGTGGAGTCGCAGAAGGAAACGGACGTGGCGCTGCACATCGCGGTGGCCGACACGGGGGTGGGAATACCCGCTGACAAAATCAAAATGGTCTTTGAGGCCTTTACGCAGGCGGATGGCTCTTTGACCCGCCGTTTCGCGGGTGCGGGGTTGGGGCTGGCCATTTGTTCGGAACTGGTACGAATGATGGGAGGCTCCATTTGGGTGGATAGCGGGCCCGGTCGCGGAAGCACTTTCCACGTTACCGTGCGCCTGGGCTTGGACGCGCGCGCGGCTTCGCCTCCGGAGAAGGGGGCAAACAACTTCTTGCGCGACGTGCCGGTTTTGGTAGTGGATGACCACGCGGCCAGCCGTGAAATCCTGGCAGATATGTTGCGCCATCGCGGCATGGTTCCAACGGTTGTGGAGGGCGCGGAAGCGGCCCTGGCGGCGATTCGCGAGGCACAAAATTCCGCCTCGCCTTTCCGTCTGGCGCTCTTGGATGCGCAGATGCCGGGCGGCGACGGATTTGCCCTGGCGGAACAGGCGCGCCGCATCCCGGGATTCTCGGCTCCTATCCTGATGATGCTTCCCCCCACGGATGCTGGGCACGACGCCACCCGTTGCCGCGAGTTGGGTATTGTGGACTATTGCACCAAGCCCGTCCGGGAATCCGACCTGGTCAAAGCCATCGTCAAAGCGCTGGAAACGTCTGCGGCAGGAAATGCCCCTCCGAAAATCTGCGGCTCCTCGCAGGAACTTGGACGCACCCTGCGTATCCTGCTGGCGGAGAGCAATGAGGTGAGCCAAGTGCTGGTGACCCACCTGCTGGAGAAGCGCGGCCACCAGGTTTCCGTGGCGGCGGACGGCTGGGAGGTTCTTGCCGCCATCCAGGACGCGCCTTCGCAGGACTTTGACCTGGTGCTGATGGATACGGAGATGCCGTGCATGAACGGGTTAGAAGCTACCCGGGCAATCCGGGAAATCGAGCGCCAGACCGGGGGGCGCCTGCCGATCATCGCCATGACGGCTAACCCCCTGCTGAGCGAGGAGGAAGCCTGTAGAGCCGCCGGCATGGAAGGGTATCTTGCCAAACCCCTTCAGGCCAGTGCCTTATTTGATATCATCCAACGCGTAGCAACGCCATCGGACGCAACCCTCCCGGCGGAGCCTCCCCCCCAACCGGTATTTGATAAATCCTCTTTCCTGTCCCGGATAGAAGGCGACGAACGATTGGGCGGCGAGATCATCGAGTTGTTTCTCCAGGAGTGCCCCAAACTTCTGGAAGGCGTTCGCCAAGCCGCCGAGCAGCATGACGCCCCCTTGTTGGAGCGCGCCGCGCACACGCTCAAGGGTTCGGTGGGAGATATCGCCGCGCCCCAGGCGTTCGATGCCGCGCGCACCTTGGAGATGATGGCCAGGGAAGGGAAGCTCGAGGCCGCCGACGCCGCGCTGAGGAGCCTGGAGGTTGCTCTTGATCGCTTGGTGCCCGAACTGCGCAAAATTGAGAAAAAAGTTGCCTGAGGCGCGCCAGGGTTCGGCGGCCGAAGGCGGGATGGAATCCCCCAGGATGGCCCTCGACGGGATCTCTCGGGGAGACCCTCCGACAGAATTCGCGCGCCAGAAACAGCGACATTTGTTCTGACTTCGTGTTTACACTCTAACAGGATGCTGAAAAAGTCGCCGCGAGGCCCCATGTAGCGCCGGCATCTTGCCGGCCTTTGTTGAAATTAAAGGAGTTGCCGGCTGGAAGCCGGCGCTACGACAGCCCTCCAGGGGCTTTTTCATCCTCCTGCCAAGGCTCGCGGCAGCCAACCTTGGCTCTCGCATTAGGTGAGTGTATTATTTTGCAATAATTTAACATACCCTTGGAAACCTTTTGCAGGTAAAAGGCCGTCCAAGTAAGAGTTAACGGGGAATAACCTATACGGAAAGGCGGGGTAGCAATTCATGAAAAGGATCTTTACTGCTCTGCTCATGCTGATGATGGGAAGTCTTCCAGCCTGGGCGGCGCTTGGCAGCGATGTATCGTCGGTGGATTCCGATGCACAAGTTCTGCGTGGTCAGCATATCAGGTTGGCCAAAGTGGGTTACAATCTGCACCAAATCACCACTCCCGACGGCAGTGTGGTGAATGAATTCGTCTCGCCGGCGGGCACGGTCTTCGGAGTTTCCTGGAATGGTCATTTCGCGCCCAACCTCCAGCAGTTGTTGGGAACCTACATGACCAACTTTCAACAGGGTCAGCGAACGCAATATGTGCGGCGCCGCGCGGTGACCATACAAGGCGACAACTTTGTCTATTCCAGTTTCGGGGTAGGGCGAAACTTCCGAGGGCGCGCGTATGTGCCCGGCCTAGTCCCCGCAAACCTCACGGCGGAGGTGGTGCAATGAGCTCGAAAACTTTTTCCGCAGGCACTCTGAGCCGTCTCTTTGCTGCCCTGGTGGGACTGATCGTTTTGGCGGGTTGCGGTGGCGGCTCCAGCAGCACCCCCACCCCCACCGGCACCCCGGCGGTTACCCTTTCGGTCACCTCCCTTACCTTCTCAAGCGCCGTGAACACAACAAGCGCTGCTCAGTCGGTGACCGTCACAGACTCCGGAACCGCCACAGTGATCTTCTCCGGCTTCTCGCCGGCCGCTAATGGTTCTCCCTTCGCCTCAACCAATACCTGTGGCACCAGCCTGGGCGAGGGCGGCACATGCACGATCAGTGTGACCTTTACGCCCACGGCCGCCGGCACAGTGAGCGGCACCCTGACCATTACCGACAATGCCAGCCCCAGCACGCAGACGGTGAGCTTGAGCGGAACGGGCGCGGTCCCCACGGTCTCGGTTTCGCCCCCCAGCCTTACCTTCGGCAGCCAAGGGGTGGGCACCTCGAGCGCTCCTCAGTCCGTCACCGTCACCAACACGGGGACAGTTGCCGTTACGATTCCCCAACCTGTGGTGAGTGGGGACTTCTCCGTGACGGGTTCGGCTTGTAACACCGTGAGCCCGAACAATACCTGCATCTTCGACGTGACTTTCACCCCCACGGCCGTCGGCACGCGCAACGGCACGCTAACCTTCACCGACAGCGCCAGCAACAGTCCGCAGACGGTGGGTTTGACGGGAACGGGCGCGGCGGCCTCCGGTGTTTCTCTCACCTCCAGTGGAGTGGCCATCACGAGCCTTACGTTCACGGGCGTCACGCTGGGCTCTACCAGCGCAGCTCAGGTCGTCACGCTCACAAACAGCGGCACTGCCGCACTTACCCTTTCCAGCATCACGGCCAGTCAATACTTTGCCGAAACCAACACCTGTCCCATAAGCCCCTCAACCCTCGCCCCCGCGGGGACTTGCACGATCAGCGTGACCTTTGCGCCTACGGTGGGCGGCACGCTCACCGGCACCCTAACCCTCATCGATAATGCCGGAACCCAGACCCTGGCCTTGACGGGATCGGGCCTTTCGAACTTCGTGCCCGTCAGTGTCGTGTTTGGTCCCTACGGAAATCTGGGTCCACCCAGCTCGGCCAGCGGCGGCTCGGTGTATGGCTCGAATTATGACGTTTTGTTCACCACGGTCACCGTTTGTACACCGGGAACCACCAATTGCGTCACCATCCCTTACATCCAGGTGGATACCGGCTCTATAGGGCTGCATGTCTTTGCCAGCCAGTTGGGCGGTGTTACGCTACCCTCGATCACTAATACTACCGAGGGTATTACCGGAACGCTCTATGAGTGCAATGAGTATGTCGACTCCTATACATGGGGCCCAGTGCAGATGGCGACCGTTCAAATTGGCGGGGAAACGGCTTCGCAAGTCCCAGGCGGAACCGCGAATTCGGGGATTCCCATTCAGGTCATCCCGGACGGTGGCGCTGCACCCTTAGAATTCCCATGTGTAACCGCCGAACTCACCAATACCAACACCCCAACTATTTTTGGGGCCAACGGCATAGTGGGTCTCGACGTCTTCGCCCAGGATTGTGGCCCCACTTGCGAGTCTGTCAATGACTATAACTTTTATGGTCTCTACAGCGGTGGCCAGTACTACTCTGGGCCTGCCGTTCCTCTTGCACAACAGGTATGGAATCCCGTCGCGGCGTTTTCTTCTTCGGACACGAACGGCGTGGTGCTCACGTTCCCGCCCCTGTTCACTCCCCCTAATCCCGATGTGGGAGCAGCCACGGCCACAGGCACCCTTACTTTCGGGATCAACACCCAGAGCAATAATCAGATTCCCGGCACCGCGAACGTATTTCAGCTCGACGAATACGGTTACTTCGGATCAGCCACCTTCAATGGGGTCATCTTTTGCAGCAGCGGGGCTGCGACCTGTCCCACTAGTGAGGCCAGTTACGGAACCTTCCTTGACACCGGCTCGTACATCTACGTCGTTTCCGATGATGCCACGCTCAGCACCGGGCTCGACACAAGCGTCAGCGACTGTATGGTGGGTAGTACGGACATTGGGTACTTCTGCTCGACCCTGAGTATCCCGCTCGTAGTCGCGGGTACCAACGGCACCTCAACAACGGTCACTCTCCCTGTCGCCAATGCCCTCAATTTGTTTGACCCCAACCCTAGTTTTGCCGCGTTCGACAACTTGGGGGGCCCTAGCTGCACTCCCGCTACGGGTTCTCCCTGCAACGCGTCGACTGATGCCTGGGACCTCGGGCTGGCGTTCTTCTTTGGCAAAACGATTTACATTGGCATGCAAGGCACGACCGTAGGAGGCGTGACGTCTGCCAACGGCTACTATGCGTTTTAGTCTGCATTTCGAGTAAGGGCGCATACCGATTGACTTCACCAATCGGCCCTGCGCCCCTGCCCACCGCAGTCGAAACTAGAAACTCGAAACTCGAAACTCGAAACTCGCAGTCACTCCGTGGCCCCTGGTTATTACGGAGGGAAGCAGGCGAGTTTCCAATTTCCAGCTTCCAGTTTCTAGTTTCGAGTTTCTAGTTTCGAGTTTCTAGTTTCTAGTTTCGAGTTTCGCGCTTCTCTGCCACCTGTTACAACCACGGCCCTGACCAAGGCATCAAATTGCAAAGTTTTGTTGCAGGACTGGATGCCTTGCGACAGTCTGTGGTATTTTTATGGTGCTCATCAACAAGCATTGAACCCTTCCCGGGGAAGGGTAGTTCGAGAAAAAGGCGGCGCGGGTCAATGGAAGAAAGCCACGGGTGGAAGTCGATGAGAACTTTTTGGGGAGTCCTGCTCATCCTGGTTCTGGGGGCGGCCCCCGGGTGGGCAGCGCTGGGCGAGCCGGAATCGTCCGTGAGCGCGGACCGGCAATTCCTGCGCGGGCAAATTCGCGAGGAAGTTCATCCCGGCTATCGACTCCACCAAATCACCGATGCCAGCGGCGGCGTGGTCCGCGAGTATGTTTCGCCGGCGGGCAAAGTCTTTGCGGTCTCCTGGCAGGGCCCCTTCGTGCCCAACCTGCAGCAGTTGCTGGGATCTTACTTCCCTTATCTCCAGCAGTACGCGCAGGCGCAGACGGGACGCCGCGGCGGCCCCCTGCTGATTCAGAATGAAAATTTCGTTTTCACCAGCGGCGGGCACATGCGGGGTTACCACGGCCGCGCTTACGTGCCCAGCCTCTTGCCCACCAACCTTACCCCGGAGGTGGTGCAATGAGGCGCAAGAATGTTTCCGCAGCCACGCGGGCAAGCCTTCTGGTGGTGATGGCGGGCGGGATGTTTCTGGCCAGTTGTGGCTCCGGCGGCACCGGCAACAACATCCCCTTGCCGGTCATCACCCTTTCGCCCGCGTCCGCGTCGGTTGCGGCGGGAGCGCCGCTGCAATTTACCGCCACCGTGGTCAGCTCCTACAGCACGACGATCACTTGGTCCGTGAATAACATCCTCGGCGGCAATTCTACACTAGGTACGGTTAGCTCTTCGGGATTATACACGGCGCCGGCGTCCGTCCCCAATCCGGCCACGGTGACGGTTAAAGCGGTCAGCTCGGCGGAAACCAATCCCTCCGGCTCGGCGATCGTGACGATTACCGCTCCGGTGGTGAATGCCGTGGTGGCCGTGGCGCCCACCGACTCGTCGACTCCGGCGGGAACCACTGTGCAGTTTGCGGCCACCGTCACCGGCACCGCCAACACCGCTGTTACCTGGTCGGTGAATGGCGTGGCGGGCGGCAATTCCACGGTGGGCACGATCTCCGCTAAGGGACTCTACACCGCGCCCACCACCGCCCCAAGCCCTCCCACGGTCGCGGTGACCGCCACGAGCCAGGCTGAAACCAGCCAATCCGCTTCCACCACCCTGACCCTGACGACCAGTAACACCGCGCCCCTCTATGTCAACTTTGGTCTCAATGGAAACACCGGGAATCCCAACACCGCTTCCTACAACGGGCTTTTCACGACGGTCACCGTCTGCCTGCCGGGCACCGCAGACTGCCAGATTATCCCTGACATTTTGGTGGATACGGGTACGGTGGGCTTGCGCGTTCTTAATTCCGTGCTCACCACGGCGCCGGCCACCGAGCTGGGGACGGTAAGAGACTCCGCCGGGAATCAAGTGCAGGAATGCACCCAATTCCGTGATACCTCCTACGCCTGGGGGCCCGTGCTGGTCGCCGATGTGGTCATCGCCGGCGAAAAGGCCCCCTCCGTTCCCATTCAGGTGATTGGCGATACGACGTTCACCGTCCCTATCACCAGTTGCCTCAGCCTTGGCTCCGGCCCCAGTCTTGACACGGTGGCGGCGCTGGGCGCCAACGGCATCCTGGGTATCGGCACTTCCATCCAGGATTGCGGACTCAACTGTGCGGGGGGCCAAACCTTTTCCGGGTATCCCTACTACATTTGCCCGAATGACGTGTGCCAGGTTGCGCCTGTTCCCTTGGTGCAACAAGTTGCGAATCCCGTGGCCTTTTTTGCCACAGATAATAACGGCGTGGAGATTATCCTGCCGTCTATTTCTTCGGCAGGAGCGCCCTCGCTTCCTTACACCAATGCGGCGGGCACCAGCTTGGTCCCCGCCGGGCTGCTGGTTTTCGGGATCGGAACCCAATCCAACAACGCCCTGGGGAGCGCCACCGTCTACGCCACGGACAGCAACGGCAACTTTTCTAACGTCGTCTACGATGAGTTTTCCTTTCCTTCGGGAGGCTTCGTCGACACGGGTTTGAATGCCCTCTATGTTTTGGATCCTCATACCCTCGGCATTCTGGATTGCGCGGACAACCCTTACTACTGCCCCGAGACGCCGCTGTCTCTTTCCCTCACCACGTACGGCGCCAATGGCGCCTCGGGGACGGTGACGCTGAATATCGCCAACGCCGATACGCTGTTTGGCACTAATCCCGGCTTTGCCGCTTTCAACAACTTGGGGGGCGCTCGCGGCACGGGCCTCTCGACCGATTATTTTGATCTCGGATTGCCGTTCTTCTTCGGCCGTAGCGTGTTCGTGGGAATCGCGGGTACGACCGCCCCCAAAAACGTGAGCGCCCCCAACGGGTATTTCGCGTTCTAAGAGTCCGAGAGGCCGCGCGATGAAAACCACTCTAAAAATCCTGCTCGTTCTGATGATGGGAGCCCTGCCGGCGTGGGCCGCGCTGGGCGAGTATGAGGGGTCGGTGAGTTTGGACCAGCGAATTCTTGGCGGTGAAACCCGCGAAGAGGTCCACACGGGCTACAAACTTCACCAGATTATTACCGCTGACGGCGCCGTCATCCGGGAATATGTTTCGCCGGAAGGCAAAGTCTTCGCCATTTCCTGGCATGCCCATTTCCTTCCCAATTTGCCGCAGTTGCTGGGATCTTATTTCCCCCGCGTCCAGCAGGCGGCGCAAGCCAAGGTGCAGCGCGGCGGGCCGCTGGTGATCCGGACGGGGGACTTCGTTTACTTCAGCGGCGGACGCATGATGAATTTCCACGGCAGCGCCTATGTGCCCGGCCTCTTGCCCAAGAACGTCACGGCGGAGGTGGTGCGATGACGGCCAGTCCAAAGTCCGCAATCCAAAAGGCATTTCACCACAGAGGCCACAGAGGTCACGGAGAGCAGACGGAGAAAAAACTATCGGTTAACAAACAAGGAAGCGTGATCTCTACCCGCGCCAGCAGAAGTGCTTTTCTCTGTGGTCTCTGTGCGCTCTGTGGTGAATCTTTTCTTCGCGGCGCTGCGGTTCTGCTGGGCCTGATGTTTATGCCGGGTTGCGGTGGAGGCAGCAGCACCACCACGACGACCTCCACCCCGACGCCGGTAGCCAACACGGTTTCCGTGGCCGTCAACGCCGGACCGGCCAACAATGCCGTGAACTTTGCTTACGTCTCGGTGCAAGTCTGTAGCCCCGGCAGCACTACCAATTGCATTACCATCCCCGACGTGCAGGTGGATACGGGTTCCACGGGGCTGCGAATCCTCGCTTCCGCGCCGGGAGTGAGCAGCCTTTTGCCCAGTCTCACTCCGGTCACGGGGAGCGGCACCCCGGTGTATGAATGCGTCCAGGAAGGCGATGGCAATTACCTTTGGGGACAGGTCGAGCAGGCTAATGTTTCGATGGCGGGGGAAATCGCGGCTAGTCTTCCCATCCAGATTATCAGTGCTCCTGAAACGGGGATCGCCCCACCCAGCGGTTGTACCCAGGGGGGTGGCAACAACCTCGACACCTCCACGTTGCTCCAGGCGAACGGCATCCTGGGCATTAGTACCGCTCCGCAGGATTGCGGAGGCCCCTGCGCTGGAACTTCCGTTGCGAACTATTACTGGCTTTGCACCAGCAGCGGTTGCACCAATGCGTCAGTCCCCACCGCGACACAGGTTTCGAACCCCGTCGTGTTCTTCAACAGCGACAACAACGGGGTGATGCTTACGATGAACTCGGTGGGTGCGAGCGGAGCGGCTTCGGGCAGTGGAACCCTGACCTTCGGAATTGGAACTCAAAGCGACAATGCCCTCAGCAGCAGCGTGAAAGCTTACGCGCTTTCCGGAAACTCCATCAACGGACAACTGTTCTACTCGATCTCCGCCACTTACAATGGCCTCACCTATCCGGCCTTGATTGACAGCGGCGAAACCGTCCTCTTCTTTCTGGACCCCAACACCTTATCCGGCGCGGGAATCTCTGGTTGCCCTCAGCCCAATAGCAGCTTGTACTGCACAAGTTCGCCTTCGACGGTCGTCAGCCTGCCATTCACCGCCAAAGATGCCAGTGGCGACTCGGGGACGGTCACGCTTTCGATGGGGAACGGCACCACGCTGTGGAACAGTTCGGTGCTGAATGGCGGCAGCAACACGGCCTTCAGCAACTTGGCCGGGGGGTACTCGCTGGGGGTCAACGATTACGTGAATTTGGGATTGCCTTTCTTCTACGGCCGCACCGTGTACGTGGGGATCGCGGGGCAAGTCCCTCCCACCGGCGTCCCCAACGCCGACACCGCGCTCGGGTACTGGGCGTTTTGAAGAAGGCAGTGGACAGTGGACAGTGGGCAGTGGACAGTGGACAGTGGACAGTGAACAGTGGAGAGTCTCTTCGCATCCATTCGGTGATGGGGGCAGGCGCGAGACTGAGAACCCATTGGGGAGGTTCCGAATCGATCTGCGCTTTGCGCAAGTCCGTATGAAAACGCGCGCTAAGTGAACAGTATTGGGGCTAGCACCCGCCGGCCGCCGGCGGGATAGGCGCAAATCGGCAGGACCAGGGAAGCTGCTTACTGCCCACTGCCTAGTGCTTACTGCCTACTGTCCATTGTTCACTGTCCACTGTCCACTGTCCACTGCCTTCTGCCTACTTTTGGGAGATTGATGCGACACAAAACGATCCATATTCTGAAGGGCCTCGTGGTTTTGGGGCTGCTCTGCTGGCTGAGCGGGATTTCCTTCACGCAATCGCCGAAGCAGGATCGCATTGCCGGGCCGATTGCCGGATCCCCGGCCGTGTGGCTGGAGGGCAACCGCCGTCCCATGTTCCGCGCCGAGAACGATCAGGGGCCGGCGCCGGATTCCCTCAAGCTGGAAAACATCACCCTGGTCTTCAAGCCCACGGAAGAGCAACAGGCCAATCTGACGGCATTGCTTGAAGAGCAACAGGATCGCTCCTCACCCCTCTACCACCACTGGCTGACGCCGGAGCAGTACGCGGACAGTTTTGGTTTGAGCGCAAACGACGTGGCGGCGGTCGTCGCCTGGTTGCAGTCGGAAGGATTCACCGTAACCCAGACGGCCCGCAGCCGCACTTGGGTCTCCTTCTCGGGCACCGCCGCGCAGGTGCAATCCGCCTTGCACACGGAGATTCATTATTACTTGGTGGGCGGGAAAACGTACTATGCCAATGCCTCGGAGCCTGCCGTGCCCGCCGCCTTGGCCGATGTGGTGCTGGGCTTTCGCGCGCTGGATAACTACGGACCTAAACCGCGCAGCGTCGTCCGTCACGTGAAGGCAGGCCCCCAACCTGACTTCACTTCTTACATCAGCAGCAAGAATTTTGTGGCGCCCGCGGATTTCGCCGTCATCTATGACGTGAACGCCCTTTACAACATCGGGGTTGATGGCACCGGTCAGTCCATCGCGGTGATGGGGCAGACGGACCTTTACACTGACGGGAGTGGACCGGCGAGCGATGTCACCACGTTCCGCAGCGTCTCCGGGCTGCCTGTAAAGCCCCCCACGGTTATTCTGGTTCCCGGTGTATCCGATCCCAAGGTTGTCTCAGGGGATATCGACGAGGCCAGCCTGGACGTGGAGTGGTCGGGCGCAGTGGCCAAGAACGCTACGATAATTTTTGTCAACGGCGGGTCCGAAGGCGTCTTCACCCAAGCGCTCACATACGCCATCGACCAGGATTTGGCACCGGTGATCACCATCAGCTATGGCAATTGCGAAGCCGCATGGGGCAGTTCGAATCTAAACGCGTTATCGCAGCAGCTCCAGGAAGCCAACGCAAAAGGAATCACGATCATGGCTGCCGCCGGTGATTCCGGCGCCGCCGATTGCGATGCCCCCGCCACTCCGACGTCCATCGTGACGGTTGCCACGCATGGCCTGGCCGTGGATGCGCCCGCCAGCCTTCCCTACGTTACCGGAATGGGCGGGAGCGAATTCAACGAGGGCTTGGGGAATTACTGGCTCCCCGCTCCCGGTACCACGGACGTTTCCCCTTCCGCCCTTTTTTATATTCCCGAGATGGTGTGGAACGATACGCAATCAGCAGAAAACACTAGCAACAGCTTGCTGGCAGGGGGAGGAGGCGCGAGCACCTTTTATCCCAAGCCGGTTTGGCAGACGGGGCCCGGCGTGCCCAATGATGGCGCTCGCGACGTGCCAGACCTTTCCCTCAATGCCTCCAACATCCACGACGGTACCTTGACCTGTGTCCAGGGGAGCTGCGTCAACGGATATCGTAATACGGACCAAACGTTAACCATTTTAGGTGGGACCTCTATGGCGGCGCCCACGTTTGCCGGGATTGTCGCCCTCATAAACCAGTATACTAAGTCTACATGGGGCAATATTAACTACGTCATCTATCCCATGGCAGTCACATCGCCGGCGGCCTTTCACGACATCACCACCGGCAACAACATGGTGCCCTGCACGGCCGGGTCCAAGAATTGCCCGGCCAGCGCCCCGTTTCAGTTTGGCTTCAACGCCGGCGTTGGCTACGATCAGGCGAGCGGCCTGGGATCGATCGATGCCTATAACCTGGTTACGGCGTGGGATTCAGCGGGCACGGGGAACCTGCCAGCGCCCACGCTGACCGCGCCGACCAACGGGCTCACCGCCGCTCCCCTCACGACCACCTTCAGTTGGACGGCGGTCACTAACGCCGCCGGTTACCGAATCTTGGTCGCAACCAGCCCCACTATGCTGAACACGAACCCCGCGGTAACAACCTGTAGCGGCTGCGCGATCCTTGACACGACCACCGGGAATGCCGCGACTTCCTATACTCCGGCGGCGGGGGCTCTGGCCGCGAACACCCTCTACTACTGGCAGGTACAGGCCCAAAAGCCCTCCACCAGCAGCGGAACTGCGGCTTGGTCAGGCGTCTTCACCTTCAACACCGGCACCCCGGATTTTAGCCTCGGCGTCTCACCCAGCACCGTGATCATCTCCCCCGGCGGGATCGGCACGTCCACCCTCACCTTAACCCCCCTGGACGGCTTTCTGCCGAACAGCGTGACCTTTAGCTGTACCCCTAGCAGTTCGCTCGCGGGAGTCGCCTGCACGGTCGGCACCCTGGGCGGCAACAACCAAGCCACGGTTAACCTAACCGCTTCTTCCTCCGCCACGACCTATCCGGCGTTGCCCCGGAACCCTCGCTTCGGCGGATGGTGGGTGGCCGGCATCGCCATGCTTTGCCTCCTGCTGACCGCCATGTCCAGACGGCGCCCAGGCGGCGTGCAGGCCCATCCGTGGAACCTGCGGCAGGTGGCGCTCGGCGCGGTTCTTGCCACCCTGTTGGTGGCCAGCCTCAGTTGCGGCGGCGGAAGCAGCAGCGGCGGCACATCTGGTCCTCCGGCAGAATCCGGGACCGTCACCATAACCGGCACATCCACCAGCACCACCCACACTGCGCAGATTTCCGTGTCGGTGACCTAAAGGCTTGCAGATCTTATGGTAAAATGTAGGTCCAACTGGCTTTGTTGAAGAAAACAAAGGGTGACAGAAATTGTCCAACGGCACAATGTCACCACATCCACCGACATGAAGTCAGCTTTTCCGTTTGACACTGAATCTCGGTTTCGCCTTTTCGTTCACCCGATCACGGGATCACGCGATAGCTTGTCTTGGCCCGCCGCGTGCAAGCAGTCGGAAAGGTGAGTTAATGTCCACGGAAGGACAAATTGTCGATAAAGACAGCGCCCCCATGCAGGCAGTTCCGTTGAGTTGCGGGGATTTGCCCTTTATCCACCTTAATCCCTGCGAACTTGAGATCGACCTGTTTTGTAAAGGCATGCGCATTGACCCTTCCTGCGCCCTCGAATGCGACGCGCGGTTCATTTCCCGCACGCGCGCCGGATTGGGTAGCGGGCTGGAATTGGTGATTCCGGGCTCCATCAAGGATGTATGGGTGAACGTGCCGGTGGAGGAGGACTTCGCGCAGCAGTCGTGCTACGAACTGGTCTGCGACCAAGCGGAATACTGGGTTAATGACACGCGGCTAAGCCATCGCTATGCCGTGCGCATTCCGCCGGAGCCGGGATGGTACACGCGCCAGACCCGGCGTGGCACTCCCATGCACAAGGTCGGGGTGCTGCAAGGGACTTACCTGGGCATCTACATCTCCAACTCGTGCGGGTTCTGGTACCACTCGCCGGCGGTGAACTGCAAGTTTTGCGCCACGGGCCTGAATGTGGGCGTGAACGAGATGGGCAGCAAGGACATCGATGACGTGGTGGAAGTGGTGCGCGCCGCCAAGCAGGAGTCGGGCGCCACGTTTGTCCATTTCAATTCCGGCTATCAGACCGACCGCGATTTGGACGAGGCGGCGCCTTACGTGAAGGCGGTGAAATCGCGCGTGGGCACGCTGGTGGGGCTGCAACTGATCCCCACGCTCGACTTCTGGAAGTATGACCGATTGATCGATCTCGGCGCAGATCACTTCAGCTTCTGTTACGAGTTTCATAACCCGGAGTATTTCGCGCGCTTCCTGCCGGGCAAGCAGCAACTGGTGGGGCAGGGAACCTTTTTCCGCGCCCTCGAATACACGGCGAAAAAGTTGGGCAAAGGATCGTGCTCGGGTGAAATCATTGCCGGTGTCGAACCCCTCGAAGACACGCTGCGTGCCATTGATTACATCACCGGCATCGGCGCCTTCCCCACCGTTTGCATTTTCCGCCCCACCATCGGCTCCGACATGGAACAGTGGCCGTCGCCGCGCTACGAGGACATGCTGGTGGTTTTTCGCCACTTGTACCAAGCCTGCCGCCGCAACAATATTCCTATCGATGTGACGCCCAACATCGAGGTGAGCCTGATCGTGCAGCCGGGCGACACACGCTATCTGGCGCCGCGCAACCTGGCGTCATCTTTCTACCACGCCGAAATGGCCCTGGCGCGCTGGCTGGCACGCCCGTACTTCGCGTGGAAGATGCGCCCGAAAAAGATCAATGCTTCGGAAGTCCTCGTGCCGCCGAAGGGCGGGGCAGCGCCGGCATGATCCAAAATCAAAGCCAACCCGAAGTTACCACGAAGCTCGGTGCGGAAGTCGAGGCTAACCCCATTGTGGGCGCGGTGGCCGCGGCGGCGGAAGCTTCCGCCGATCCCTTCGAAATGGAAACGAGCGGCGCGGGCTTGGAAATCATGGCGCGGGCGCCGCTGCCCAACGGCATTCCCAATCGCGCGCGGATGAAAATCTTTTCCCCCAAGCCAGGACACACGCTGGTGTTTTTCTTCAAGAAGAGCTTAGTTCCTTATAGCCGCGACCGCTACAGTTACGGTGGGCTGGATTTGCGCGCGTCCTCTGTGCAGCCGCAGGAGGTCGCCGCGTGGCTCGACTTTCTGACTTCCGGTTTCCATCCCGACAAGCGCCCGAAAGATCTTCGCCGCGCGTTTCCCTACGAAATTCCGGAGTAAGGACCCCACTGCCTGCATATCATTCTTACTACACGCTGTCGGCACAAATTTGCGGTTCGCCTCTCAGCGCGAGCATCTACCGGCCTCGGTGTTTGGCGAGTGACAGCAGCAATTGTGCCAGGCGGCGGGAGTCGTGGCGGGCGACTTGGTCCTCGAGCAGCAAGTTGGCGCACAGGGGTTTGACGCCCAGCTTGCGCACGGCGTCGAGGTCCAATTCGACGGGCGCGGCGCGCTCGGCGGCGTAGCGTTTCAGGAGCGCACCCGAAAGTGGCCGCGTGTTGAGCACGATGTAGTCAAACAGTTTGCGCCCCGCGTGTTGGTGGAGTGCCCTGACATGGTCGGCGGCAGAGTAGCCACGCGATTCGCCGGGCTGGGTCATGAGGTTGCAGACCAACACTTTGACGGCGCGCGACCGCGCAATCTCTTTGGCGATACCCTGCACGAGCAGGTTCGGCGCTAGCGAGGTGTAAAGCGAGCCAGGGCCCAGGGTGATGAGGTCGGCTTCGTGAATCGCCGCGAGTGTTTCCGGCAGCGGCCGGCAGCGGCTGGGGACGATGTGCAGGCGCTGGATAGGCACGCGGGTTTTGGTGATGCTGCGCTCCCCCCGAATGACCACGCCATCCGCCCGCGTGGCCTTCAGGTGGACATCGGAGAGCGTGGCGGGGAAGATCTCGCCGCGAATGGCCAGCACCTCGCTCGACAGGCGCACGGCTTTGGCGAAGTCGTGGGTTAGATGCGTGAGGGCGGTGAGAAAGAGATTGCCCAGGCTATGGCCGCGCAGACCGTGGCCGCTCGCGAAACGGTAGTTAAAGAGTTGGGTGAGGAGTTGTTCGTCTTCGGCGAGCGCCACCAGGCAGTTGCGGATGTCGCCGGGAGGAAGGATGCGGAAGTCACGCCGCAGGCGGCCGGAGCTGCCGCCCTCGTCCGTGACGGTGACAATGGCAGTGAGCCGGGTGATTTCAGGCCGAAACTGAGCGGGGCGTGCGGGCTCGGTGACGTGGTGCTTGAGGCCACGCAAAACCGTCGACAACCCCGTGCCCCCACCGATAGCGACAACTTTCATCAACGGGTACGAATCCAGGAGATTGACGATTGTCGATTGACGATTGCATAAGCGAAAAATCCTTAATCGGAAATCATCAATCGTCATTCGACAATCGTCAATCGTCAATTTCCTGCCGGATAAATCAGGCGCCGGAAGCGGGGGTCAGCGGCGACCCCCTGGAAGTCTTCGTCGCGGCGCGCATGGATGCGGTTTTCGGGATGCAAGGCAAAGGCCGCTTCGAGATGAGCGAAGGCTGCGTCCGGATTCCCTCCCAGGGCGTGCGACACCGCCAGAGCGTAGTGGACATGATCCTGATTGGGTTTTATCTTGTCGGCCTTGCTCAGGTGCTCGACCGCCAGTCCGAACTCGCGCGCATTCAAGCAGGCAACGCCGAGCGTGTAATAATCGTCGGCCGATTTGGGCAGCGGCGCAGGACGGCCAGTCCTTTGCCGGCAAAGACGTAAGTGGACGTGGGCGCGTTCGGCCACATCACGAGCATCGCTATCGACCAGCTTTTCGAAGATCTCCGCCGCCCTATCGTAATTCTGCTTTTGAAAAGCTCGCACACCGGTTTCGAAATTCTTTATGGCACTTTGGTATCGGACGTCAACTTGCGGCCTTTGGGGATTTGGGGACACAATGCCCTTATGTCCCGTCTTGGTCCTTGCGCGGGAAACGGGCCTGCTCTCCTCGCTGTGGCGTGCTCGAGCACTCGAGCGCGAAGTGCTTCGTTCTCGACCAACCGCGTGGCTCACCCGCGACGCAGACTTCCGTGGCCTTGCCATAGCGTGTCGTTTTGTCGACTTAAGTGTTTTCATTTCAGTATCTTAGGCAACCAGCCGGGGTAAACATAAAACCTGCCGCGATGATTGCTATTTCTATCTATAACAAATTTCGGTAGTTGGAGTCAAATGGTCAGTTGCGCGGCGCTTACGGTGGGAATACCTGACTTCATTTCTCACAATTCCCACAGGGCGCGAGATCGACCTCGGGTTTCGTGCGATCAACGACTTGCGAGCCATCCCGTCCTTTATTTTTCAACCTGCGGCCTTGTGTTCGTTCAGTTTTCGCAAGACTCTACCCCTTCCTTTTTTGCGGCAAAACATTCAGGAGAATTGTCGGCTCTGTTTTCCGACTGCAACCGGATCTCGCGTGAGAGTCGATGCACCAGGCTTACGCAAAACGGAGTCAATATGAAATTTTGGAACGAACTACAGTCTGTCATAGGAAGCCACATCGACTCTTCCACAGCGCTGGTTCACCTGAGCTTTGTGTTGACGACCGTTGAGCAGAGGATTCAGCACATTAGATCTGCAGCTTCGGAAGAGTCAGGTTGCCAATGTGTCGACGACGTGATAAAAAGAGAAATGGAATGAAGAGGATTCCGCATACAACTACACAAAACACCCTCCTCGGGCGATGCTGCATGTATTGTTGTAGCCGCCTCAACTGATTTACCCGGCCTCTCCCATTTAGAGGCCGGAGGTGCGAAAACGAATCTCAAGGCAGGAGGCCTTCCGAAATGGCAGATTACAAACACCCCGAAGTCTTGGTGGGCACGGAATGGGTTGCCGCGCATGGCGATGACCCCAATATCCGTCTGGCGGAAGTCGACGTAGACACCAGCGCTTACGAAAAAGGGCACATCAAGAATGCTACGGGGTGGAATTGGACCACGCAGCTCAATGACAACCTCCGGCGCGATATCCCCAACCAAAAACAATTTGAGGAGCTTTGCAGCGCATCGGGAATTACCCACGACAATACCGTGATTCTTTACGGCGACAACAACAACTGGTTTGCCGCCTTTGCGTTTTGGCAATTCAAGATTTATGGCCACAAGGATGTACGCCTGATGAACGGTGGCCGCAAAAAGTGGGAACTGGAAGGAAGGCCCTTCACGACCGAGGCGACGACGGTTACGCCCACGCACTATCGCGCCGGCGTGCCGGACATGAGCCTGCGCGCGCGACGCGACAACATCTTCCAGATTCTTTCCGGGAAGCAAGCGTCGCTTGTGGATGTACGCTCGCCGGACGAGTTCACCGGCAAAGTTATCGCGCCTCCCGGCATGACGGAGACCGCGCGGCGCGGTGGGCACATCCCGGGCGCCGCGAATATCCCCTGGTCCCGGGCCGTGAACGATGACGGAACGTTCAAGGCCCACGACGATCTCCTCGCCCTCTACGAAGCCCAGGGCGTGCGTCCCGACAAAGAAGCGGTAGCCTACTGCCGCATCGGGGAGCGCAGCTCGCACACCTGGTTTGTCCTCAAGTACCTTCTCGGCTTCGAAAAGGTCCGCAACTACGACGGAAGCTGGACGGAATGGGGCAACCTGATCGAAGCCCCCATCGAAAAAGGCGAAGCGAAAGCTGCCAGTGGAATACCATAGCCTTCAGAGTGCGGGCAATTTGACATCGACGGGCAGGAATAGCGTTCCGATGAGTTCCGAGGAGGCCCCCGGGGGTTATTTACCATCACTGCTGTCCAAAATAATCGGTTCTCCATCGTCGACGCACTGTAAGGAAAGGGTTTAGGACAGGGAAGATCGGTAAATGAGAAGGAGGTTGCGGTTTTCATAAGTCGGTTGCCTGTCCA
>Ga0181533_1001289_pt1 | contig 32590 bp, 18 predicted proteins | sample PEATcosm2014_Bin_45_FD_119772 | JGI IMG/M metagenome (GOLD analysis project Ga0181533, IMG submission 119772) | Peatland microbial communities from MTU Mesocosm Facility, Houghton, MI, USA - PEATcosm2014_Bin11_60_metaG | ecosystem: Environmental > Terrestrial > Soil > Wetlands > Peat | place...
GAGTTGTAATTGGTGTTGCCGCCGGTGTTGGCCGCTGTGATGAAGTTCGAAGCCGGATAGCAACTATTGGTAGCCGAGCAGCCCGACTGATTGTAAAGGGCAGTACCGTTGACGACGGGATTCAGTTCGAGATTTTGCCACTCGTGCCGGCTGACTTCGGCGACATAGGCGGTGCGCAGCAAGAGACTTGGGGAGAGCTGCTGTTCCACGGCCAGGTTGTAGTCGAAGGTCCGCGGATCCTGGAAGCCTTTGAACGGGTCGAAGGTCAGCCAGTTATTGGACGCACTGATGGGCGCGGTTGGCGGAGGCACTGGCGGGGCCGGGAAGGGATTGGTGACGCCCACGGAGCCGTATGGATTGACGAATGTCATGTTGACGTCGGCGGCTGGATTGGTAGTCGAGAATGTGGAATTAAGCGACACGGAAGTGAGGAACGGCGCGCCGTTTGAGTAGATATTGAAAAGGGTGCTGTTGATGCGGCTGTCGAAGAACAGCCCTGCTCCGCCGCGCACGCTGGTTTTTCCGTTGCCGAAGACATCCCATGCAAAGCCAAGCCTGGGCATGAAGTGGCCGTAAGCCGATGCTGCGCCGTTGGGGTTGAAACCCGGGTCGCCGGCGAAGCGCATTCCCGCGGGCGCGAGGGGATAGACGGTGGAGTGAGTGTTCGACGCCCAGAGCGTCGGGTTGAAGCCACCCATGCGTCCGTCTCTTTCATGCCAAGGCACGAAAGGCTCCCAGCGCAGACCGTAGTTCAGCGTCAGGCGGGGAGTGGCTTTCCAGCTATCCTGCAGGTAGGCTCCCTGGAACTTACCGCGGGGTTTGAAGAGCTGGCCATTTGCCTGGTTCATTTGAGCGAGGTATCCAAACTCAAAGCTGGCGGCGGCATCGCCGGTGCCGGTGGCGTTGAAGTTGAATTGGCCGGGCAGCGAGTTGAGGTTATCGACATCGACCTTCGATACTTCGCCGTGATAGCCGGCGTCGATGTTGTGCTTGCCCCAGAGGAAATGGATGTCGTCGGTGAGCGTATAGTTCCCTCTGCGGAAGGTGGCCTGCCCGAGCGTGGAGACTGTGAAATAGTTCGCCACCTGAATCTGGGAGATTTGCTTGAGCGGCGGCTGGTAGACACCGGTGACGCCAAAGTCTGCCACGTCGACAGCGCTCGCAACCGGGCCGCGGCCGTCGTTCTGGATCTGATCGCTGATGATGAAGTTGTTGACTATGTGCGCGTTGAAGGTGTGGGTTTCAGAGACGAGCGCGTTGTAGTAGTGGTTGGAGGCCCCGTTGGCAAGGGTCAGGATGTTGGCGACGTTTTCCTGGCCCTGGAGGATGAACGCATCGGAGAAGTAGCGCTCGAATATCTTGTCTTTTGGCGTTATTTCCTGGTCGGCGCGCGCTGTGATCTCCGCCTCAGTGTATTGGTTAGGCGTTGAGAAGGGGGCGACGGAGCCTGTCGTGGTTAAAGCAGGGACATAGTTAAAGAATTTTTGCGTCACGGGGCTCATGGCAGACGACTTCCAGGTGTGCGAACTGGCGTAAACGGCACTTCCGCCTGGTGGCAGTTGCGGACAAGATGCATCGGCAACCATATACGTGGTTCCTTTGGGATCGAAAGGATCAATGACGCACGAGCCAAATACCAGATTGTTGGTTCCGGGCGATCCGCCAGAGGAATTCGCGCCGGCCTGCGCGATGGTGGGCAGAAGGATGGTGGAGGAGCCTGCGGTCGAAGCTGAATGGTAGATCGTCTTCTGATAGCCGACGAAGCCGAACGATTTGCCGGTGTGGGTGAGGTGGGGAATCTCAAGCGGGCCGCCGGCCGTGCCGCCAAACTGGTTGCGATGGAGCGGGTCAACGACCTTAGCGTTGAGTGCGGTGCTGTAGGTGAAGGGGTTGGCGGCGTTGAAGGCCCGGTTGCGGACAAATTCGAAGAAGTCACCGTGATATTGATTGGTGCCGCTCTTTGTGATGATGTTGACTACGCCGCCGGCATTCTGGCCGTATTGCGCGTTGTAGTTGCTGGTCTCAACGCTGAATTCCTGCAGCGCATCAGGCATCGGGAACGGCTCATTGACGTTGGTGTACTCGTCCACGTTGTTGCCGCCGTCGAGCATGTAGTTGGTCTGGCCCACAAACGTGCCGTTGGCCGAAATGGTGATCGCAGACGGGAAGGTCTTGGTGTTCCCCTGGTCAGCCTGTCCCCCCGGCGCGAAGGTGACGCCTGCGACCTCTTCCGTGAGGGCGGAAGCATTGCGGCCATTCAGCGGCAGATCGCTCACTTGCGAGGCGCCGATGACTTGCGACAAGGTGCCGGTCGTGACGTCGATCTGAGCGCTGTCGGCGCTCACCGTGACCGTCTCGGTTGCCTTGCCGGGCTTGAGCGAGATATTCACCGTGACCGCGGAATCGGCGCGGAGTTCCACGCCGTTCTGCGTGTACACTTCATATCCCGAACGCATGGCGCTGATGTTGTAAACCGAAGGCGACAGAATGGGAAAAACGAATGTGCCTTCGCGGCCCGTAGTAGTCTTGGTCGAAATTCCCGTAGCAGCCTGGGTGGCCGTGACTTCAGCGCCGGCGACTACAGCGCCGCTGGAATCGGTCACAGTGCCATTGATGCTTCCTAAGCCCTGCGCAAGCAGCCTGCCCGGCGCACAGATGCACACCGCGCATACGACCGCCAAACAACCCATCATCTTGAGAAGAGATCTCATGGTCAGCCTCCTGAACCTCCTCGATCTTCAGCCCGGCCGAAACGGAATTGCCGCGCCGTAAACAGACGCGTACGGACGAACTGATTTGTGAATCCTGATGGTTCTAGTAAATCGAATTAACGGTTGCATAGACAGATACCGTCCCTGACCGTCAGGAACTTCTGTATCTCGCTTATTTTATGTGGGTTATGGAGAGACGATCCCGGGGACGTCAGGGGCTCGATAAAGGCTACTCTACGGATACGGCCAGCACCCTGGGCGGGCCCGGGGTGCCGTCGGTCACCGTGGTTCCCAGGACAATCTGCAGGTTTTGACCGTCTCCGCTGGCCCGCGCCTGGGTGGCGATGGCCTGCATGAGATCGGGGTCGTTGAGGAACTCCCCGGCGGCTTCAGTGCCGTAGGTGTAGAGGCCGCCAATGACGACGACCACATGACCGGTCTCGGAATCGTGGATACGGGAGATGAGTGCGAAGTCCTGCAACTTGGGACTATTGGCGCCGGTGACCGGCTCGCGCGGCTGATTGGTGCCCCAACTCCAGTTGCGCGATGCGGGGTTTTTCGCGTCCCGAATATAGATAAGGTGCTTGTCCACATCCATGGCCAGGCTGTAGCGGAGCTGTCGGGTGAGGCGCAGACTCCATTCATTATTGAAGGCGCCGATGAGCACCACGGCGCCTTCGCGGAGATCGGAGAAGGAGCTGGAACTGCCCCTGCGAATGAGGACCTGCTTGTTGCGGGCCTCGAGCGCGCCGACCACGCGGGCGATGGTGACGGTATCGGCAAAAGGCACGGTCTGCGACGAATCCGAACTGGGAACCGGGGTGACCGGGCTGCTGGTTCCATCGGCGTCGGGCAGGGTTGGAGGGCCGTTGGGGTGATCTCCCACGGCCACAAGAACCGGGCCCGGTGTGTCGACGACCGGCCGCCAGAAGAGGTCTTCGGGATTGGCTTTGTGCAGCCAGCTATATCCCAGCGTGACGGCAAGCGCGGCGGCAGCAACTAGCAGGAGGCCCCAATGGCGGCGCCACCAGCTGGGAGCTTCTTTAGCTACAGCCGTGTTTCCAGCCAGGGGGACCGGCCCGAACTGGATATGGGCGCTGTGGGTTTCAAACCCAGCTTCGGCCGCCTCCGCCTCCGCTTCGGGATCGATGAGGGGGTGGCGGCCCTGACCCGGAAGCGCGAAGCGCGGGACGTAGGAGCCCGGCACCAGATCGATGCGCAGCTCGGAACGGTGTTTCTCGTCGACGTAATAGATCGCGAGGCGTTTGCGCAGTTCCGTGGCCGCGGTGCGAACGATGTGATCGAGGTTGGTGTCGTAATTCGGGTCCCTTTCGAAGACCTCGATCCCGATGGTGCGTTCCTTGATGAGATCGGCCGACCCGCTCAGCGTTTGCTCGACCACATATTTCAGAAATGCGACGGAGCGTTTGCTGGAACGAAAGACGTCGTCGCGTACAAGCAGATCGAGCTGCGCACGAATCATGCTCGCGGTCAGGTCTGGCGTAGCTCCGAACTCGACTTCGGTTTCGATCATCGTTTTCCAGTGACAGCGATTTTAGCACGCGTGCAGCGCGGTTCGGCGGTTCTCAAGGTGCGTGTCAGTCTGCACACAGTGTGTGTGTCCTGACACGGACGAGGCCTACCCTCTGCGCCGCAAATCATTTGCTTTCAATCGACGCTGATTGGCGCGCGGCTTGCATTTCTTTGGCGCGTGGGCGACGCGGCGGGGGAAAGTGCGATGACGGCTGGAAGGCAACGCGAGGGTACTGGCCAGGGGCCGATAGCGGCAGCCAACGCACGCGCGGAAGAATGTTCGCGTCGCAGCCGAGAAAATGCCGTACGATTGGTGCGGCTTCGTATTCATGTGATCGCGCGCGACAGAGCTGGCATCGACGGCCCAGCGGTGGGCACCCGCCGAAGGGGAAGGCTGATTGTGCTTGGCGCGCTCGCGGCGGCGGTGCTGGTTTTCGGTTTGCTGGGCCGGGCAAGCTCTGCCGGACGGCGACTGCTGCATCGGATGCTGCCGGTTCATGCGCAGGCGGCTCAAGACAGTACGCCGCAATTGCGGCCAGCCAGTACGCCACGGATGCGGCCGGCGGCGTTGGACCGGGGCGATCGCTTTGGCGACGGAACGCCGGACTTTGTGCGCTTGACCGATCCGGCGGACCAGGCGGCATTTCGCCGCTGGTTCACGCTGATTGCCGAGTACCAGGCGGCGAGGCCACCGGCGGATGCGCCCGCGGAGATTACCGATTGCGCCAGCCTGCTGCGTTATAGCTATCGCGAGGCGCTCAAGCGCCACGACGAAACCTGGTTCGAGACCACCGGCATTGAGGTTGCTGCGCCACCGGGGGAAATTCGCGCGTGGAGCTACCCGCACTCGCCGCTGGGCACGGCGCTCTTCCGCGTGAAGCCGGGCGCATTTACGGCCGAAGATCTGAGCGATGGCGCATTTGCGCAGTTTGCCGACGCCCGAACGCTCGTGGAGCGCAATGCGTACTTTGTGAGCCGGGATGTACGCGCGGCGCTGCCCGGCGACCTGCTTTTCTACCGGCAGTTCGGCCAGTCGTCGCCGTGGCATTCAATGATTGTGACGCGGAGCGGCGCAGAGGCCGAAGTTGTTTACGACACCGGATCGGATCACGGCGCGCCCGGTGAAATCCGCCGCGTTCTGCTTTCCGAGCTTCTCGATCATCCCCAGCCGCAATGGCGGCCTACGCCCGGCAATCCCAACTTTCTCGGCGTCTACCGCTGGAACATTCTGCGAGGCACCCCATGAAATACCGGAAATCGCCCTTTGGAAAAGCGACGCTCTGTGCCGCCCTGATGGTTCTGCTTTCGGCTGCAGCCGTAGCGCATGCCGCGAGCAGCGATGCGCCGCGATCGTTTTCGCTTTCGACGACGCGTACGTTTGCGCCGGGCGACAGCGTCAAGATCCAGCTTCTCGCGCGCAACGTGCCGGAGCTGGAGTTTCGCGTGTACAAGGTGCGCAATGCGGAGCAGTTCTTCGCTGGGCTCAGGGATGCGCACAGCTTCGGCGTGAAGAATTACTCGCCGAGCGAGCAGATCGACCAGCCTACGTGGCTGGAGCGGATTCACGACTTCAAAGCGCATCTCTGGTGGCAGATCCGAAGCTTTTTCCGGGGCCAATTCACCGATGAGGCGCGGGACAGTTTTCGTGAGGGACAGGGCAAGCTGGGCAAACGCAGCCAGGTGGTGGGGGCGGCGCAGTTTGCGCGGGTTCCCCTGCTGAACGAGAGCCAACTGGTGGCGCGGTGGAAGCTGGTGGTGCCGCCGGCGCTGGTGAGCGAGACGCAGCAGTTGCCTATCGATAATGCGAACGGCGGGGGACTGGACGCGGGGGTGTACCTGATCGAGGCCACGGATGGAACGTACAAGGCGTACACCGTGGCGATTGTGACGAAGATTGCGATTGTGGAACGGACGGTGGACGGGAAGGCCTTCCTGTATGTGGCCGACCGCAAGACCGGCGCGCCGGTGGATCAGGCGGACGTGGTGATGTGGGGCGATGGAAGGCTGCAGTCGTCGGGCAAGACGGGCAGCGACGGCCTGGCACAGCTTTCCTATACTGTGCGCGGCGGTGTGCAGGGAGCGGAGCCGGAGAATGTGTGGATCCTGGCGCACCATGGAGCCGACGCCGCGGTTGTGACGCCGTTCGGTTACGGATTCGGCGCGCAGAATGAGCAGCAGGAGCGCGACTTCATCTATACGGACCGGCCGGTCTACCGGCCCAGTCACACCGTGCACATCAAGGCGATCGTGCGCAAGGAAGTGAACGACAATCTTGTGCTGCACGACGAACGCACGCTCACGATGCGCGTGACGGGACCGGACGACAAGGTGGTGTTCAGCAAGGAGCTGCCGGTTTCAGCGCACGGAACGGTGGCGGCGGACTTCGATCTCGCTTCCGACGCGGCGCTGGGTTACTACAGCATCGCTTTCAAAGGGAAGGCCGATTCTAACGACGATGAGTACGAGGGCGAGGGCGGCGAAGGCAGTTTTTACGTTGAGGAGTACAAGAAACCCGAGTACCAGGTGACGGTGAAACCCGCGGCGCCGCGCGTGCTCCAGGGCAACACCATTCAGGCCACGATTGAAGCGAGGTACTTCTTCGGCGAGCCGGTTGCGGGAGCCAAGGTGACCTACGTCGTGCACACCTCGCAGCATTATTGGTGGGACGAGGACGAAGAGGACGAAAACGGCGCGGGTGACGCATCGGCCGATGCGAGCGATGAGGACGATACCGATTCCGGGTGGGGCGAGACCGAGCAGCAGGAGCACCAGGGAGTTCTGGACGCGAATGGCCAGCTAACGGTGACGCTGCCCACGTCGGTCGACGGCAAGCACAACGACCGGGACTATCGCATTGAAGCGCGCGTGACCGACGCGGCGAACCGCGAGGTGAGCGGCCACTCCACGGTGCTGGCGACGTATGGATCGTTCCGCGTGAGCGTGGAGCCGACCAGCTACGTAATTGAGAGCGGAAAGCCCGCGCGCGTGAAGGTGACGGCGCAGGATTACGATTCGAAGCCGGTGCAGACAGCGGTGCATGTGGGCGCGGCGCTGGAGAAATGGGATTCCGTGACGCACCAGCGCACGGAGACGGCGGTGGCGAGCAGCGATGCCACGACCGGCGCGGACGGAACGGTGCTGGTGGATCTGCCGTTGAGCGGCAGCGGCGACTTCGAGGTGACGGCCAGCGCGCAGACGCCGGAGAACCGCGCGGTGCAGGGCCAGACGTGGGTGTGGATCTGGAATGGCGCGGGCGCGTATTACCAGCCCAACGCACAGGCGCAGATTGTGGCCGACAAAAAGAGCTACCAGGTGGGCGACACTGCGCACCTGCTGCTCGTGACCGGCCTGGATGAATCGTGGGCGGTGGTGACGACCGAGGGCGACAGCGTGCAATCGCAGCGCGTGATGCACGCGACGGGCGCCAGCCTGGCTTTCGATGTGCCGATTACGCAACAGGCGCAGCCGAACCTGATGGTGACCGCGATCATCGTTCACAACGACCAGTTGATGACGGCGCAAAAAAGCCTGAAGGTTCCGCTGACGGAACGGACGCTGACGATTACCGCGACGCCGGCGAAGACGCAATACGAACCCGGCGACAAAGCCAGCTTCGACGTGAAGGCCGTGGATTCCGCGGGCAAGCCGGTCGAGGCAGATTTGAGTTTCGGCGTAGTGGACGAGGCGCTTTACTCGGTGCGGCCCGATACCACGGGCGACATTGTGGCCAGGTTTTATCCCCAGCGCGAGGTGTATCTCGATCCGCAAACCTCATTCGAGTTTTATTTCGAGGGAGAAGCGGGCACGAAGAGCCCCATGCTGGCGGGATTGTCCGGTCTTTACCATCCGCGCATGGCGCAGGTGAAACCGGGATCGGACCTGGTGGTGCCGAAGGTGCGCAAGGCGTTTCCCGACACGGCCTATTGGAATCCCGATGTGCATACCGGCGCGGACGGGCACGCGCGCGTGGAATTCAACTTCCCCGATGCGCTGACCACGTGGCGCACCACGATCCGCGCCATGACGGACGACGGCAAGGCCGGCGGAGCGGTGACGCGCGTGCTGGTGCGCAAGAACCTGATTGTGCGCCTGGCCGCGCCGCGCTTCTTCCGCCAGGGCGACGAGACGGTGCTGCGCGTGATTGCGCACAACTACCTGGCGACGTCGAAGGACGTGACCTTCGCGCTCGATGTGAGCGGAGTCGACGTCCTGAGCGGGCAAACGCAGAAAGTAACGATTCCGGCCAAGGGTGAGAGCTACGTGGATTGGCGCGTGAAGGCCCAAAAAACGGGCAACGCAACGTTCACGGCCAAGGCGCTGACCAACGAGGAGTCGGACGCGCTGGAAATGACGCTGCCGGTTTTGCCTTACGGCGTGAAGCAACGGGCTGCGGGCGCAGGCGAAGTCTTTTCCGGCACGGGGCAAAACCAGTGGCCGTACAGCTACCCGGCAGGAACGGATGTGAACTCGCGGGGATTGACGATCACGGTTGCTCCATCGGTTGCGGGCACGGTTTTTGACGCGCTCGATTATCTGACCAGCTACCCGTGGGGCTGCACGGAGCAGACGATGTCGAGCTTCCTGCCTGACCTGATTGTGGCGCAGGCGGTGGACAAGCTGCATCTGAAATCGCCCATCGATCGCAAGACGCTGGACGACGAAGTGCAGGCGGGACTGGAGCGGCTTTACAGCTTCCAGCACGACGATGGCGGCTGGGGCTGGTGGCCCGACGACCAGAGCATGGTCTTCATGACCGCGTACGTGGTGAGCGGATTGGGACAAGCCAAAGCTGCCGGCTACACGGTCGACGATCAGCGGCTGGGCAAAGCCCAGATGTGGCTCATCAAGACGCTCAACGCGCATCCCGACATGATTCCCGACCTGCGGGCGTACGCAACCTATGCCATCGCGACGACCACAGGCGCGCCGAAGGACGCGCTCGACAAGGCGTGGGACAATCGCGACAAGCTGAGCGACGAGGGACTGGCGCTCACCGGGCTGGCGCTGGCGGCAGCCAATGATGGCCGCGCGAAGCAGGCGGCGGATCTGCTCGAAAAGAAGGCGCACGCAACCGACGTGGATGCGTACTGGGTGGGTACATACGATGGCCTGCTCGACTTCTGGGACGATACATCGCCGGAGACGACGGCCTTCGCGCTGAAGTTGCTGCTCGTGGAAGATCGCTCGAGCGGGCTGATGCCGAAGGCGGCACGCTGGCTGGCTGAGCATCGCGACGGAGACTACTGGTACTCGACCAAGCAGACGTCGATGGTGATCCAGGGGCTGACCGACTACCTGGCATTGAGCGGCGAGCTTGCTAACACGTCTGACGTGGAGGTGCTGGTGAACGGCACGAGCGTGGGCAAGCGGCATTTTGGTCCTGCGGACGCGTTTGCCGCGCCGTGGCAGATCAAAGTGCCCGCGGCGCAGGCGGCGAACGGCGGACAGGTGACGATCCGCAAGAGCGGCAACGGGATCACCTATTGGTCCACCGAGAACAGTTGGTACTCTGCCGACCGCAAGAATTTCCAGCAGGGCCAGCTTGCGCTGAACATCACGCGCGACTACTACCTGTTGCAAAAACGGCAGGACAAGCCGACCGATCCCATTACTTACGACCTGGTTCCGCTGAAAGGCCCGGTGCACGTGGGCGACATTGTTGCAGTGCGGCTGTCGCTGGGCGGGACGAATTGGAAATACCTGCTGGCCGAAGATCCGATTCCTGCGGGCACGGAGTTTCTGCCGGAGAGCGGGCTCTACAAGCTCAACAACAAGCCGGATTGGTGGGCCGACTGGTTTACGCGCAAGGAATTCCACGACGACCGCGCGGCGTTTTTCAACAGCGACTTTTCCGTCCACCGCGAGTACGTTTACCTGCTGAAGGTGGACAATCCCGGCAAATTCCAGATCAGCCCGGCCGATGCCGGACCCATGTACCAGCCAAACATTGAGACCACCACCGATCCCGCTACTTTGGAGGTGCAGCCGTGAGCGATTTTGAAGCCATGAGCACATTGAACGATTTGTTACGCCGCCTGCGCACGAGCCTGGGATGGGTCGCAGCCCAGTTCTGGGCGACGCTGCTGATCGTGCTGGCAGGAGTGGGATGGACGCGCGTACCCGAAAGGCACGTGTGGCAGGTGGGTCTGACGCTGCTGCTGCCGCTGGTAATGCTGGCCGCTGCACTCGTGCTCGAGGCCGGAACCATGCGGAGTTTCTTCCATCAAGACGAACGCCGCGTGCGGTTCGAGTGGGGCGCGCTCACGCTGCTGGTCTGGATCGCGGTGGTTTGGATTGCGTGGTTCATCCTGGACTGGTGCGACGATCAGATTCCCCTTTGGGCGAGTTATCTGAACTCCCGCGCCTCGGCGCACGCCAGGGCAAGGGTCTTCACCTACGAGCACATTCAGCTTTGGCTCACAATTCTCGTCTGGATCTGGCGCTGGATTGTGGTTCCGGCGAAGGTGATTCCGCACGCGCTGGCATCGGCCGAGTGGGGATGGCGGCTGCCGTGGCGAAAACTGCTGCGCATGATGTTGAACTGGCGGTGGTGGATCGGCGCAGTGATTGCGGCGCTCGTAGGCGTACTGCTGCCCAGCTATTTCTTCAACGGCGGGCCGCATGGAACGGTGGCGCACCAAGTGTGGGCCGTTAGCCTGAAACTGGCCGGCGCGTATCTGCTGGCCATTGCGAGCTGGGTTTTGCTGCTGGCGTGGGCGGCGGTGTTGCTGGCGCGCGAGGAGCACAGACCCAAGATGCCGGGCGACGATGCGTTGGTTGCTGCGCCGGTGGGTTCGGGGCCGCTTCGGGAAGACTCCGTGAAGCTACCGCTGCCCGAGACCGGCAACGACGCTGGCGGGAACATCTGAGCGCAACCAATCCAGCACCTGCGCGCGGCCGTAGCGGGCGAGGAGCTGTGCGGCGTACCACGCGGCGGCGCGATGCGCGGCTTCGGACTCGGCTTCGCTTGCGGAGTGCGCTAGTGCGGCGTCGATTTCGTCGATAGTGAGCTTGGGCTTGGCGGAAGGCGCGGTTGCCGGGGCGGCTTCGCTCCACGCTTCGACTAATCCCTCGCGCAGCCAGAGCGGAGCCTTCGGTCCCGCCTCGCGCTCGACCAATGCATGCAGAAATTCGTGGCGCATGGTATCGGCCAGAAGTTGCCGCACGGCCAAAGTGTGCAGGGGCTGCGTGCCGATCCAGTTGCCTTCAGTAAATGCCGCGATCCAGCCCGGCGCGAGCGTGGCCTGACGAAAGGCAGGCGTGGAGGCGAAAGCGCGCACGGTCAACGGAGCAGCGGCGTTCAAGCCGGAACGCTCGGACGCCTCAGCCCGCGCGCGATTGAGATCGGGCAAAAATGCAGCGTCGGCGGCATCGATCGATTCCAAAACAAATCCATCGCCGGCGAAGCTTTGCCACACGCGTCCCGTGGATTCGTCTGCGGCCCCCGCGCCGGGAAAATACTGAGCGAGAATTTCGCGCGCCGTGTGCCCCTCGGCAGCCATGGCCGCCGCACCCTTTTGGCAAAGACCCACGCCGTGCCCCCAGCCGCGCCCGTGAAAGGCGAACGTATCGCCCTGGCGGCTGACTTCGAACCAGGTGCTGGGAATGCGGTTCCATCCCAGCGACTCGCCCACAGCGAGTTGGAAGTCCTCGGCGGAGATTTCGGTGCGGTCAAGTTGCAAAGAGACGGCACGCCCCGAGCCGCCGCGTCGTGCGACAGTTAGATTCTGCCAGCCAGGTTGCGCAAGACCTTGCGCGGCGAGGGCCGCAGTCAGCTCCGCACGCGTAATCTCCGAAGCCCACTCGCGTGCGCCGGTTTGCGTACAGAAGTGGTCGGGCTGCGAAGGCAGGTAGGGAATTGGTTTGGCACGCGGCCAAATCTCGTCGGGAGAAGCCGTGCGGCCGCCGCAATCCTTGCCAAAGTAGGCGAGGGCGCGCTGCCCATGAAACCACAGCGTTTCACCGGCGGTGGCCAGCGTGGCCGCATGCGCCGCGGCTCTGCGTTCGCCGTTGCCGCTCCAATGCAGAAGCTGGCAGTGCGTGGAATCGCACAGATCGTACTCGGTGTGGCCGTGCGCTTCATGCAAGGCAAAACTGCGCACCACGATGGCGAGCGCCTTCAGCGACTCGGGGCTGTCGCCGGGGCCGCTCTCGCTTGCGACGACGCGCTCCACATAGTTCTCAACGGGCAGCGTGACTACGATGACGAGAATGCCGGCATGCGCGGTGATGGCGACAGGATCGTAGAGCGAGACCGACTCGCCATGCGACGCGAGAGTGACAGGGCCGCTCAGCCAGACGCCATCCAGATGGACCGATTTGCCGGCGGTCGCGAAGGTGACGGCGTCGCCCTCTGCGCGAATCATCGCCGGAGTGCGCAAGACTGCCGCGGAGCAGCGTTCGCAAGTGCGGAAGATCGTGGATGCGTTGGCAGCAGCGGGAGTGAGCGCAACTTCGCGGTCGTGCCAGAGCGTCCACATGCCGATGCGAAGCGTTTCCCGCGCGGCGGGCGGCTGATTGGCGGCCACAACCGGAATCGGCGCCGGCTTGAGGAAACTAATGAACAACGCCGCAACGAGAACGCTCGTCAAATGACGATGGAGTTTCGCGCTCTCCCACACTTGGCGCAAAAGACGCGCCAAGGATGGGGCACGGAGCAAGCGCCGACGGCCAAAAGGGGCTTCTGGATTTCCCACCCTTTCGCAAAAAGCGCGAAAGGATGGGGCACGGAGTGTTTTGCTGGACCGGGTGACGCTCACGGCCGCTTCCGATCTGCGTTGATGGGCGCGTTGGCCAGCAAATCGCCGGCCAGGTGCGCGGCATCGGCGCCGCGACCCGCGGGCAGGAACACGGCAATCACCACCTGAGAATTTTGCGCGGGCGCGAGGCCCACAAACCATCCGTGGGTGTGGCTCGATGCGACGCTTTCGGCGGTTCCGGTCTTGCCCAGCATGGCAACACCTCCCAGGCTGGCCTGGCCCGCCATGCCGAAGCTGGCCGAGTCCTCTAGTCCCGCGCGCACCACCTGGGCCGCATCGGAATCGGCATGGGCGGCGAGTTCAAGCGCGAGCCAGCGATAGGCCGCGGCCAGCTCGAGAGGCGTGACGCGCACGCCGTCGACGCCAAGCAAGGTCAACTGCTCGGCGTCAGGTGAGTTGGGCTCGCGAAATTCGGCCACGGCCTCCTGATGCGCAAGGAGGGTGATGCCGAGCAGCCCGGTGGGGCGCAGAAGACGGCTCAACTCGCCCGGCTGCAGATTGCGCGCCACGGCGGCAAAGTAGCTGTTGCACGACCATGTGAGCGCCTCTTGCGCGTCGAAGGGCGGCGCGGGCGGGTGAGTGCATGCGAGGCGATGGCCGGCGACGACGAGTTGGCGGTTGCAGGCTACGCGATCTGCGGGATTCCAGCGGCCGGCGCGGATCAGGGAATATAAAACCAGAGGCTTCAACGTGGAGCCGGGTGCAGCGAGGGTGCGCGCCGCGTCGCCGAGTTGATGCGATGCCAGCAGGCGGCCGCTTGCAATATCAAGCACGATGATGCGCGCTTCGGGAGACTGGCGCGCCGCGCGGTCGACTGCGCTTTGCCACGCCGGCACAGGGGTTTGGCAGCGGGCGCCGAGAGCGCCGGAGACCGCGAGAAGGGCAAGCGAGCGCAGGATTCCGTGCACACCAGAAGTATCACCGATTTGCGCGGCATTTTTCAGTTCGGTGAACCGCGTATAATCGGCGGCGATGCACGACGGCACTCGACTATCATCGAAAGGCACTGCGATGCCCATGTTTCCGACCCGAAATCTTCGGTTTTTTCTGCTTCCGGTTTTGGCCGTGACTCTGACTCCCGCGCTCTTGCGGGCGCAGGATGCCGCGCCGCAGCGGCCGCAAATCACAGGCGTCTCGCATGTGGGCTATTTTGTGACGGACCTGCCGAAGACCATCGGGTTCTGGCACGACCTGCTGGGCTTCGACGAGTACACGACGCTGAACAAGCCGGGAACGGACCAGATTCGCATCGCCTTCATCAAGATCAACGACCACCAGCACATCGAGCTGTTTACCGACGCGCCGCCCTCGCCGCCCAACATGATGAGCCACTACTGCTTCAGCGTGAGCAACGTGGACGAGATGCGCGCGTATCTGCGGTCGAAGGGGTTCGATGTGAAGCCGGGCAACGGCGGGAAGACGCGCACCGGCGACTATGCCTTCGAGATCAAGGATCCCGACGGCACACTGGTGGAATTTGTCCAGAGCCTGCCCACGGGAATTGAAATGCAGGATGCGGGCAAGTTCATGCCGCCCACGCGCATTGCCGACGCGATCTACCACGTGGGTTTTCTGGTGGGAAATCTGGACAAGTCGCTGGCTTTTTACGAGGGCGTATTGGGGTTTACGGAGACCTGGCGCGGCAGCAGCAACGGAAAAGAGCTGAGCTGGGTGAATCTGCGCGTTCCTGACGGCAAGGATTACATCGAGCTGATGCTTTACGACAAGACGCCGTCGGGCTTCGGGACCAGGAACCATGTGTCGCTTGTGGCTGCGGATGTCGAGAAGGCGGTCGCGGAGATCGAATCCCGGCCCGCGTACCAGGATTACCTGACCCACGCGAAGCCGCTGGTGGTGCAGGTGGGGAAGAATGGCAAGCGCCAGGTGAATCTCTACGATCCGGACGGAACGCGCGTGGAACTGATGGAAGCGCAGACCGCCGACGGCAAACCGGTGCCACCTTCCACCGCGCCGCCACCGGCGCCGGCGCACGAGTAGGGCGCCCTGAAAGTTTGAATTCGTAGTCGCTGCAGGACAAGCGCGGGCGTGGACGCCCGCGCTACAGCCGGTCGGGAGACCGGCGCTACATTCTGAAGGCGCGATCCGCCGTGCCGGTGAAGCGTATATATTGATACAACCGCGGCGCGCCGAGGCGAGGACTTGCTGAGGCAGCCAAGCCCGCCGCTTCAGCTTCCTGTTATTCTCGCAATCACGCATGGAGAAATCTCTGCACGCTTCGAAGGATGGTTCTCCGCTCGGCCTGCCGCGCGTTCTGGGCACGGGCGAAGCCATCGCGATCGTGATCGGGACCGTCATTGGCAGCGGGATTTTTCTTATTCCCAGCGAGATGATGCGCGACACCGGCTCCTCGCTGCTGGTGTACCTGGCGTGGATCGTGGGCGGATTGCTGTCGCTTTTCGGAGCCATGACCTACGCCGAATTGGGCACCATGATGCCGTACGCGGGCGGCGAATATGTGTACCTGCGCGGCGCCTACGGCGACACGGCAGGTTTCCTCTACATGTGGACCTGGTTTACGGTGGCCAAGCCGGGATCGATCGCAACCGTCGCCGTGGGCCTGGCGCGCACGCTCGAGTTCTTCCCCGCCTTTTCCCGGCTGTCCGAAGCCGTTCCCGGATTGCCCTTCACGCTCTATTGGTCGCAGGTGTTTGCCATCGCCGTCACGTGGCTCATTACGGGGCTGAACTACCTGGGCATCAAAAAAGCTGGAGATTTTCAACTGGTCTTCACGGTGCTGAAGGCGGTTCTGATTCTCGTTGTGGTGGCGCTCTGCTTTCAGTCCACAAGCGGATCCTGGAGTCACTTCCTGACCCGATTGCCGCATGCGGTGGGCGGTTGGAATGGCTTCATGCTGGCGCTGATTGCCACGTTGTGGGCCTACGACGGCTGGAGCGATTTGAGCATGGTGGCAGGAGAAGTGCGGCGTCCCGAACGCAATCTTCCTCTGGCTTTGATCGGGGGCCTGGTGGCGGTCGGCGCGCTCTACATGGCCACCAACGCGGCGATTCAATACATTCTTCCGGCGCAGGCGATTGCCGCCTCAGAATGGCCGGCGGTGGCGGCGCTGCGGGTGGTTGCAGGGACGCACGGGGCAGGAATTGTGGCCGCGGCCATGGCTCTCAGTATCCTGGTGGCCCTGAATGGAACGGTGATGTCGGGCGCGCGGGTGCCTTATGCCGCCGCTCTCGATGGGCTGTTCTTCCGCCGGTTCGCGCAAGTGCATCCGCATTTTCGGTCGCCTTCCACTTCGCTGGTGGCGCAGGGGCTGGTGTCGACGATCCTGCTGATGTTCTTGAGCCAGTTTCAGCAACTCTTTAATCTAACGGTGTTTTCCGAATGGCTGTTTTACGCGCTGGCGGCCAGCACGGTCTTTGTGTACCGTCGCAAATTACCGGACGCGCCGCGGCCCTACCGGGTGTGGGGCTACCCCGTGCTTCCAGCGATCTTCGTGGGGTCGGCCGCCGCGGTGCTGGTCTCGAGTTACGCCGGAAATCTGAAGGGCTCGTTGATCGGTACGATGCTGATTCTAAGTGGATTGCCGGTCATGTGGCTGATCCGCCGGCGGCGCGCGAGGCAATGACACGGCTGACCAACTAATGTTCTTGCTATCCCACCCTTTTCCGCCCAAAACGCGGAAAAGGATGGGGCGCGGTCAATCGATCCGGGCCCTCCCGCCGGGCCCGCCGGTGAGCCCGGAGGCGGCTTTTCGCAAAGAAATCCACCGGAATGTGCATTCCTTACGTAATTTTCATTGACATTTGATCTGAGCGCAGCTAGTTTTGCATACATCCAGTCATCTATATGACTTGGCTGATGGTTCGATTTTCTGGCGCGATGGGCAAGCAATGAACGTTTTGTTGCCGTTTCCGCAGAACCATATCCTCCCCCAGACCGCGGTTTCAGGAGATGTTTTCGATTCCTGGACCTGCTGCCTGGGAGCCGGGGACACATCATGCAGGCTCCGGTCGGCGGTTGAAGGCATCGTGTCTTTGCGCCGCCGAAGCCAGAATGCACAGGGAAACCTCTCGCATCGCCAGAAGAGGCGCTTCCTCATCACAGAAAAAGGCTCCCCTGTAACGCTCAATGCAAGCCTAGAGCGGTTTCAGAATTTTCGTGCCCCGCGTACTTCGGTGAAGGGTGACGTTTTCTTGAGGAAAACGCCACTTGGCATTCAGGCTCTTGGGTATTGCAATTCTGAAACCGCTGTCGCCGGCATGGTTTTCGATCCTGTGCCGGACCGGCGTATTCATTGTGTACCTCTCAACCTGTAAGGCTGATGCGGGGTAAAGGCAGAGGGAAAGTCCTTCATCGGCGGAACGAGAAACAACTAGGAGGCAATGAACTGCTATGTCGAACAAATTTGCACAAGGTTTATTTGCCCTGTTGACCGCAATAGGGCTGGTGTTTACCGTCAGTTACGCAACCGCGCAGAGCAACGTTTCCGGCAGCATCAGCGGAACCGTGAGCGACGCGACGGGCGCCGTGATCTCGGGCGCCACAGTGACCATTACCAACACGGATCGCGGCGAAGACATTCGCGTTCTCAAGACCAATGCGGCGGGCTTTTACACGGCTGAAGCGCTGCCCCTGGGCACTTACAAAGTGACCGTTACGGATTCCCACTTCAAGACCGAGGTGGTCACCGGCCTGGTGCTGCATGCCGCCGACGCGCTCACTGTAAATCGGCAACTGGTGCCGGGTGGCGCCAACGAAGTGGTGACTGTGACTGCTGGCTCGGCCCAGGTCGATCTGGAGGACGCAACCTCCGCCGGTCTGATCAACAGCACGCAGATGAACGAAATGCCGTTGATCACGCGCAACTATGAGACCCTGATCAACCTGCAGCCCGGTGTGGCCTTCAGCGGTGCAACAGACGACCTGACGCGCGGTCCCACAGGAATCAGCGGCGCTTCGAGCACGGTGGCCTTCTCAGTAAACGGCGGCCGCACCACCTCGAACGGCTGGACGCTGGACGGCGCCGACAACCTGGATCGCGGCGCGAACCTGACGCTCTATAACTTCCCGAGCCCGGACGCCATCGCCGAGTTCAAGACCCTTCGTGGCCAGTACAGCGCGGCGTTCGGCCGCAACGCTTCAGGTCAGATCGACGTGGTGACCAAGTCGGGCACGAATGACATTCACGGCAGCGCCTATGAGTACCTGCGCAACGACTACTTCGACGCCAACGGGTACGCCAACGACTTTCTCGGGTCGCACATCCCGCCCTACCGTTACAACGTGTTCGGCTTTTCGGCGGGCGCGCCGGTGATCATTCCCAAGATCTACAACGGCCACAACAAGACCTTCTTCTTTGTCTCCGAGGAGTGGCAGCGCATCATCAATGTGCTGGCGCAGGCCACGGCCGCGGTGCCCCTGGCGTCGGAACGCACGGGTGACTTCACGCAGTCCTACCAGTACGTCAGCAACACGTGGACCCAGACTCCCGTCACCGTTTGTACGGGCTACACGACGAATGCCACGACGCTGGTGAACGCCTGCACCGGCTCGGGCACGAAGGTGACGACCTTCAGCCCCACGGCGCAGGCATACCTGAAGGACGTGTTCGCCAACACTCCGGTTCCCAATTCCAGTTACGATATTGCGCACGGCTTCGATCCGCACACCATCTTTACCAACTTCAAGGACGTCTTCAACAACCTGGACTCGATGGTGCGCATCGACCAGCAGTTCGGTCAGAAGCTGAGCGTGTTCTACCGCTATCTGCACGATACGTTCCCTGAGGTTTTGCCCGCGGGCGACTTCACCACGGTGTATATCGCAGGCGCGAATAATACCATAGTTCACAGTCCCGGCACGCAGCATCTGGCCCATATAACGTATGTATTCAGTCCGACGCTGCTGCTGAACGTGGGTTATTCGTTCTCCAACGGTAACATCGTCACTACAACGAACGGATTCCTGGGTTCGGCGCAGTCGCCTGACGTCAAACCGGCGCTCCCCAATCCAGACACCGCGGGAGTGATTCCAGGTCTTACGATCAGCGGCATGACCACGATCAATGGCAGCCTGGCCTATACCGACCATGGCACCGACCATCAGGCTTACGGCGATATCACCAAGACCCTGCACAACCACACGCTGATCTTCGGCTTCTCGTACAACCACTACCAGAAGCTCGAAAACAACACCACCGGCACGCAGGGCTCCTTCGGCTTCGGTACCGACTCGCAATGGTACTGCACGACTGCCAATCCCTATCCGGGCAATCCGCCGTGCATTCCGACGCCAGCCAGCGGCGACTCAGGCACGACCGAGTCGCAGGCCATCGCCAACTTCCTCACGGGCAATGCGAATGGCGGATTCACCCAGAACTCGAAGGATCCGGTCACGGACATGAAGTACGCCCTGTACGAGGGCTTCGCTCAGGACAACTGGAAGGTGCAGCCGCGGCTTACGCTCAACATTGGCGTACGCTATGGCTACTACGGCCAGCCGTGGGATGCGAACTACCTGTTGAGCAACTTCCTTCCGTCCGCGTACTCGGCATCGAAGGCGCCGACCATTGCGACAACCGGCCTGATGTGCCTGGCCGCCCTGGGGGCCAGCAGCTGCAGCCAGGTGGGCAGCAATGCCGGCCTGTCGACAACGCCCAACCCGAATCCCGACTTCAACGGCATCAATTACATCAACGGCATGATCTTCAACGGCGCAGCGTCGGTGAACAACAGCCAGGGCTCGCCCTACGGGAATAAAGTGGGCACCTCACAGAAGACCAACTTTGCTCCGCGCATCGGCTTTGCCTTTGACCTGTTCGGCAACGGCCAGACCGTGGTACGCGGCGGATATGGCTGGTCCTTCGACAACGCGGAAGTGAGCTACTACGAGACGACGGTCTTCAACAATCCGCCGGCCGTTTCGATCTACACGACCGGCCAAACTTCGCTGGATAGCCCGGCCGGCGGCAGCGGGTCGCCGCTTTCGACGACTCCGGGAAGGATTCAGGCCGTTCCGCTCAATTTCCAGACGCCGTATGTGCAGCAGTTCTCACTCGACGTCCAGCAGATAATTTCTCCTTCGTTCATGTTCGACTTGGGTTACTTCGGCGATCACGGCACCCACCTGCTCGGCGGCGAGGAACTGAACCAACCCGCACCCGGCGCGTGGGTTGGCGTGGTGCAGCCGTCGAACTCGGGCAGCGCCTGCATCGATCCCGACACGAACGCGCAGTCCTTTTTCAGTACCACCTGCGACCGCGTGCTGAACCAGATCAGGCCCTATCTGGGATACAACCCCATCGATACGCTGCGCACCATCTTCAATTCGAACTACAACTCGATGCAGGCGAAGGTGACCAAGCGCTTCAAGGGCAAGACCTTTGTCGACGCGAACTACACCTGGTCGCGCGACCTGACCAACGCCCAGAACGATTACTCCACGTTTGTCCAGAACATCTACAACATCAACGGCGATTACGGCCGAGCCGCGGTCGACCGCAACGAAGTGTTCAACCTCGACTGGGTACTCGAAGAGCCATTTTTCCGCGAACAGAAGGACCTGAAGGGACGGGTCCTGGGCGGCTGGGAACTCTCCGGCATTTACGCGGTTGACTCCGGGCTGCCTCTGACGGCTACGGCGAGCGCCGGTTACTCGCCCTCCTACAACCTGCCGAGCGGAACGACGAGCGTGTACAACAACCGCACAAGCACCGGCTACATCACTGACAACGCCGGCGTAGGCGTTCTCGGCGCCACCAGCGCGGGGCTCAGGGTGAACATGATTGGCAATCCGCAGTCGGGGAATGGCGTCCCGATCCACAACAAGGGCTACCACCAGTTGTGGTTCTACACGGGCGCCTTTGCGGCTCCCAGTCCGAACAGCACGGTCCCGGCTACGGAAAAGCGCGGCACCATCCAGGGGCCGGGCTTCCAGCGCCTCGACCTTGGCTTTACCGCAACTTCCGCATCTGGGAGCGCGTGAACTTCCAGTTCCGCATGGAGGCGCTGAACGCCGCCAACCACACCAACGTGCAGTCAATCTCTACGGCCGCAGGCTCCGCATCGACCTTTGGCGAAGTCACCGGCTATCGCGACGCCCGGATCATGCAGTTTGCCGGCAAATTCACCTTCTAACTTGAACGAAAAAACCGGCTCGGCCCGCTTGTTCCTTCAAAAGAGGAACAGGCGGGCCCGGCCCTGCTCTCATGCAAAACTGATGGATTTGGCTGTGCCGACGAAGCAGGAATGCCGCCATGGGACTGAACACGCTGGATCTGGTGGTCATCGGTTGCTATCTGGCCGGCGTCACGCTCTTCGGCTTACGCTTCCGTAGCGGGCAGCAGACGCTGAAGGGATATTTCCTCGCCGATAACGCGATTCCGTGGTGGGCGATTTCGCTTTCGATTGTGGCAGCGGAGACCAGTACGCTGACGGTCATCAGCGTGCCCGGCCTGGCGTACGACAAGGACTTCAGCTTTCTGCAGTTGGTGATGGGCTACCTGATCGGCCGCGTCGTGGTGAGTTTTGTGCTCATCCCGCAATACTTTCGCGGCGAGCTGGTCACGGCTTATCAACTGATCGAGCGGCGCTTCGGGCAACGGCTGCGCACGTTGACAGCCGGAGTCTTTCTGGTGACACGGGCAGCCGCCGAAGGCGTGCGCGTGTTTGCGGTAGCCATTGTGGTGCGCGTGGCGCTGGGCGGCCTGCTGACAGGCGTGAGCGATTTTCAGCGCGACCTGGTGGCAATCGCTATCGTGACCGTGCTGACGCTTCTCTACACGTTGAAGGGCGGCCTGAAGGCGGCGATCTGGACGGATGTGATGCAGCAAACGGTATATGTTGCCGGAACCATCGTCGGTCTTGTGACCATCCTGCATCTTGTGCCCGGCGGGTGGACGACGGTGCGCGAGGTGGCGGGCGCGGCGGGCAAATTCCGCGTGTTCGATTTCACATTCGATTGGACCACCAAATACACGTTGTGGGCGGGAGTGATTGGCGGAGCTTTTTTGACCACCGCCAGCCACGGAACCGATCAGCTGATTGTGCAGAGACTGCTGGCGGCGCGCAGCGAGGGGCAAGCGAAGGCCGCTCTGCTCTCAAGCGGCGTGGTGGTTTTCTTCCAGTTCTCGCTCTTTCTGATGATTGGGGCGATGCTGTACGTGTTTTACCGCATCTATCCGCCGGCTATTGCCTTTACGCGAACCGACACGATCTTTCCGGTGTTCATCGTCAGTCATATGCCGCACGGCGTAAGCGGATTGCTGATTGCCGCCATCCTAGCGGCGGCCATGTCGAACCTGAGCGCGGCGCTCAATTCGCTTTCTTCCACGTCCATGGTCGATTTCTACATGCGGCTTCGTCCGCTGTCGTCGGAAATCCGCCGCATCTGGCTGTCGCGCGCGGCGATGGTGGTTTGGGCGCTGGTGCTGTTCGGCCTGGCTCTGCTGGCGCGGCACGGCGGCAGGGTGATCGAGGTGGGATTGACGATTGCTTCGATCGCCTATGGAGGAATGCTGGGCGTGTTTTTGCTGGGCGTGCTCACGCGCAGAGCCTCGGAGCGCGGGGCCATGATGGGCATGATCTGCGGATTGGCGTTGAACCTCTACCTCTGGCTCTTCACCGGCGTGGCGTTTACGTGGTACGTGGTGCTGGGCAGCGTGACGACGTTCGCCGTGGGTTATGCTGCGAGCTTCGCATGGCGGCAAAAAGGGATTGCAAATGCAAGTGCGTAAGTTGACGACGGAGCGCCGCAACCCGGCAACCGAGAATCTGGACCGGATGAGCGCTCTTGAAATGGTGACCGCGATGAATCGCGAAGACGCGAAGGTTCCCCGCGCCATTGGCAAGGTGTTGCCGCAGATCGCCGCGGCGGTGGAACTGGTGGCGCAGCGCCTGGCTGAGGGCGGGCGGCTGATTTATGTGGGCAGCGGCACCAGCGGCCGCATCGGCGCGTTGGATGCGTCGGAGAGTCCTCCAACCTTTGGCGTGAGCGCAAAGAAGGTGCAATTCGTGATTGCCGGCGGGGAGCGCGCGCTGATGAAGGCCGCGGAGGCCAGCGAGGACTCCGCGGAGTTGGGGCGCAGGGACATTGCAGCGCGACGACCCGGCATGCATGACGTGGTGGTGGGGATTGCCGCCAGCGGATACACGCCGTATACGATCAGCGCTCTCGAGCACGCGCGGGACAAAGGCGCGGCGACGGTGGCGATCGCGTGCAATCGCAATACCCCGCTGGGCAAGGTGGCGGATCTGCGCATTGAAGTGGAGGTTGGCCCGGAGGTGCTGGCGGGCTCGTCGCGGCTGAAGGCCGGGACCGCGGAAAAACTGATCTGCAACATGCTGACGACCGGCGCCATGGCGCGGCTGGGGTACGTTTACAGCAACCTGATGGTGAATCTGCATCTGACCAACAAGAAGCTGGTGCAGCGCGGCATCACGATCCTGGAGGAACTGGCAATGGTGGATCCGGCGCAGGCCGCAGCCACACTGGAAAAAGCCGGCAGGAGCGTTCCGCTGGCGCTGGTGATGTTGAAGACGGGCGCGGGCAAAGCGGAATCAGCGCGACGCCTGCGCCGGGCCAAAGGGAATGTTCGCCGGGCGATTGAAGGTTGACATGGGGAGTGTTGCGAAAACGATTCGGTGCTGGCGCGCATGGGTTTTCCTGCTGGCGATAGTGGCGATTGCTTGCGGGCAGAGAGGGCTGGGTGCGCAGGAGACAGCGACGGGCGGGAACGGACCGGGCGCGAGTGCGCACGATTTCGATGCTATCGACGCGCTGATGCAGGCGGCTGTGGCCAAAGGCACCATGCCCGGCGGCGTGGTGATCATCGGTCACAATGGCGCGGTGGTGTATCGCAAGGCCTTCGGATCGCGATCGCTGGAGCCGACACATGAAGCTATGACCACCGACACGATCTTCGACCTGGCATCGCTAACCAAGGTGATCGCAACCACCACCGCGGCGATGCAACTCGTCGATGAAGGCCGCGTCCGTATTGACGACCCCGTCGCCGCATATCTGCCGGATTTTGCGCAGAACGGGAAGTCGCAGATTACTGTGCGCGAACTGCTGACGCATTTTTCCGGCCTGCCGCCCGATCTGGATCTGAAGGACCCATGGCACGGCCGCGACACGGCCTTCAAAATGGCGATGCAGGTCCAGCCCATGTATCCGCCGGGCACGCGATTTCTCTATAGCGACGTCAATTTTGAAGTGCTCGGCTTTCTGGTACAGAAAATCACCGGCATGCCGCTGAATGAATACACGGTGACGTACGTGTTTGCTCCGCTGGACATGGCGGAGACGGCATTTCTTCCGCCCGCGAGCTGGGTGCCGCGCATTGCTCCCACGCAATATGACGAAGATGGAATCATGCTGCGGGGCGTGGTGCACGATCCCACGGCGCGAAGAATGGGCGGAGTCGCGGGGCACGCGGGGCTGTTTTCGACGGCGGATGATCTGGCCAGGTTTGCGCAGAATCTGCTCAGCGACCATCCGAAGATTCTCTCCCGCGAAGCGATTGAGGAGATGACTACGCCGCAGCAGCCGGCATCGACTTCGATCCTGCGCGGATTGGGGTGGGACATCGACTCGCCCTACTCCAGCCCTCGCGGCAAGCTGTTTCCCGTCGGCTCCTTTGGGCACACGGGATTCACGGGCACCTCAATCTGGATCGATCCTCTCAGCGACACCTACATCATCCTGCTCACGAACGCGGTGCATCCCAACGGCAAAAGTTCCGTGATCGCGCTACGCGCGCGCCTGGCGGATGCCGTCGCCGGGGCGCTGCATCTCTCCTTTACCGAAAACCCCGAGAGGCGGGTTGGGCCCGTCCCCGGCCACAGTGAGTCGATGACGGCTGAGCGCCGCGTGACTGCGCGGCCGGGCGAGGTGAAGGTGGGCATCGATGTTCTGGAAGCGGACGCGTTCCGCGAGCTGCATCCAGATCGAGATCATCCGGTGAGAATCGGGCTGGTGACCAACCAGACTGCGCTCGATGCGCACCGGCAGCGCACGGCTGACGTTCTGGCGCACGCGCCAGGAATCAAATTGGCCGCGATTTTCTCGCCGGAGCACGGCATTGCCGGAGTTCTGGATACGACGGCGATCGGCAACTCGCGCGACGCGGCGACGGGCGCGCCGGTTTTCAGCGTCTACGGAGACTCGGATGCCAAGCGGCGGCCTACGGACGAAGAAATGGCCGGCGTGGATGCGATTGTCTACGACATCCAGGACATCGGCGCGCGCTTTTACACCTACGAGAGCACGCTCGGTTATTCTCTTGAAGCGGCCGCGAAGGCAGGCAAAGAGATCGTGGTACTGGACCGGCCGAATCCAATTGGCGGCGCGTACGTGCAGGGACCCATCCTCGATGCGGGGCGTGAGTCTTTTGTCGGCTACTGGCGGACCCCGGTGCGCCACGGCATGACGGTGGGCGAACTGGCGCGCCTGTTCAACGGCGAGCGGGCGATCGGCGCAAAGCTCTCGGTGGTGCACATGGAAGGCTGGTTGCGCGGCGATTGGTTCGATTCCACCGGCAGAGTGTGGATCAATCCTTCGCCGAACATGCGCAGCCTGACAGAAGCCGAACTCTATCCCGGCATCGGGATGATCGAAGGCGCGAACATTTCGGTGGGCCGCGGCACCGACACGCCGTTCGAGCTGGTGGGCGCACCGTGGATCGATGCCGCTGCGCTCGCCGGCTACCTGAACGCGCGAGTGATTGACGGCGTACGCTTTGTGCCGGTCAACTTCACGCCCAATGCATCGAATTATGCGAGCCAGACATGCGGCGGCGTGAACATCATCGTGACTAATCGCGAAGCGCTGGATGCGCCCGAGCTTGGACTGGAGATTGCGGCCGCACTCGAGCATCTTTATCCCAATGACTTCAAGATCGCCGGCATCGATGGGCTGATGCGCAACAAGACTGCGCTGGATTCTCTGGTGGCCGGCGAAGATCCGCGCCGCATCGCCGAGGACTGGCAGGATGCGCTGAAGAATTTTGAAACGCTGCGCGCGAAGTATCTTCTTTACTGATTTTGCGCAGGCCGGTGGGGCTCGAAGATGCAAAGGAGTGGAATGAGGTTCGAAGCGAGCGGAATGCGATGGGGTTGGATGACGGTGGCGGCCGCGATGCTGGCGGCGATGATCGCACAATGCGCCGTGGCTGCGCCGCCCGTGCATCTTGACCGCAAGGGCGAGCGGTGGGCCCAGACGACCCTGCACAAAATGACGCTCGAAGAAAAAGTCGGGCAGATGATCGTGGTCTGGGCGAAGGTCAAGTTTCTGAACCCGGAGAGCCCGGAGTATCTGGAACTGCGCGACGAGATGGCGAAGTACCACGTGGGCGGCTTTGGCGTGACTGACGCCGTGGAGGGTTCGCAACTGTTCATGAGCGAGCCGCTGGAGGCCGCGGCGCTCACCAACCGGCTGCAAAGGGATTCGAAGTACCCGCTGATTTTCGCGGCCGATTTCGAGCGCGGCCTCTCGATGCGTCTCGAAGGCGCAACGGCGTTCCCGGCGGCGATGGCGTTTGGCGCGGCCGGCGACAAAAACCTGGCGCGCCAATTCGGCCGCATCAGCGCTCAGGAGTCGCGCGCCATTGGCGTGGAGTGGAACTGGTTCCCGATTGCGGACGTCAACTCCAATCCCGCCAATCCCATCATCGATACGCGCTCGTTTGGCGAAGATCCCGCGCAGGTAAGCGAAATGGTCGCGGCCTACATCGAAGGCGCGCGCAGCGAGGGATTGCTGACGACGGCCAAGCATTTTCCCGGCCATGGCGACACGGACACGGATTCGCATCTCACCTTGGCGCGCGTGCCGGCGACCATGGATCGACTGAACGCGGTGGAGTTGGTTCCGTTCCGCAGCGCGATCGCCGCTGGAGTGGATTCGGTGATGGTGGGCCATCTGATCGTTCCTGCCGTCGAGCCCGACCCCAATCGCCCCGCCAGCGTCTCTGCGCACGTGATCAAGGATCTGCTGCAGGGGCAACTGGGATTCAAGGGACTGGTAATTACCGATGGATTGGATATGGCGGGACTGACGCATGTCTTCTCGGGATCGGAGGCGGAGATTTCGAGCGAGGCGGCGGTGGCAGCCGTGGAGGCGGGCGAGGACATGGTCATCGTTCCCGGCGACCTCGGTGGCGCGTATAACGGCCTGCTCACGGCGGTGAAGAAGGGCGAAATTACGGAGGCGCGCATTGATGAAAGCGTGTTGAAGATCCTGCGCATGAAGGCGTCGGTTGGTCTGGATCGCAATCGCTTTGTGGATCTCGCGAGGGTGCAGGATGAGATTGCGCAGCCGGAGAACGTGGCGCTTGCCGAAAGCGTTGCCAATCGCGCCGTGACGCTGGTCGTCGATAGCGGCAAGCTGATTCCGCTTGCGGCGCAGGCGACCGCGACCGCTGCTCAGCCGGCCGCGCGCATGGTTGCGGTGATTTTTTCTGACCGGCCGCGCGGCAGCGACGGAGGCCGCGCCTTTGCGAGTGAACTGCGCAAGCGTGCGCCCGGCGCTACGGTCTTTTTTGTCGATCCCAGCAATTCAGGTTATGTCTTCGACAATGTGATGGCCGCGGTGCGCGATGCGGGCAGCGTGATTGCCATCGCCGAGTCGGTTCCCAATCCACGGCGAACCACCGAGGGCCGCGCGGGCGGGTCAGTAAATCTCGACACGGGACCGATGCAGTTGCTCACCGAGATGGTGAAGACGGCGGGAGCCAAAACGATCGTCGTCGCGTTCGGCAACCCATACACGGGAGGGTCGATCCCGGGCATCCAGACGTACGTTTGCACGTATTCGAACACCGTGGGTTCCGCATCGAGCCTGGCGCGGGCGCTGTTCGGCGAGATTCCGATCCACGGACGGCTGCCGGTATCGATTCCCAACCTTGCGCCGCGCGGAACCGGCTTGGATCGTGATGCGATGGCGGCACAAACCGGTGCGCCATAAATGAGATCGGTGGTTTTTGGGAGGAGCAGTCAAGTGAGTGTGGCAAATTCGAAACCGGGCACATTCGGGCTATCGTGCGCCAGAAAAGGCAGCCTGGGCCGCGCGCTCGCGGCCGGCATTGCGCTGGGCTTGCTGCTGCTGGCGACGCCGGCTCAAGCGCAGCAGTCTGTCGATCATCCCGATGCGGTGGTGGCGAGGCCCGTGGTGAATATGTACAGGAACGCGACGGATGCGAGCGACGTGGTTTCGCAGGCGCTTTATGGCACCGGTGTGCTGACGCTCCAGAACATCCAGGGCTGGTTCAACATTCTCACCGCGGATGGATATACGGGCTGGGTCGAAGCGGCAGACCTGAAGACGCTGGACGGTGCGACCTACGCGCCCAAGGGAAATGCGGTTCGAGTTGCGGCATTGAGCGCGAATGTCTATCGCGAACCCGACGTGACGAAGCACGCGCCGCTGCTCGAACTGCCGTGGGAGGCGCGTCTGGAACCCGCGCCGGCGCCAGCGAAGAACACTGAGCGCTGGCTCGAAGTGCGGCTTGTTGATGGGCAAATGGGCTGGGTGCAGCGCGGCGACATCAGCGACGATTTCCTGCCACTGAGCATCGGAGAAGTGCTGCAGCTTGCGCACCGGTTTATCGGCACCACGTACACCTGGGGCGGCGTGAGCAGCTTTGGTTTCGACTGCTCAGGATTTACGCAGATGCTGGAGCGGCAACGCGGCTTCGAGATGCCGCGCGATGCGGATGTGCAGGCTTCGTGGAGCGGCGTGATTGCCGTGGAGCGCAAGAACCTGGAGCCCGGCGACCTTTTATTTTTTGGCTCGAGTCCGGCCAAAATCACCCACACCGGCATCTATCTGGGAAACGGCGAATTCATTCACGACACCACGCACGGCCATCCCGGCGTGCAGATCAGCCGGCTGGACGACATGCCGTGGACGCAGCTTCTGGTAGCGATACGGAGAGTGAAGCCATGAATCGACGCGACTGTTTGAAAATTGCCGGCGCAGCCGCGGTGCTTCCGTTCGCGCCATCGGCCGCGCGGCCGCAATCCGCGCAAGGGCCGTGCACGGTCGAGGCCGGGTTGAAGCGCTTGATGCTGCGCCACACCTGGACGACGACCATGTCGTCCAGCGAGTATCGCGACACCGTGCAGGTGGAATACCGGCGTGACGGGGTCTCCGGTCATGGTGAGGGCGCGCCGATCGTGCGCTACCAGGAATTTCCGGCATCGGCCATGAAGGCCATTCAAGCCATCGCGAACGACATTACCGCGGGCGACCCCTGGAAGTATCAGAAATTTCTTTTGGGAGTCCGCAAGGCGCTGGGCGACCAGCAGCACGCCGCAATGGCTGCTGTCGATATCGCCATCTTCGATTGGCTGGGCAAGAAGCTGGATGTTCCGCTTTACAAGTTTCTGGGACTGGATGCAGCAGATGCGCCGATCACGGATTTTTCCATCGGCATCGACACGCCGGAGATCACGCGCCAGAAGACGCGCGAGGCGGAGGATTTTCCGGTGCTGAAGGTGAAGGTGGGACTGAAGACGGACGAGGCGACCATCGAAGCCGTGCGCAGCGTGACCAACAAGCCCATTCGCGTGGATGCCAACGAGGGATGGACCGACAAGGAAGAGGCCATCCGCAAGATCAACTGGATGGAATCGCATGGCGTAGTGTATGTGGAGCAGCCCATGCCTGCGCACATGGTAGAAGAGACCCGTTATGTGCGCAGCAAGGTGCACCTGCCGGTCATCGCCGACGAAGCGTGCACCGACGTCACAATGATTCCAAAACTTGTGGACGCCTACGACGGAATTAACGTCAAGCTCGACAAAGCAGGCGGCATTTTGGAATCGCTGCGCTGGATCGAGGTGGCGCGCGCCATGAAGATGAAGGTGATGCTGGGCTGCATGGTGTCGAGTTCCTGCTCCGTAACCGCTGCGGCGCATTTGTCGCCGCTGGTGGATTACGCCGATCTTGATGGCAACCTGCTGGTGGCCAACGATCCGTGGCGTGGCGTACGTGTGGAGAAAGGAAAACTGATTCTTCCTGAGGGCCCGGGATTGGGCCTGAAGCCCGCGTGAAACGCGACGAAAGAGTTGTTGAAGTTTTCGCAATGTGTGTGAACGGTGTTTTCGGGCAATCGATAAGCTGGTTGAGCAAAGTGCGTGGATACAGGCTGCCAGGGCCCGCCGGCAGTGCTTGACTCGGAGGTTGACTTCAACGTGGAACCATCGGAATTGATGACAAACCGAAGCAGGAAGCCGCGTCCAACGCCCCTGGACCGCAGGAGCGGCATCCCGCTTTATCACCAGATTCAGCAGCGCCTTCTGGATCAGATCCAATCCGGCGAGCTGAAGCCGGGCGAACCCTTGCCGTCGATTCAGCAGATCGCTACGCGGATGGGCGTGAGCCAGATGACGGTCCGGCAGGCGGTGGGCGCGCTGTGCGAGCTGGGAGTGATTTACAGCCGGCAGGGCAAAGGCACATTCATTTCCGGCATCAAGCTGGAGAGGGATTTTCGCCAGGTCCTTTCTTTCTCAGAGGAGACACAGGCACGGGGCGCCACGCCCAGCTCCAAGGTGCTGTCGTTCCGCATCCAGACGCCGACCCAGGAAGTGAAGGAGGCCCTGGGCCTGAGCGATGGAGAGCGCGTTTTCAATCTGCACCGGGTTCGCTGCGGTAACTCGATTCCCATGGGCATTGAGTCCAGCTGCCTGCCCGTGCAGCTCTGCCCCGGACTCATGGAGACCTTCGATGCGACGACCTCGCTCTACGATGAGCTGGCGCATCAATACGGAATCCAGTTGATGGTGACCGACGAAGTGGTGGAGGTGGGGAAGGCGAGCGCAGAAGATGCGCGCCTGCTGCAGATCGCTCCGCAGAGCCCGGTCTTCCTGTTTACGCGCGTTTCGTATCTGGAAAACGGCACACCGGTGGAGCATGTGAAATCTGTCTATCGTGGAGACAAATACAAGATTGTGAACCGGCTGATGCGCATGAAGCGCGAACGGCTGACAACGCCGCTTGCAGCCTCGACCAAGCCGGCGGCCGACGCAATCAATTGATCGTGGCGCTCGCTATCCCACCCTTTCGCCCCCCAAATTTCAAGAAGCAGGTTCTTCGACTCCCCTTCGACTTCGCTCAGGGTCGCTCAGAATGACAGAAAGGATGGGGCACGGGAAGATTTCTCTCCGTGCGGTCAACGTCCGGGCTCATTTTTCAGGAGCGGAACCAGATTAGAGCAGCGGTGAGGCTGCTGACGAGGAGGGGAAACCATACCTGCGCGATCCACGGCACGGGAATGAGGAAGAGGATGTCAGAACTGACGAGCGAGCTGGGCCAACCGATGGTGAGACGAAGCCAGACGTAATAAAAGAAATCCCAAAACGCGAAGGCGAAGAGAAACGCGGCGACTCTTGCCTTGAGGTTTTGCCCGGCTAGCCAGGCGATTCCGCCGAGCATCACGATGGTTGCCGCTTCGCGGAAGCACTCGATGCGCGCCAGATTTTCCGGCAGGGCGGCGGGGACGTTCACCTGAGGAACCGGCCAGAACCCGCTGGCGGCCCTCAAATAAACCACCACGGCAGCTTCAACGAAGCCAAAGGCGATGCCGAAGATGGCGATGACCAGAAGCCGCTTTCTGCCCAGGGTAAACCTCGCGTTTCTCGACAGGAGATAAGGGATTACAGGAACGAGGACGAGAAGATTGACCCACCACGGCGAAGCGAAGAGAGCAAAGCCCGACATAGAGTGAGTCTACGACGGGGGAGTAAGTCTACGACGGCGCGGCGTGCATTCCCCCTGGCACACGCGAGCGTAAGCACCCCTGAGGTGGAGTCTTCTTGTTGAAGAGATTGCGAAAGATGTATGATGCGTCCACAACCCCCAGAGAGCAGCACAGTCTTCTGCAAGAGGAAATGAGTCATGCCTGCTTGTTCGGTTTGTGGCGGTCAATGCGACTCGGGATTGAGTTTCTGCCCGGCATGCGGGAAACCGCTCACACCTCAAACGCCTCTGTCTTCCCGGCCGATTGCGGCGCTCTCCTGCCCCTCGTGCGGAGCCGCGCTTGTGCGCGGTTTGCCTTGCTGCATCAAGTGCGGGCAGACCCCGGTTCACGAGAGCTGGCTACCTGTTGCAGGAGCCGTCCCGCAAGCGCCGCCACCACCAGCGTTTACGCCCATCCAGGCAGCAACGAGCGTTCCCTTCGCGAGCCCACCGCCGTTCGGGCCGATCCAGCAGGAAGCGGGAGCCTTTTCGCCGAGTGCGCCAAGCATGGCGTCTCAGGCCCCGAAGGACTCGCCCATCGCGCCTCCGGTGCGATCCGTGTCCCCACCGCCCGCGCCTTTTCCACCACCACCAACTCCTCCGCCCACGCCGCTGCCCGTGCCGCCGCCCATTCCGGTTCCGCCCCGAGCAGCAGCGCCGCCCCCGCCTCCGCCGCCCACGCCACCACCCGTACCGCCGCCCATTCCGGTTCCACCCCGAGCAGCGGCGCCTCCACCACCACCTCCGCCTACGCCGCCACCCGAGCCGCCGCCCATTCCGGTTCCGCCCCGAGCGGCCGCGCCGCCACCGCCTCCTCCACCGCCGCCACCACCTCCGCCCACACCGCCACCACCTCCGCCCACACCGCCACCGCCA
>Ga0181533_1001292_pt1 | contig 32534 bp, 28 predicted proteins | sample PEATcosm2014_Bin_45_FD_119772 | JGI IMG/M metagenome (GOLD analysis project Ga0181533, IMG submission 119772) | Peatland microbial communities from MTU Mesocosm Facility, Houghton, MI, USA - PEATcosm2014_Bin11_60_metaG | ecosystem: Environmental > Terrestrial > Soil > Wetlands > Peat | place...
CAGGATCACGTCGGCAAAGGCGATCTGGTTCTTGGCCTCCGGCGCGTCCTTGAGCCGGTCGTTGAGCCAGCGGGCATCGGCGACCGTCACCACGGCGTCGAGCCTGGTCCTACGCCCGACATTTTCGTCGACGAAGAAGGTCTGCGCCACCGGCGCCGGATCGGCTAGCCCGGTGGTCTCGACGATGATGGCGTCGAATTTGCCCTTGCGCCGCATCAACCCGTCGAGGATACGCACGAGGTCGCCGCGCACGGTGCAGCAGATGCAGCCGTTGTTCATCTCGAACACTTCCTCGTCGGCGCCGACGACGAGGTCGTTGTCGATGCCGATCTCGCCGAATTCATTGACGATCACGGCGTATTTCTTGCCGTGCGGCTCGGACAGGATGCGGTTGAGCAAGGTGGTCTTGCCGGCGCCGAGATAGCCGGTCAGCACGGTGACGGGAATCTTGTCGGATTGAGGCGCGTCGGACATCGGTTTGGACATCGGTTCGGACATGGGTTCTGACCTGCGATCGGAGCTGGGGCCGATCCCTCTTGAGGAGCCGCAGATATATTGAGTGGGAACGGAAAACGAAACCCCTCGCCCGCCGATCAGGCCTCCAGTCAGGCTTCGAGGTGGCGGCCCGGAAAGGCCCGCCAAACGAGCCCGCCGATCCGCCCGAACAGCACCGAGCCGGCATAAAGCAGCCCGGCGACCAAGGTCACCGCCGGGCCGGATGGAATTGCGGCATCGAAGGCGAACAGTACTCCCACGCAGCCGGACAAGAGCGCGCTCGCCACCGCAAGCACGATCATCATCGAAATATCGCGCGTCCAGAACCGCGCGATGCTGGCCGGGATGATGACGATGCCGACGCCGAGCAAGGTGCCGAGCGCGTGAAAGGCATTGACGAGGTTGAGCACCAACACCGCCAGAAAAGCAAAATGCGCAATGCCGTCGGCGCGGCTGATCGCGCGCAGGAAGCCGGGATCGACGCAACCGAGCACCAGCGGACGGTAGATCAGCGCCAGCGCGATCAGGCCGATCGTGGCGTCCACGTCGATGACCAGGAGCTTCTCCGCGCTCATCCTGGCTGAGGTCTCGCCGAACAGGAATGTCATCAGGCGTTCGATATCGATGCCGTTGACGGCCACGATCACGACGCCGAATGCGAGCGACACCAGGAGAAACACCGCGAGCGATGCATCCTCCTGCAGCTTCGTGGAGCGGCTGACCGCGCCTGCGGTGAGCGCGATGAACAGCCCGGCGACCAGGCCGCCGAGCGTCATGGCAAAGACGTTCAGTCCGGCGACGAGAAATCCGATCGCCACTCCCGGCAAGATGGCGTGCGACATCGCGTCCCCGATCAGGCTCATGCGCCGCAGCATCAGGAACACGCCGATCGGCCCCGCGCTGAAGGCCAAGGCGAGGACGGCGGCCAGCGAGTGCCGGACCGAGGGGTCGCCGAGCGGCGCGATCAAAAGTCCCGACAGCATGGCGCTACAGCATGTCCCGCAAAAGTGGCCCCCGGTTTTGCGAAAAGGACATGCTGAAATAAAAAGCTAGAGCAGGATGCCAATTCAAGGAATAGTCATCCTGCTCTAGCCCGGTTCCGGCACCGCGCATGCGATCGCCTCTTCGTCGAAGGCCTCGCACATGTGGCGTGCCTTGTCGAGATTGGCTGCCGTCAGCACGTCGGCGGTGAGGCCCCACGCCACCGGCTCGCGCGCCAGCAATAAGGTGTGCGGAAAATTCGCCTTCACCAGCGCGATATCGTGCAGCGCGGCAAGCACGGTCCGGTGTTCGCCGTGCCACCGCCGCACCAGAGCCAGCAGATCGCTCGCGGTCCGTTCGTCGATCGCGGTGAACGGCTCGTCGAGCACGATCAGGCGGGCATCCTGGACCAGAACCCGCGCAAACAACATGCGCTGCATCTGCCCGCCCGACAGCGTGCCGATGCTGCGCTCCTCGAATCCGGTCAGCCCGACCGCGGCGATGGCCGATTCGACGACGGCGTGATCCTTGCCGCCGATGCCGCCGAACGAGCCCCTGGTCCGCCACAGACCCATCGCTACCATGTCGTAGACGTCGATCGGGAACGAACGGTCGATATCCGGCACCTGCGGCAGATAGGCGATGTCGCGGGCGTCAAGCCCGTCGCGCTCGATCGAGCCGGCGAGCGGCTTGATCGCGCCGACGACGGCCTTGAATAGTGTCGACTTGCCGGCGCCGTTCGGGCCGACCACCGCCAGGAGCGCGCCAGGCTCCACCGCGCCGTCGAGGTGGTGCACGGCCGGATGGCGCTCGTAGCCCAGCGTCAGATTGCGGAAGCTCAGTCCAGGCATCGCACTCCCCATGCGTCAGCGCGTCGCCCAGAAAAACGCCACCCAGATCAGCGCGATCAACGCTCCGGCGAGCGCCAGCCGGCGCGGCATCGACAATCGCAGGAGGGAGGGCGATATCGCCGGCGACGGATGCGGCCCGCCGGCATGATGATGCTGCGACATATAACCCGGTCCCGGGATGAGCTAAGCTCAAATAATGTAATACTATAACATTGCGTACGGATTGTACCAAACCCGGTCGGTGTCGCTGTCGGGGCATCGGTTTGGCCGCAAGCACCATTGCCAAGGCTTCCGCCGCTGAGCATGGTCCAACCGGTGCCGCATGCGCTTGAGGGCGTGACAACCGAGCGAGTGATATGACCGAGAAGAACGCCCGCGCCATCTGCATCGGCGAAGCCGTGATCGAGCTGACGCGCGGCGCCGACGGCAAGTTCGCGCTGTCTTCCTCCGGCGATACATTCAATGCCGCGATCTATCTCGCCCGCGCCGGTATCGATGTCGCCTTCGCCACCGCGGTCGGGGACGATTCCTATTCCGACGGCATCGTCGCGCTGGCCGCCGCCGAAGGGGTCGCCACCGATCTTATCCTGCGCGTGCCCGGCCGATTGCCCGCGCTGTGTCTGGTCGAGAACGGACCTGCGGGTGCGCGCAGCTTGCGCTATTGGCGGGACGGCGCTCCGGCCGCCGACTTGTTCGAACTGCCGGATTGGATGAAGCTCGCCGAAGGCATCACCACGGCGCGGCTGATTTATTTTTCCGGCATCACGCTGTCGCTCTACTCGAACCACGGTCTCGGCCGGCTGTTCGCCGTGCTCGAGGTGGCACGGCAGCAAGGCGCCAAAGTCGCCTTCGACGGCAATTTCCGCCCGCGCGGCTGGAAGGGCGACCTGCAGCGCACCCGCGCGGTCTTCGTCGAAGCGCTCAAGCGGGTCGACATCGCGCTGCCGACCTTCGACGACGAAGCCGTGCTGTGGGGCGATCCAAGTCCCGAAGCCACGGTAGCCCGGCTGCAGGCCTTCGGCATCGGCGAAATCGTCGTCAAGAACGGACCTAATAGCGCACTCGTCGCAACCGGCGGCGCAGCGGAATTCGTGCCGGTTCCCGAAGTGCTGGTGCCGGTCGATACGACCGCGGCCGGCGACGGTTTCAACGCCGGCTATCTCGCGACCCGGATTTCCGGCGGCGAGCCTCGACAGGCGGCCAGCGCCGCGCATCGCCTTGCCGGTAACGTGATCCGCCATCCGGGCGCGCTCGTGCCGCGCACCGCCGCAGCGATGCATTGAGCCGGCAATGGCCGCTCTCCGATTCGCCTGAGACAAAGTATGGCATTGGCCGGCCGCTCCATTCGCGCTATGAAAAAGCCAAGTTCAACGAGCGGCCGGACAACGGCCGCGACGAGGAGGAAGGCCCATGAAATGCTTGAATATTAAAAGCGCGACGGTTGCGCTTGGCGCGGTGCTGGCCGCCGCTCTGGCTTTGGCGCCGGGTCGTTCCGCGCTGGCCGATCCGATCATCATCAAGTTCAGTCATGTGGTGTCGCCGGATGCGCCCAAGGGCAAGTCGGCCTTGCTGTTCAAACAACTCGCCGAAAAATATACCGACGGCAAAGTGACGGTCGAGGTCTATCCGAACTCCTCGCTGTACAAGGACAAGGAGGAGCTGGAGGCCCTGCAGCTCGGTTCGGTGCAATTGCTGGCGCCGGCGATCTCCAAATTCGGCCCGCTCGGCGTCCGCGAGTTCGACGTCTTCGATCTGCCGTTCCTGATGAGCGACGATGCGCGCGCGCATCAGATGATGGCGAGCCCGATGATGGAGGACTTCAACAAGAAGCTGGAAGACAAGGGCGTCAAGCCGCTGGCCTATTGGGACAACGGCGCCCACGTCTACACCTCGAACCGGCCGCTGATCATGCCGGACGATTTCCAGGGCATGAAAATGCGCATCCAGGGCGGCAAGGTCCAGGATGCTTCGGCGCGGCAGCTCGGCGCCATTCCGCAGATCATCGGCTTCGGCGAACTCTATCAGGCGCTGCAGACCGGCGTCGTCGACGGCGAAGATAACGTGCCGTCGAACATCTGGACGCAGAAATTCTATGATGTGCAGAAATACCTGACGGTGTCGTACCACCAACGGCTGACTTATTCGCTCATCACCAACGCGAAATTCTGGAACTCCTTGCCGGCGGACGTTCGCCCCGGCCTCGACCGTGCGGTGAAGGAAACCACCGACTTCTTCATCGCCACGGCGGCGAAGGACAATGCCACGGCGCTCGAACAGATCAAAGCGACCGGCAAGGTGGACATTCACGTCCTCACCGATGCGGAGAAGAAGGCCTGGATCGCCAAGCTGATGCCGGTGCACCAGGAGATGCAGAGCCGGTTCGGCAAGGAGTTCATCGAACGGGTCTACAAGGCTTCGGGTTTCGTACCGCCGCAGTCCTGAATTCGCTTGCTCCTCGCCGGACGCGGCGGGGCATTGAGCTCGCGGGGCCCCGCCGGTGCTCGACCGCATCCTCAATCGGCTCGAAGAGTGGATCGTCGTCACGCTGATCGGCGCGGCGACGATCGTCACCTTCATCGCCGTGGTGCATCGCTACGGCGCGAGCAACTCGGCGAATCTCGCCCGCTGGGCCGGTGCGCATCACCTCGTCCTTCTGCAGCACTATGCGAGCGCGGTCTATCGCTCGCTCGCCTCGATCAATCTGTCCTGGGCCAATGAACTCGCCACCTACATGTTCGTGTGGATGGCGAAATTCGGCGCCGCGCTCGGCGTGCGCACCGGCATTCACGTCGGCGTCGACGTCTTCGTCAAGAACCTCTCGCCGGCGGCGCGCAAGCCGGTGATCGTGTTCGCGCTGTTGTGCGGCGCCTTGTTCACCGGCGTCATCGGCACGCTCGGCGCGTTCTACTGCTACGAGCTTGACCCGGACCAGGTCTCGCCGGAACTCGAATGGCCGAGCTGGATGATCTATCTGTGCATTCCGCTCGGCTCCTATCTGATGTGCTTCCGCTTCCTGCAGGTGATGTGGCGTTACCTGCGCACCGGCTTTGTGCCGCATCAAGGCCACGGCGCCGACTACGAGGCGCCGCGCGACGCGCCGGCGCCGGCGAGCGAGGCGGCGCGATGATCGCCTTGTCGCACTCCGCCAAACAGGCGGCGCCGCGGCCGTTCGCCGCCGCCGTGACGTCGGCCTTGATCGTCGTCATCCCGATCGCGCTGGCGGTCGTCTGCTTTGCCGCCCGGCTCCATGTCATCGACCTGTCGCACACCGTGCGCGCCGAACTGTTGTTCGCGCTGCTGCTGGCGCTGATGGCGTCCGGCATGCCGATCTCGATCGCGCTCGGTCTGTCGGTGCTGACCTATCTGTTCATTCTTTCCGATGTCGATCCGAAAATGGTGGGGCTGAAGCTGTTCACCAGCCTCGATCGCTTCGAGATCATGGCGATCCCGTTCTTCATTCTGGCCGGCAATCTCCTCACCGCCGGCGGCGTCGCCCGGCGCATGATCGACTTCGCGGCCTCGCTGATCGGGCACTGGTATGGCGGGCTCGGACTGGCCGGCGTCGTCGCCTGCGCGTTGTTTGCCGCGATCTCCGGCTCGTCGGTCGCGACCGTCGTCGGCATCGGTTCGATCATCCTGCCGGCGCTGGCGCGGCAAGGCTATCCGCAGCGCTTTTCCGCCGGCGTGATCGCCACGTCCGGCGCGCTCGGCATTCTGTTCCCGCCGTCGATCAATCTCGTGATTTACGCGGTGGCCACCAGTGGGATGCAGCCGCGCGGGCCGAGCGGTGCGATGGTCGATTCGGCCTCGATCGGACAGTTGTTCATTGCCGCGCTGGTGCCCGGACTGATCCTCGCCACCATGCTCGGCGCGACCACCTGGTACCGCGCTTGGCGCAATGACTATCCGCGCATGGTGCGGGCCAGTTGGGGCGAATGCTGGCGCGCGTTCCGCGAGAGCGTCTGGGGCCTGTTGCTGATTGTCTTGGTGCTCGGCGGCATCTATTCGGGCCTGTTCACGCCGACCGAAGCCGCCGCGGTGGCCGCCGTCTACTCATTCATTATCGCGGTGTTCGTCTACAAGGGCCTGAAATTTGCCGACGTGCCGGCGGTGCTGCTCAAGGCGGCGTCGCTGAGCGCGATGATCCTTTATATCATCACCAATGCGGCGGTGTTCTCTTGGCTGCTGACCTCCGAACAGATTCCGCAGTCGATGGCCGAGTGGATGACGGCGCAGGGCTTCGGCATGGTGGCGTTTCTCCTCGTCACCAATATCGTGCTGCTGGCCGCCGGCAATTTCATGGACCCGGCGGCGATCACTTTGATCATGGCGCCGATCCTGTTCCCGATGGCGGCGGTGCTCGGCGTGCATCCGGTGCACCTCGGCATCCTGATGGCGGTGAACATGGAAGTCGGATTGTGCCATCCGCCGGTCGGGCTCAATCTGTATGTCGCTTCCGGCATCACCAAAATGGGCATCACCGAACTGACCATCGCGGTGCTGCCGTGGCTTTTCACCATGCTGATTTTCTTGGCGATGGTGACCTACATCCCGGCGATCTCGTTGTGGCTGCCGCATGCTTTGGGGATGCTGTAAAAGATCGTCTGGAGCCGGGCTCTTTTTTGTCGGGAGGCGGCGGTAGCCTGCCACCGACTCGGTTCGAACATCCGCTCGGTCATCGCAATGCGAAAACGTCGCGGATTTGATCTGGAATAAAATATCGATAATGCGGGCTGGTATGAACGCGGCCGACGGGGCGGAAAACGCCGGTAAATCGTCGCGACAGGGAGCGTTTCATGACCGCAGCATCGGGCGCTAAGCCGCCAGTCTCCGCCGCTACGCCGGCGAAACCCTGGTACAAGATATTGTACGTCCAGGTCCTGCTGGCCATCGTGCTCGGTGCGATTCTCGGTTGGCTGTTTCCCGATTTCGGCAAGAACGACTGGGTCAGGGCGCTCGGCGACGGCTTCGTCAAGCTGATCAGGATGGTGATCGCGCCGATCATTTTCTGCACCGTGGTTTCGGGCATCGCTCACATCACGGAAGTCAAGAAGGTCGGCCGGGTTGCGATCAAGGCGCTCGTCTACTTCGAGATCGTATCGACCTTCGCGCTCCTCATCGGCCTCGTCGTCGCCAATGTGCTGCACCCCGGCGCCGGTTTCTCCGGCAAATCCGATGCGGCGGCCGTCGCCGGATTCGCCAAGCAAGCCGGCGAGATGAAATCGGTCGACTTCGTCCTGCACATCATTCCCGACAGCGCGGTCGGCGCGTTCGCGGCCGGCGACATCCTGCAAGTGCTGCTGTTTTCGGTGCTGTTCGGCTTCGCCTTGATGGCGTTGGGCGAGCGCGGCCACACGCTGCGGGCCTTGATCGACGACTTCGCCCATACCGTCTTCGGCATCATCGCCATTGTCGTCAAGGCGGCCCCGGTCGGCGCCTTCGGCGCGATGGCCTATACGGTCGGCCGCTACGGTCCGACGGCGCTCGGCAATCTCGCCGGCTTGATCGCGACATTCTATCTCACGGCGTTCCTGTTCGTGGTGGTCGTGCTGGGAATCATCGCCCGTCTGGCGGGTTTCTCGATCTTCAGGTTCCTCAACTATATCAAGGACGAATTGCTCATCGTGCTGGGCACGAGTTCGTCCGAGAGCGCGTTGCCGCAATTGATGGAAAAGATGGAACGGCTCGGCTGTTCCAAGCCCGTCGTCGGCCTCGTCGTTCCGACCGGCTATTCGTTCAATCTCGACGGCACCAACATCTATATGACGCTGGCGACTTTGTTCATCGCGCAGGCGCTGAACGTGCCGCTCAGTTTCGGCGAGCAAATGGTCATTCTCGTGGTCGCGATGCTGACGTCGAAGGGCGCGAGCGGCATCACCGGGGCGGGCTTCATCACGCTTGCGGCGACGCTTGCGGCGGTGCGGCCGGAACTCGTCCCCGGCATGGCGATCGTGCTCGGTATCGACAAGTTCATGAGCGAATGCCGCGCGCTGACCAACATCACCGGCAACGGCGTCGCCTGCATCATCATCGCCTGGTGGGAGGGCGAGCTGGACCGCAAGATGCTCAATGCCGGTCTCGGGCGGCGGGTCGATCCGAGCAATCTCGAAACCGCGGTGACGACCGGCTGAGATTCTTGCGCTTCCTCTCGCTGAGGCGCCCGGCGCGGAGCTATCCGCCGAAATCCTCCGCGCGGAGTTCGATCGGCGTGCCGTGCGGCGTGCGGGCGCTCGCGCGGCGCCAAGCTTGCTGGGTGCGCGCGAGCAGGCCCGGCTCGGCGAGGCCTTTGGCGGTGATAACGCGTTCGAGCGTGGCGAGCCAGTGGTTATAATAGGTCTCGCCGGTCTCGGGATCGCCTGTCGCTTGCGCCTTTTTGATCTCGTCGCCCAGCGTGGTTGCCCATTCCGCCCAGGTGAACACGCCGCGTTCATGGAGCGATATCGCCAGCGCGAACGCCTGCGCCTCCCAAGGTTCGCGGAACATGGGGACTTGCTCGTCATTCCGGCCGAACGAGGAACGCGAGTCTGCGTCGGTGCTCATGCCGGCTCCAGATAAGGCTCAAACGCCTCGATCGAGATCTTGAGCGTGGGATCAGCACTGTCGCCCCATAATTCGCGGCCGTCGAAGAGCACAGTGTAAAGCCATCGCGGATGGTCACCTTGGCCGAGCGACGACGTGTCGGGAAAGACGTGACAGCCGCGCAGCGCTTCGACGACGCCGATGCGGCCGCGCGCGTAGCGCGGCAGCCGCGTATGGGTCGCCGGGTGAATGTTCTTGGCGCGCACGCGATCGCCGGGTTTGAACCGCGCCGGTGTCGGCGCCGGACGGAAGAACGATCCGCGCGTCAGCGAGTTCGCCACCTCGGCGACGGTGAGCTTTCGCGGCAGCGCTTTGCCGGGATGCCGTCCATAACCCGCTTTGATCTCGTCGGCGTCGGCAAGACCGAGCTTGGCGACGAGGTTTTCGATCTGCAAAGCCCATCGCTTGTAATAGGAGCTGGAAAGATAAACGTCCGGCGGCAGTGCCTCGATGGCGGCGCGCATCTGGTCGATATTATAGCCGCCGGCATAGGTCATGGCGCGCTGCAGCGCGAGAACGTGGCCTTCCCACGGCGCGTGGAAAACCGGTTCGTTCTTTTCGGGCTCGACTTTGCCGAAGCCGTGCATGCCTCCCATATCGTGGATGCCGTCCATCACGCGACCTCACTTGGCTGCTTCGGCAGACCAGTGCCGATCATGCTGTCGCGCGTGACGAGACCCGAGAGCTTGTCCTCGCTCCAGCCTTCGGTGGCTTGCGGGCGCATCGGCACCACGATGAAGCGCGTCTCGGCGGTCGAATCCCAGACCCGGATTTCGGTGTCCGCCGGCAGTGTGAAGCCGAAATCCTTGAGCACACCGCGTGGATCGTTGACCGCGCGCGAGCGATAGGGTGCCGATTTGTACCAGACCGGCGGCAGGCCGAGGACTTCCCAGGGGTAACAGGAGCACAGCGTGCAGACGACCATATTGTGCCGCGCCGGCGTGTTTTCGACCGCGATCAGGTGATCGCCGACGCGATCGACGAGTCCGAACGCCAGCACCGCCTTGCTGGCGTCGGCGATGAGCGCCCGCTTGAACGCCGCATCGCTCCAGGCCTTGGCGACGATGCGCCGACCGATATGCGGGCCGACCTTGGTCTCATAGGCTTCGACGATCGCGTCGAGCGCCGACGGGTCGATATAGCCTTTGGCCGCCAGTACGGTCTCGAGCGCGCGCACGCGCAGTTGCATTTCGGAAAGCTCCGAGCCGTGTTCGTGCCGATCGTCGTGCTCGTCGTCGTACTTTTGCGCCATGACGTGCTCCGCATTTCCGTAACGCCGCAACCCCCATTATAGTGGGCCGGGGACCCATGAGAAACACGCTCCCGCGTCTTGCCGACGCCATCGACCGCATCAATTCGGGCCTCGGCCGAGCCGCGACCTGGTGCTGCCTCTTCACCGTCTGCGGCGAATTCGCCGTGGTGGTGATGCGCTATGCGTTCGGCCTGGGGTCGATCCGCCTGCAGGAATCGGTGCTTTACGCGCATGCCGGCGTGTTCATGCTGGCCGCCGCCTGGACGCTGCAAGTCGACGGCCATGTGCGCGTCGATATTTTCTATGCGCAGGCGAAGCCGCGTACCCGCGCCATCATCGATCTCTTCGGCGCGATCGTTTTCCTTGCGCCGTTCGCGACAGTGCTGGTCATGCTGTCGGTCCCCTACGCGGCGCGGTCGTGGGCCATTCTCGAAAGCTCGCGGGAAACCAGCGGGCTGCCCTTGGTCTATTTGCTCAAAACCCTCATTCCGTTGTTCGCCGTCCTGATCGGTCTGCAAGGCCTCGCGCAAGCGATTCGCGCCGTGATGGCGCTCGTCGGAGCGAGCCCCATCCTACCCTCTGCCGCAAGCGGGGGCGGGTAGGATGGGCGCGTGCCGATGATGGGCGACGCGTTGGCGATTGCGATGGTCGGCGCGGTCTGCGCGCTGCTGCTGGTCGGTTATCCGGTCGCGCTGACGCTGGCCGGCGTGTCGCTCGGCTTCGCGGCGGCAGGAACCGCTTCCGGCGCGATGCATCTGTCGCTGCTCGGCGCGCTGCCGGAGCGCATTTTCGGCGTCATGAGCAACGACGTGCTGCTGGCGATCCCGCTTTTCATTTTCATGGGCGTTATGCTGGAGCGCTCGCGGATCGCCGAGGAACTTTTGGAAACCATGGGCCGCCTGTTCGGGACCCTGCCGGGCGGTCTCGGCCTTTCCGTGATCGTCGTCGGCGTGCTTTTGGCGGCCGCCAAGGGCGTGGTCGGCGCCACGACGGTAACGATGGGGCTGATCGTGCTGCCGACCATGTTGCGCCACGGCTACGACAAGGCGCTGGCGGCGGGAACGGTCGCGGCGACCGCGACCTTGGCGCAGATTTTCCCGCCGGCGACGGTGCTGGTGCTGCTCGGCGACCAGCTCGGCAATTCCTACCAGGCGGCGCAATTGGCACAGGGGAATTTCGCCCCGCAGACGGTTTCGGTCGCCGACCTGTTCGCTGGAGCGATCGTGCCGGGGCTGCTGCTGGTCGCGCTCTACATGGCTTATGTGATCGCGGTCGCGATTTTGTTTCCGAACAAATCGCCCGCAATGGCGCCGGACCCCGCCGGGCCGCACGGTTTCGCCTTCGGGCGCCGGCTCATTGCGGTTCTCGTCGCGCCGCTTGCGCTCATTCTCGCCGTGCTCGGCTCCATTCTCGGCGGCATCGCGACGCCGACCGAGGCCGCGGCGGTCGGCGCCGTCGGCGCCATCTTGCTCGCGGCGCGACCGCGGCCTCTGCTTCACCCGCAGAGCGGGGACGGAAAGGGAGCGGCCCAAGGCCTGCTCATGCCGGTATTGGTGCGCACGACGCAGATCACCAGCATGATTTTTCTGATCCTGATCGGCGCCACGCTGTTCAGCCTGGTCTTTCGCGGGCTGGGCGGCGACGTCATGGTGGAGCGCGTACTGACGAATTTGCCGGGCGGCGTCGCCGGGGCGACGCTTGCGGTGATGGCGGCGCTGTTCGTGCTCGGCTTCGTCATGGACGCGTTCGAGATCATCTTCGTCGTGGTGCCGATCGTGGCGCCGGTGCTGTTGCAAATGCCCGGCGTCAATCCGGTCTGGCTCGGCATCATGATGGCGGTGAATTTGCAGACCTCCTACATGCACCCGCCGCTCGGCGCGACCTTGTTCTATCTGCGCGGCGTCGCGCCGCCGGAAGTGACGACGCGGCACATTTATCTCGGCATCGTGCCGTTCGTGCTGATCCAGCTCGCGATGCTCGTTGCGCTCTGGTACCTGCCGGGGCTTGCGACCTGGCTGCCGCACAGGCTTTATGGGACTTGAACGACAAGGGGGGAACGCATGGCGGCAGCGGACATTTTCGATCTTTCCGGCAACGTCGCTCTGGTGACCGGCGCGTCGAGCGGACTTGGCGTGCGTTTCGCCGAGGTTTTGGCGGAGCAGGGCGCTGCGGTCGTCCTGGTGGCGCGGCGGGTCGAGCGGCTTGCCGCGGTGCGTGAGAAAATCGAAAAATCGGGCGGCAAGGCCATTGCGGTCGAGGCCGATGTCGTCGATCGCGCCGCGATGGCGCGTGCCTTCGATGCCGCGGAGAAGGCCTTCGGCACTGTCACGATTCTCGTCAACAATGCCGGGGTGGCGCATGCCGGCCGCGCCGTCGACGTGACCGAGGAGGAATGGCGGCGGGTGCTTTCGACCGATCTCGATGCGGTGTTCTATTGGGCGCAGGAAGCGGCGCGCCGCATGCTCGCGGCCCGCAAAACCGGCGCCATCGTCAATATCGCCTCGGTGCTCGGTTTCGGCGTCGACAAAGGCGTCGTCGGCTATGCCACGGCCAAGGCCGGCGTCATTCAGCTCACCAAGGCCTTGGCGCTCGAACTCGGCTTCAAAGGCATCCGCGTCAACGCCATCGCGCCGGGCTGGATCGTCACCGAGATGAACCGCGACTATCTCGCGAGCGAACGCGGCGCGGCGCTCAAGCGCGAGATTCCGATCGGCCGCTTCGGCGAGGAGCGCGATCTCGACGGCCCGCTGCTGCTCTTGGTGTCCGACGCCGGCCGCTTCGTCACCGGCGCGACCGTCGTCGCCGACGGCGGCCAGATGGTGGCGCTGCGGGGTTGAGGCGAAGCGGGCGCGGCGCCGCACGTAGGTTTGTTCGGATCCGGGTTTTGCATCAAAAGAATGTGTGCCGGGCGCTCCCTTGATGACAACCTGGTGCTCCTTCTCCTATGCGATTAATCACGGCGGAGCGCACGCCGGCGACAAACCGACGGGACGATCATGACGCTGTTGCTATTGGCCTATCTCGGTGGCGTTCTGACCATCATCAGTCCGTGCATATTGCCGGTGCTGCCGTTCGTGTTCGCCCGGGCCGATCGGCCGTTCGCGAAAAGCGTGCTGCCGATGTTGATCGGGATGGCCGTAACGTTCGCGGCAGTCGCGACATTGGCCGCCGTGGCCGGCGCCTGGGCGGTCGAGGCCAACACCTATGGCCGCGACTTCGCCATGGCGATCTTGGCGCTGTTCGGATTGACGTTGCTCTTTCCCGCGCTTGCCGACCGCGTCATGAATCCGATCGTCGGCCTCGGCGTCAGAATTTCCGATAAGGCCGGCGGCGCCGCGGGCCCGCAGGATGCGGCGATCCTGCCGTCGTTTCTGCTCGGCATCGCGACCGGCTTCCTGTGGGCGCCGTGCGCCGGACCGGTGCTCGGGCTCATTTTGACCGGCGCGGCGCTGCACGGCGCCAATGTCGGCACCACGCTGTTGCTGCTTGCCTATGCCGCCGGGGCGGCGACCTCGCTCGCACTCGCTCTCGCCGTCGGCGGTCGGGTCTTTGCCGCGATGAAACGCGCATTGGGTGCCGGCGAGTGGATCAGGCGCGGCCTCGGCCTTGCCGTTTTGGCCGCCGTCGTCGCCATCGCCTTCGGTTTCGACACCGGCTTTTTGACACGTGTTTCGCTGTCGAGCACGGCGTCGCTCGAACAACGCCTGCTCGACCGCCTCCGTCCGCGGGCAAAAGCGGCCGATAAATCGCAGGACATGATGTCGGGCGCTCCAACCACGTCAACGAAGGCTGGTCCCGGCGCCGCGGATGTGAACCTCGCGGTGGAAGGCGGTTTCCCGAGCTTGTCGGGCGCGACGGATTGGCTCAACTCGCCGCCGCTTATGCCCGAAAGCCTCAAAGGCAAAGTCGTCGTTCTCGATTTCTGGACCTATTCCTGCATCAACTGTCTGCGTTCGATTCCCTATGTCAGAGCCTGGGCCGGGAAGTACAAGGATCATGGCCTGGTCGTCATCGGCGTGCACACGCCGGAATTCGCCTTCGAGCGCAACGTCGCCAATGTGCGCAACGCCGTGTCCGATCTGAAAATCGGCTATCCGGTGGCGATCGACAACAATTACGAGGTGTGGCGCGCCTTCGACAACGAATATTGGCCGGCGCATTACTTCATCGATGCGCAGGGCCGCATGCGCTACCATCATTTCGGCGAAGGCGGCTACGACGAGTCGGAACGCGTGATTCAGAGTCTACTCGCCGAGGCCGGCAATAGCGGCGTTCCGGCCGGCCTTGTCGACGTGAACGCCTCGGGTGCGGAGGCTCCGCCGAGCGCGAGCGACCAATCGCCCGAAACTTACATCGGCTACAACCGCGCGGACAATTTCGTTTCGCCGGGCGGCCTCGTTGCCGACGAGAGCCATGTCTATGCGGCGGCAGCGGCGCCTTCGCTCAATCAATGGGCGCTGGTCGGCGATTGGACCGACAGCGGCGAGCGGGCCGCGCTCAACCAGGCGGGCGGCCGCATCATCTTCCGGTTTCATGCCCGCGATCTGCATCTCGTTCTTGGGCCGGCGGCGGACGGCAAGCCGATCCGGTTCCGGGTGACGATCGACGGCGCGGCGCCCGGGGCCGATCACGGCGCCGATGCCGGCGCCGACGGTCAAGGCGTCGTCAGCGAGCAGCGCTTGTATCAGCTCATCCGGCAAAACGGCGCGGTTTCGGACCGCACCTTCGAAATCGAATTTCTCGATCCCGGCGTGCAGGCATACGCCTTCACGTTCGGCTGAAACATCGGGATTTGGGGGGAGCCGGGCGTGGGCTTGGAGCAGGTGGCGCTTGTCTTCGCCGGCGCATTGGCGGGCGGAATAGTCAACGGCCTCACCGGTTTCGGCACCGCGCTCACCGCCATGGGCCTCTGGCTCTACGCCATTCCGCCGACGGTCGCGGCCTCGCTGGCGATTATTTGCTCGTGCATTTCGCAACTGCAGACGCTGCATCTGATCTGGCGCGCCATCCTGTGGCGGCGCGTTCTGACATTCGTGCTGCCGGGCATCGTCGGCGTGCCGATCGGAACATTCCTGTTGCCGCATATCGAACCGGGAATTTTCAAGATGGGCGTCGGCGTTTTTCTGGTCGTCTATTCGAGTTACGTTCTCGCCCGCAAGACGAAGTTTGAAAGCAATTGGGGCGGCGCCGCCGCGAATGGCGCGATCGGCTTCGGCGGCGGCGTGCTCGGCGGGATCGCGGGACTATCCGGCGTATTTCCCATTGTCTGGACGGACATCCGCGGCTGGAACAAGGAGCAGCGGCGCTCCGTCGTTCAAGGTTTCAATATAACGATTCTCTGGCTGGCCTTGGCGGCGCACGCCGCGTCCGGGCTATTGACGCGACAAGTGCTGTTGCAGGCGGCCGTTGCGCTGCCCGGCACCGTCGGCGGCGCCTGGCTTGGCGCTTTTCTCTACCGCCGCATCGGCGACCGCGGCTACCAGCGTGTCGTCATGGTGCTGTTGTTGATCTCGGGCTCAGGCTTGATCTGGACCAGCCGATAATCGAGCGCATGCTCACGTCGGCAATCCGACGCAGCGGATAAGTCCTCGCGAGCCCACACCGCTGCCGAGGCGTATCAGGACAACGGTGCTTCCGCCTCGCGGGCAAAAACAACATCGCAGAACCGGCATTCAAAAATGTGGACTGTCGCCAACCCGCCGAGCCTTTGCGTCGTCCGAATGAGCGGCATGGATTGTGCGCAGCTCGGGCAGCGCGGCGGTTTTGGCGTCCGATGGCAGACGCTCGGGGCCGGCCGCGGCGCCGGCTGCGCCATGGTCAGGAGACCGGCGTGCCTGGCATGCCATTTGGGGCCGGGGCCGCGCATATAGTGCAGATCCGCCCGGTACGAACCGCCCGCCGGCTCGGAAGCCTGCCACCACCCGCGAAGAGCACTCGACAACATTTGCCACATGAAATGCTCCCGTATCTCGTCGCCCGATCGATCTCTATCTTTGTGACGTGGTTACGCTGGCATTGACCTTCCCACAGTACATGGCGGTAAGAAATTCCGGTTCTCCACCTAAGGGAAATTACGGCGCTGCGGCGGACGGTTAATGAAGCGTTAACGCCTGGGCCGGCGCATGTCGTCGATCCGGCCGGCGGCCGGACTCGTCGGTCCCATGCGTGCAACGAACCGTGTCAATAAACGGCCGGCACGTACAAATCCTGGGGAACCGGGTGACGCGCATATTCGGGCTGGTGCTCGCGCTGCGGCAGCACGACCGGATCGTGGTGGATGTCGCGATACGGCACCTGCTGCAGCAAATGATGGATGCAGTTGAGCCGCGCTCTCTTCTTGTCGACGCCTTCGATCACCCACCAGCGCGCTTCGGGAATATGGGTGCGCTTCAGCATCTCCTCTTTGGCCGCGGTGTACAGTTCCCATCGGCGACGCGATTCCAGATCCATCGGGCTGAGCTTCCACTGCTTCAAAGGGTCGTGGATGCGCATCAGAAAGCGCATGTTTTGTTCCTCGTCCGTGATCGAGAACCAGTATTTCACCAGGATGATGCCGGAACCCACCAGCATGCGCTCGAATTCCGGCACGGTGCGGAAAAAGTCCTCGCATTCGGCCTCGGTGCAGAATCCCATGACCCGTTCGACGCCGGCGCGGTTGTACCAGCTCCGGTCGAACAGCACGATTTCGCCGGCTCCGGGCAGATGCGGCACGTAGCGTTGGAAATACCACTGCGAGCGCTCGCGCTCGCTCGGCGCCGATAGCGCGACCACTTTGCAGGTGCGCGGATTGAGCCGTTGCGTCACCCGTTTGATGACGCCGCCCTTGCCGGCCGCGTCGCGGCCCTCGAACAGCACGACCAATTTGAGCTTTTGATGGGCGACCCAGTCTTGCAGCTTGATCAGTTCCTTCTGCAGCCGCAGCAATTCCTTGAAATAAGCGTGCCGGTCGAGGCCGCCCTGCGGCTTCTCGGCGTCGCCCAGCAGACCTTCGAGCCGGCTGTCGTCGATTTCCAATTCAAGTTCTTCATCGACCGCATCGATCATCTCGTCGTGAAGACGGTCTTCGAGCGCCGGATCGGCGGTCCGCTTTGCGTCCATCGGTTGAAACTCCGGAAATCGTGGCGACAGGGGCAGGAGTAACGGGATGTTGGGGCGGCGACGTGACGACCATACGACATTCGTCACAAGACGCGGACAAGCGGGAAAGCTCCAAATACATCAAGCAGTTGGCGTTCGACACGTGCGCGCTTGATCGAGCCTCGCGAACGTCGTGGCGCGTTCTGTTTTGAGCCTGTCATGAAACTTGGGAATCTTAGAGCCAGTACAAGGCAGGCCTGGGTGACCGGCGGTCGATTCCTCATAGCGCTGCGACCGTCGGTGACGCGGATTCAATTCATTGGCTGGCGGGAGAGTTCGATGGCGAAAACCAAGGTCGAAACCAAGCTTGACGGCGACGGCAGCATCGAAAGTGGGACACCGCATGTCGAGAGCGCCGGGCCGGAAGCGGCGCTCGACCAGGGCAGTCTGGATCGCAACGATGTCATTGCCACGGTGGCGACGGTCGCGGTGGTGGGAATAGGTGCCGCCGCCTTCGAAGCGGCGCTGTTGCCCGGCATCGTTCTGGGCGTCGCAGCCATGTGGGCTCCGAAATACTTTCCGAAAATGGGCGAGGCCTTGAATCCGCTGTTTCGATCGACCGTTCGCGGCGTCTACAAGGTCGGCCACAAGACCCGAGAAATGATGGCCGAGGCCCAGGAACAGTTTCATGACATCGCCGCCGAGGTTCATGCCGAGGACGACGTCGAGCCGCCGGCATCGAAGACCGCGGCGGCGGCGTAAGATGAGTATCGGGCCGCCGGCCCGATCTCATCCGCTTCGATCTCCCGGAAGCGACGCGACTTCCTGTTTCGCATCGCCGCACGATCGGGGACCGACCGTTTAACGTCGGCCGCATCGGCGAGCCGCGGGTGAACTGGATTTCAGTCAACACGAGCCGATTCGAGTGTCTGCGATGACGAAGATGAACCTGAAGATCGAACATCAGGTGCCCGGACGGGTGCGTATGAGAATCAAAGCCGGCAAGGGCAATCCGGACCTCTTGAAGCAGATCAGCGAAGTGTTCGCGGTCATCCCCGGGATCGAGCAGATCACCGCCAACCCGACGACGGGCAGCGTCGTGCTTCACTACGATACCGACCGCCATGACGAATTCCATGGCTCGCTCCGGCAGCATTGCGAGGCCCACGCCGCCGCCAACGGCGGCATGCACGGCGCTGCCACCGAACTCGACAAGCTGACGAACAGCATCGAGGCGGAAGCCGAATTTCTCGCCAGCCATTCGCATTCCGCCCGCGCCGTCGTCGATTTCGTGAAGCAGGTCGATCGCGAAATCAAACTTGCGACCAACAACAGCATCGATCTGAAGATCGTGTTCGCGGTCGGAATCATCGGTCTGACGGTGTTCGAGGTGGGCGCCACCGCGGCGACGCCGGTCTGGGTCACGCTCGCGATATTCACCGTCAATCATTTCATCGAAATGCACGAGCGCCAGGCGAACGGCGAGGCGCTCGGCGCTCCGAGCCTGGCGCCGGTCCGCGTCGCGGGCTGAGCCGAAAGGATTTGGGGCAGCCGCATGGAATTTTCGGTTCGGCATTTCATTTCCGGCCGTATCCGCCTGCACCTGCCGTCGCTGTGCCGCAAACGAACAGTGGCGGAGGCCGCCGTCGTCTGGCTGCTCGGACAAAAGGGCGTGAAAAACGCGCGCCTGAATTACGCCTGCGCCTGTCTCGTCATCGAATACGACCCGAGTTTCGAGGGCGTGCTGCGCGCCACTTTGGGCCAGCTTTCGGTGATGAGTATCGACGAGCTGAAAGTGCTGCTCGATGCGGGGAAACGGGCGGCCGCCGCCGTCCATGCTCCCGCCGCGCTGCGGCCGGCGCAACTGCCCTCGCTTTGGCGCCGCACGCCTTTGGGCCTGCCGACCGTTTCGCTGGCGATGGCGTTCAGCACCAACCCGGTGGTCTGGTCGATCAACATGCCGTTGATGCTCTACAACGCCTATCCGATCGCGCTGCGGGCGTGGCGGGTGTGGCGGCGCGAGAACAGGCTCAACGTCGATTTTCTCGATACGCTCGCGATCGCCGCCTCGCTCATCCAGGGCAATCCGTTGGCCGGCGCCATCGTCACCTGGCTGATCAAGCTCGGCGATTGGATCCGCGATCTCACTGCGGCCGGCCAACGCAAGGCGATGAGCGAATTGCTCGAATTCCAGGCCAAGACGGCCTGGGTCGTTCGCGACGGCGTCGTCACCTCGATCGCGGCGGCGGAACTCGCGATCGGCGACGAAGTGGTGGTCTATCCGGGCGACATGATCTCGGTCGACGGCGAGATCATCGACGGACAGGCCATGATCGACCAAAAGACCATCACCGGCGAAGGACTGCCGGTGATGCGCGGCAAAGGCGAGCCGGTGTTCGCCGCGACCGTCATCCGCGACGGCCAGCTCACCATCCGCGCCATCCGTGTCGGCGCCGCGACGACCGCGGGCCAGATCGCGCAACTCGTCGAATCCGCCCCGATCGGCGACACCCGCATGCAAAACCATGCCGAGAAGCTCGCCGATCGGCTGGTTCTGCCGACGCTCGGATTGGCGGTCGGCACCGCCGCGCTGACCGCGGATTTCAATCGCTTCCTTTCGCTCGTCATCGTCGACTACGGCACTGGCATTCGCGTCGCGGCGCCGACCGCCGTGCTTGCCTCGATGACGCATGCCGCGCGCGCCGGCATCATCATCAAGAGCGGCGCCCATATGGAACGCCTCGCCGAGGTCGATACCGTTATCTTCGACAAGACCGGCACCTTGACCCACGGCTCGCCGGCCGTGATCGACGTCATCAGCTACGAGAAGGGCATCACCGAGCGCCACCTACTCGGGCTTGCGGCGGCCGCGGAAACCAAGCTGCAGCATCCGGTCGCCGACGCGTTGCGCCGGAAGGCCCACGAGCTCGGCGCCAATATTCCCCATTGCGAGGAAACCAAATACCGGATCGGGCTGGGCGTTGAAGGACAGGTCAACGGTTACTATCTCCATGTCGGCAACGAACGGTTCATGCGGCAGAGCGACATCGACGTAAGCAACGCGCTTTCCGACCGCGCCGCCCTCGACGAGCGGGGTTATTCCTGCATCTACGTTGCCGTGGATGGTGCGCTGGCCGGCTTGGTACCCTTTGCCGATCAAATCCGGCCGGAAAGCCGGCAGGTCATCGAGCGGCTGCATGCCAATGGCATCCGAAACACCGTCATGCTGACGGGAGATAATGCGGTGGTCGCCCAAGCGGTCGGCAGACGGCTCGGCCTGTCGCGGCAATTCGCCGAGATGCTGCCGGCGGACAAGGCGAGCGTGATCCAGCAGTTCCAACGGGACGGCAACGTGGTCGCCATGGTCGGCGACGGCATCAACGACTCGCCGGCCCTGAGCTTTGCCGATGTCGGCATCGCCATGAAACACGGCGCCGAGGTGGCGCGCGAATCGGCGGATGTCGTGCTGATGGAAGACTCGCTGTGGAAACTCGTCAAAGCCGTCGAAATCTCGCGCGGCGCGGTGCGCCTGATCCGGCAGAATTATGCCATCGTCGCCGGCTTGAATACGCTGGCGCTCGGCCTGGCGCTGCCGGGCGGCATGATCATTCCGGAGGTCACCGCTCTGGTCAGCAACGGCTCGGCGATTTTGGCGAGTTTGAACGGAATTCGTCCGATCCTGCGATATCAATGACCGCTGCCGAGTCCAAGAGCGCGCCCGCGCCGACGCTTTCGCCATCGCAGCAACAAGCGCTCCGGCGCGCCATCGACAACCTCGAAAATCAAAATTTCGCCGCGCAGCTTGCCGATTACGCGGGTCGCCCGGTCGAGCGCGCGATGCGGCTGATGCCGAAAGCCGCGACCAGCCGCCTCAATAAAGTCGTCGAAGCGGCCATTCTCAATTGCCTCGATGTCGCCATCCGTTCGATCGAGCCGCGGTCGAAAGCGTCGCCGTCGCCGCGGGCCGCGTCGCTGCTCGCCGGCATCAGCGGCGGCATCTCCGGCTTCTTCGGCCTTGCCGCTCTGCCGATCGAATTGCCGGTGACGACGACCATCATGCTGCGCTCGATCGCCGACATCGCGCGCCATCACGGCGAGGATCTTGCGACGCTCGAAGCGCGGCTGGCCTGCGTCGAAGTCTTTGCGCTCGGCGCCCCGCGCACGGGGCGGCGGGCGGATTTCGGCTATTACGCCTCGCGCGCATTGCTCGGCCGCTTGACTGCCGACGCGGCCACGCTGTTTCTCGAGCGCAGCGCGGCCAATCTTTCGGCTCCGGTGGTCGGCAGTCTGGTGAGCGAGATCGCGACGCGGTTCGGCATCGTCGTTTCCGAGCGCTCGGCGGCGAGCGCGATCCCGGTGCTCGGGGCGGTCGGCGGCGCCACCGTCAATCTCATTTTCATGAATCATTTTCAGCGCGTTGCCTGCGGCCATTTCGCGATCCGGCAATTGGAACGCGAATACGGCGCAACCGTCGTGCGCCGGCTTTACGACGAACATGCGCCGCGCCGCGAGCCCGCGCCGCACCGCGCGCGCAGAGGAAAAGTCCTTGCCCAACGCAGCAAGAGTTAGCGCGGCCGCCAAAGCGGACAGCGGGCCGGGCCAAGCGACTGCAGCGCACTTAGCCGTTGGCGCCACCGCGCCTCGCCTCGCCGATCCACGCGCCTTCGAACAGCGCGCCGTCACGCTGCGACGCGGGCTGCGGCGCATGCGGACCGTCGCGACCTTGCTGCTGGCGGCGATGACGCTCCTGTTCGTCTTGACGACCATGACGAAATACCAATGGCCGTGGCTGCCCTATCTGCGCGCCTTTGCCGAGGCCGGCATGGTCGGCGCCTGCGCCGACTGGTTCGCGGTGGTGGCGTTATTCCGTCGTCCGTTCGGCCTGCCGATCCCGCATACCGGGATCATTCCGAACAATAAGGAGCGCATCGGCGGCGCGCTCAGCCGGTTCATGACCAACAATTTCCTCACCACGCCGGTGCTGAACGAACGGCTGGCCCGCGTCGACGTCATCGGCGCTGTCGCGCATTGGCTGGATAGCCCGGATAACGCCGAGCGGTTGGGCGATTACCTGGCTGCGGTGTTGCCGCGCATCGTCGAGGCGCTGCCCGGCCCGCGGCTCGGCGAGACCGCGGGCAAACTCGCGCAGCAGGCTTTGGCGAACATTCCGGCAGCGCCGGCGGCGGCAAAATTGCTCGAAGTGGTCTGGGCGCAAGGTGAAGCCCAGGCGCTCATCGCGCAGGGGATCGAGTACGGTCAACGCTACCTTGCCGATCATAAGGACTATTTCTCCGACAAGATCGCGCAGCAGTCGTCGCGCTGGATCCCGAAATGGATCGACAGAATGATCGCCGACAAAGTGATGAATGGGGCCTTGGCGACGCTGACCGAGATGCGCAATCCCGGGCATCCGTGGCGTATCGAACTGCAACAGGGCGTGGAGGGCCTGATCGGCAAGCTCGGATCGGACCCGCAATTCTACGCCAAGGGCGAAGCGTTCAAGGCCGAGCTCTTGGCCAGCCCGCTTTTTCTCGAACAAGCGAAAGTGTTGTGGAGCGAAATCGAAAGCGGCCTGCAGTTCGGGATTCCGGCCCATGCCGAAGCTATTGCGCGCCATTGTGCGGAGACGTTGCGCAGTATCGGTCGCTGGCTACAAGAGGATCCCGAACGCCAGGCCCAGCTCAACCGTCGCATCCGGGCCATCGCCCGGCGTCTTCTGCTTGCCTATCGGGTTGAAATCGGCGGTTATATCGAACGCGTGGTGCACAACTGGGACGCCACCACGCTGGTCGAAAGACTGGAGCTGCAGGTCGGCAAGGATCTGCAATTCATCCGCATCAACGGCACCTTGGTCGGCGGGCTCGTCGGGCTTCTCATTTTCATCGCCGCAAAATGGATGACGGCTTTTTAGCGAATGTGCCCGGGGCCGCGATGCCATCAAAAATCGTTCACACGGCGCCGCTAGACTTTCGCGTTCGGGCAGCGGAAAGTGGAAAAAGGTGCTTTCAATCAGCGCCACTGCGCTACGACGGCGCCTCGCCGTCATTCTCGAGGATGAGGAGCCGCGGAACACGCTCACGCGCCTTTGCAATCTGGCACTGGCGTTCCTGATCGTCGTCAATGTTTCCTGCGTCGTAATCGAATCGGTCGAGCCGGTCAGGCGGCATTTCGCGGCGGCATTCGCAGCGTTCGAACAGGCCGCGACGGCGATCTTCGCCGTCGAATATCTGCTGCGGGTCTGGGCGTCGGTCGACTTTCACGTCGTCGAATATCGCCATCCGATCTGGGGCCGGCTTCGCTACATGCGAAGCTTCTTCGCGCTGGTCGATCTGCTCGCCGTGCTGCCGGCCGTGCTCGGTTTCCTGGGCGCGGCCGATCTCCGCGTGCTGCGGCTCATCCGGCTCTTGCGCATGCTGAAACTCGTTCGCCATTCGACCACCTTCGGCTTGCTTTTCGCGGTGCTGCGCGAAGAAGGCCGGTCGGTGGCGGCGCTGTTGTTCGTGCTGCTGTTGACCGTGACGATCTCCGGCTCGCTGATGTACATGATCGAAAGCGAACAACAGCCCGAGGTGTTCACCTCGATACCAGTGGCGATGTGGTGGGCGATCGAGACGCTGACGACGGTCGGTTACGGCGATATCGTGCCGATGACGGCGACCGGAAGGGTTATCGGCGGCTGTGTTTCGATCGTCGGCATCGGTACGCTGGCGCTGTTTTCGGGTTTGATCACGGTCGGCTTTCTCGATCAATTGAAGACCTATCGCGAGCACCATCCCCGCGTCGCCGTCGCTGGTTCGGAGAGATCGACTGCGGTCTTCCGGAATGATCGCGAGCGTGTCGACGACGGCCTGGGTTTGACCGATATTCCGTCCGCCATGCCGGATCTGGCAGCCTTGCCGCGTGCGTGGCCGGCGATCTGCCCGCATTGCGGCTCGGCCTTCTCCTATTCGACGCTGGGCGACGACGACCGCAGCGAGCCGTTCGGCGCTTGAAGCTCGGCGGCGCTATTCCGCCGCGGCGGATACAGTCGGCACAGCGCGTCAGCGGCGCTTCGATTGCTCGCGAACGAAATTGATGATGCCGGAAAAATCGGCGGCGCTGTGGCCTTGTTGCGCGAAGTCGCCGTAGATTTCCGCGGCATGCGCGCCGAGCGCGGTCGCGGCATCGACCGATAGCGCTGCTTCGCGGGCCAGTTCGAGGTCCTTGAGCATCAAGGCGGCGGCGAAGCCGGGTTTGTAGCCGTTATTCGCCGGGCTCGTCGGCACTGGTCCGGGCACCGGGCAATAGCTCGTCAGCGACCAGCATTGGCCCGAACTCGCCGAGGCGACGTCGAACAGCGCCTGATGCGGCAGGCCGAGCTTTTCGCCGAGCACGAAGGCTTCGCTGACCGCGATCATCGAGGCGCCGAGGATCATGTTATTGCAGATTTTCGCGACCTGGCCGTTGCCGGCTTCGCCGCAATGCACGACGCGTTTGCCCATCCGCTCGAGGATCGGCTTGCCGCGCCCGAACGCGTCCGCGCCGCCGCCGACCATGAATGTGAGTGTGGCCGCTTTGGCGCCGCCGACGCCGCCGGAGACCGGCGCGTCGAGCGAAGCGATGCCGCGTTCCGCGGCCAGCGCATGCGCGGCACGCGCGCTGGTCACGTCGATGGTCGAGCAATCGATGAACAGCGCCCCCGATTTGGCCGCCGGCAGAACATCCCGCCACACCGTCATCACGTGTTCGCCGGCCGGCAGCATGGTGATGACGACGTCGGCGTCCGCGACCGTCTCCTTGGCGCCGGCCGCGATCGTTACGCCGTCAAGCGCTGCGGCCTGACGCGACGCACCGACGACATCGAAGCCCGTGACGCGCTCGCCGGCTTTGACGAGATTGGCGGCCATCGGCCCGCCCATATTGCCCAGCCCGATGAATCCGATGTTGGTCATTTGCGTCCCCCCCTTTTATTTCTCGAATTTCAGTTCCAGGTCGCCGACGGACTTGAAGTGCCGGTCGACGATGTCCGGCGTCACCGCTTCGAGCCGATCCGGACGCCAGGCCGGATTGCGGTCCTTGTCGACGATGGCGGCGCGGATGCCTTCGATGAAATCGTGTCCCGCAACGCAGTGTAGCGCGATACGGTAGTCCTGCTGGAAGCACTCCTCAACCCGCTTGAAAGACGCCGCCGTCCGCAGATTTCGCAATGTGATCTTGAGCGAGGTCGGCGAGGCTTTGCGCATGGCTTCGAGCGCCTCGCGCGCGCCATCGGCATCGCAGGCAGACAGAGTCGCGACGATGTCCTCCATCGTGTCGCCGCTGAAGCAGTCCCGAATCCAATCCAGTGACTTGAGTAATTTTCCCGGGGCCGGCGGCGTTTCGAGCGTGCCGAGCGCGGCCGATACCTCTTCGCGTTTCCGGCAATCGGCGAGCACCGAAGGAATCTCATGAAGACGCGATGAGGGAATATGAGAGTTTGCCAGCCCGCATAGGACAGCATCCTGCGCGCTGAGGCGATTGCCGGTCAGCGCCACGTAAGTGCCCAGTTCCCAGTGGGCGCGCGTCAGCAAGAACGATACGCCGACGTCGGGAAAAAATCCGATGGCGACTTCCGGCATCGCTACTGCAGAGCGATCCGTGAGGACGCAACGGGTGGCGTGGGCCGAAAGCCCGACGCCGCCGCCCATCACCAGTCCGTCCATGATCGCGATCACCGGCTTTGGATATCGCGCGATCAGGACATTCAGATGATACTCGGTCGCCCAGAATCGCTCCGGCAGCGGCGTACCCGCCTTCGCCGCATCGTAGAGCGCCCGAATATCGCCGCCGGCGCAGAATGCCCGCTCGCCCGCGCCGTCGAGCAAGACCGCGCCGACCGCTGAATCCGCCGCCCATGACCGCAACAGCGCCGTCATGGTGACGGCCATGTCGAGCGTAAGCGCGTTGAGCGCCTTCGGCCTGTTCAACGTGACCCGGCGCAGCGCGCCGATTTGCCGGACTAGGACGTCGCCGTCTTTAAGGACCAGCTCGCTCATCGGCCGACAAAACTTCGCGCCACGATGAGGCGCATGATTTCGTTGGTGCCTTCGAGAATCTGGTGCACGCGCAGATCGCGCACGATCTTCTCGATGCCGTATTCCGCAAGGTAGCCGTAGCCGCCGTGCAATTGCAGCGCCTGATTGGCAACCTCGAAAGAGGCGTCGGTGACGAAGCGCTTGGCCATGGCGGCGAGTTGTGTCGCGTCGGCTTCCTTGCGGTCGGACGCCGCCGCGGCGCGCCACAGCAGCGCGCGCGACGCTTCGAGCGCGGTCGCCATATCGGCGAGACGGAATTGCAGCGCCTGGAATTCGTCGAGCCGTTTGCCGAAGGCCTTGCGCTCCTTCATGTAAGCGACCGTCTTTTCGAACGCCGACTGGGCGCCGCCGAGCGAACAGGCCGCGATGTTGAGCCGGCCGCCGTCGAGCCCGGCCATCGCGATCTTGAAGCCTGCGCCTTCGGGGCCGAGCCGGTTGCCGGCCGGCACGCGCACATTTTCGAAGGCGACGGCGCGAGTCGGTTGGGCGTTCCAGCCCATCTTGCGCTCGTTGCCGCCGAACGACAGGCCCGGCGCATCGTCCGGCACCAGAATTGCCGAAATGCCGGACGGCCCGTCGCCGCCGGTTCGCGCCATCACCACGTAGAGATCGCTCGCGCCGGCGCCCGAAATGAACTGCTTTTGCCCATTGAGGGCATAGTGGTCGCCGTCGCCCACGGCGCGCGTCGTCAGCGCCGCCGCATCGGAGCCGGCGCCCGGCTCGGTCAGGCAATAACTCGCCAACAGCTCCATGGTGCAGAGCTTCGGCAGCCAATGGCGGCGCTGCTCGGCGTTGCCGAAGCGGTCGATCATCGACGCCGCCATATTGTGGATCGACAGATAGGCCGCCACCGTCGGGCAGCCGGTCGCCAGCGCCTCGAAGATCAAAGTCGCCGCGAGCCGCGACAATCCCGATCCGCCGACGTCTTCGGCGATGCAGATGCCGCCCATGCCGAGGGCTGCTGCTTTGCGCATTTCGGCGACGGGGAAATGCTTGGCCTCGTCCCAGGCGAGCGCGTTCGGCGCGATGACGGCGTCGGCAAAACCGCGCGCCATGTCGCGGATCGCGGTCAGGTCGGCGTCGAGCGAGAACGGCGACGGTGCGTCAGCGGATTGATCGAGCATCAGGCGTTTCCAGCGTGCTTGTTGCGGCTACGCTTTAGGCTAAAGTTTAGGCGCCCCCCTGCTTTCCGGCAATAAGAGGCGCCGCCATGGATTTCACCCTTGCTCCCGAGATCGAGAATTTGCGGCAGCGCACGCGCGCATTCATCGCCGAGCACGTGCTGCCGCTCGAGACCGATCCGGAGAACTTCTCCGAGCACGAAAACATTCCGCTCGAGCGCCTTGTGCCGGTGCAGGAGAAGGCGAGGAAGGCCGGCTTGTGGGCGCCGCAATCGCCCAAGGAGTTCGGCGGTATGGGATTGCCGCTGGTCGCCTGGGCCGCGATCTACGAGGAGGCGGCGCGGTCGATCTTCGGGCCGCTGTCGATCAACTGCTCGGCGCCCGACGACGGCAACATGAATCTGTTGGCGCGCGCCGGCACGCCGGCGCAGAAGGAAAAGTGGCTGCGGCCGATCGTCGAGGGCAGAGTGAAGTCGGCGTTCGCCATGACCGAGCCGGCGCCGGGCGGCGGCTCCGATCCCGGCATGATGCGCACCCGCGCCGAGAAGAAGGGCGGCAAATGGGTGATCCACGGCCGCAAATGGTTCATTACCGGTGCCTCCGGCGCCGAGCACTTCATCCTGATCGCGCGCACTTCCGACGACAAGCGCCACGGCCTGACCGCGTTTCTCTATCATCGCGACCAGCCGGGCTGGCGCGTCATCCGGCGCATTCCCATCATGGGCCCGCAGGAGCATGGCGGGCATGGCGAGCTTGAATTCAACGGACTCGAAATTCCAGATGAGAATATGCTGCTCGGCATCGGCGACGGTCTGAAGGTGACGCAGATCAGGCTCGGCCCGGCGCGGCTCACCCATTGCATGCGCTGGCTCGGGCAAGCGAAACGTTGCATGGAGATCGCGCAGGAATACGTCAACCGCCGCGAAGGCTTCGGCATAAAACTCGCCGACCGCGAAAGCGTGCAGATAAAACTCGGTCAGATGGCGCAACAGATTCAGATCGGGCGGCTTCTCACCATGCATGCGGCCTGGAAGCTCGATCAGGGCGGTCGTGCGCGCAAGGAAATTTCGATGGCCAAGGTCCAGGTCGCCGACGCGCTGCACAATGCCTGCGACACGGCGATCCAGCTCAACGGCGCGCGCGGCTATTCGAAGGACACCATCCTGGAATGGATCTACCGCGCCGCCCGCGCCGCGCGCCTCGTCGACGGCGCCTCGGAAGTGCACAACATGGTGCTCGCCCGCTTGTTGCGCGAGGAAGGCCGCGATTTCTGGAACTGGGGCGCCGGCGAGACGGTGTGAGCGATTCTGTTATTTTGCGGCAAGCATCGTAAAGCGCTTGCAACATCGCGCGGTTCACATTTCGTAGCGAGACGATTGTCGCGACGTCGAAGCGGCTCGACTTCGATTCCACTTCGTTACGTATTTTGATCTGCGTCAATGCCCCGCCGCTGAATGTGACTGAACTCATTATTTGGAGCGAGTTCTGCAAAGTCGCCCAATTGCGGTATGTGGAGGTGGCAATGATCAAGATGGCTTCGGTTATCACTCTGATGCTTGCGATGGCGACCGCCACAGCAGTTGCAGAAGATGCGACTGAGACGGCGGCCGTGGCGCCGAGCGGAACGGGCGAAGGCGTATCCGCGGGTCTGACCGCGCAGGAGCTGCTCTCCTACTGCGTATACAACGGAAGAGTATTCAGTCCGGGTGTCGAGATCTGTGTGAGAAAGGGTTTCGCCTACAAATGCAATGCGGCTACCAAGGAAAAAGAGGCGCAGTGGTCGGCGGTGGCCAATACGTGCGCGAACGGCACCGAATTGCCGCCGCCATAATGGCGGCACCATCCTGAGCCGCGTCTATCCGGCTGGGCGTCACTACTGCGTCGCCTAAGTCCGGGGTGTCGGCGCGCCCGAGTGGGCCGCGATGGTGGCGAACAAGCAGCTTTCACGTAAGTAGAAGTCACATCAGTAAAACGCCAGCCAGCTTTCCATACGACGATTCCGCGCCCCCGCCTTTGCGGTGAGCGCGGAACATTTTTGCCAGACCAGACGTCTAAGACTGTTACTGACCTATTCCGATGCTGAGCCCGCCAGCGCCCACTCCGATACTGAGCGGTATCGATGGAGGCGCGCTGCTCGCCGCCGGCGCCTCGGAGCCGGAGGAACGCGTGCGTGCCGCTCGTCGGTGCGTAGACTCCGCGCGGCGTTCCTTTTCCTTCTTCGGATGTTCCCTCTCCGCCTGCTCTTTCTTCGGATGTTCTTTTTCCGCCTGCGGCGGCGAAGCAGCGGGCGGCGCCACCGCGGTCTGCGGCGCTGGCGCCTCGAACAGCGTCACATCCGTCATCAACGCCGAGACCATCCATGGCGTCTGTCGACCGGCCGTCGCCTGATTCACCTGCACGCGCGTGGTCTTGAAGATTTGGTCGAGGTCGGGTCCGGGCTGCCGCATCAAACTTGAAAGCGTGTATGTATAGAGGCTGTAGGTGCCGGTCGCCTCCGCGGCAACCTCGCCTGGCGCGGCAGCAGATGCGATCATCATTCCGGCGGGCGGGGCCATGACGGCGAGCCCGGGCGGTACCGGTTGCGCACTACCGCTGCCGAAGCCGTGAACGTACGACGCATCGAGTACCATGACGCGTGCGCCGGCCTGAGTGCCGGATAGCGCCGTGATGAGTTCGCCCAGCCGAAACGCCTGGGCCGGAACGTCGGCGGCGCCGTTAATAGGAGCGTCGACCGGAATCAAATAATTCTCGCCGTCGGATTGGGCAGCGTAGCCGGCATAATAGAAGAAGCCGACGGCGTTGCTGCCGGCCGCCGCGAGCTTGTCGAGAAAGTTGCGCATGACGAGACCGATATCGCTTTGGCGCACCTCGTTCGCCGCGATCACATCGTAGCCCGCTGCACGCATTGTCTCGGCGATGGCCGCGGCATCGGCGATCGTCGTGTGCAGTGGCTGCGCATATTGATAGCGGCTGTTGCCGATCACTAAAGCTATGTTTGATTGCGCCGATGCGGTCGCGATTGTCCCGGCGATGAGGATGGCGGCAATGCCAGCAAGCCAAGAAAAGCGTGTGAACATTGTCTTGCTCCAATATTTTCTGGGTAATTGAAAACGTTTCTGGCAAAGATGCCTTGATGCAAATCAATCGAACTGCTGACGCACACCAAGGAACCGTATCGTCGGATAAACTAGAATGACTCTCATGTGAGTGAGTTCTGAAAGTCGGCTGCGCTGTCGAGACAAGCAAACTTACCATCGCAAGGGTCATCGTGGCCGCGCACCCGCGAGCCATTATATTTTTTTGTTTTTGACATCAATCAACGAGCGGCGCTCGGTAATGGTTTCAAATAATCATGCACATCCATGGCCGGCGCGGCGCGTCGGCGATGGCAAGGAGCAAAAACATGATTACCTCCCGCCTTTTGGGCGTCGCCATCGCGGCAGCATTCTTCCTGGCACCGATTACCTCCGCACACGCGCAATCTCATGTCGCGCTGATCATCGGCAATAGCAATTATGCGAGCGGCCAGCTCCCGACTCCACGCGCCGACGCGGACGTGGTCGCCGAGACGATGCGCGCCGCCGGTTACGATGTGACCGAGTACAATGATGTGGGCCAAGCCGATATCGGCATTGTTATGCGCGACTTCTTGGACAAAGTTGCGGCAGCAGGCCCGGACGCGGTGGCTTTTTTCTACTATTCTGGTTTGGCCGCTCAGGCTTCCAGCGATAACTTCCTAGTTCCTGTCGACGCTCAGATCGGCGGCATCGACGACGTGCCGGCACAGGCGCTGAGACTGAACGATCTCACCGATGCCCTTGCCGCATTGCCGGCGGCTGCCCGCATCGTGGTCGTGGATGCTTCGCGCGATACCGGCTATGGACGCGGCACGCCCGGTCTCGTGGCGCCGGGGCTTGGCATCATGCAAGTGCCCACGGGCTCGCTGGTCGCGTTTGCCGCCGCGCCTGATCAAATCGCAGTGCAAAGCGGGTCGCAATACGACCTCTACACCGCCACCCTGGTATCGCTGATGCGCCAGCCGGGGCTCGATCTCAATCAAATTTTCGAAACCGCCCGCGCGCAGGTGAACCAGTTGACCGGCGGATATCAGATGCCGTGGACCGCAATGGGGCTGACAGTCCAAGTGACCCTGTTTCCGGCGCAGCCCGGCGCCGTCACGGCCGGGGCAGTTGTTCCGCCGCCCATGGGCGTCGCCGCGGCGGCCCCGGCCAATGCACCGCCCCCTGCTACCGTTCCTCCCCAGGGCGAACGGACGGTGACCAAGGGCATGCTCAGCCAGCTCTCCCCGGATGACGCCTATACGGTTGCGATCCAGGAAGATTCGCTGGAAGTCTACCAGTGGTTCGTCGAGCTGTTTCCGCAGTACCAATACGCCGCGCAGATCTGGGACATCATTAACGCGCGACGCGACGAACTGCTGTGGCAGCGCGCTGTCACCGTGAACACGCGCGACGCCTATTGGAATTATCTCGATCGCTTCCCGAACGGCGTTCACGCCGGCGAAGCCCAGCAGGCACTCGCATCGATGAAGGAGGCGCGACGTCCGCCGCCGTCGTACCGGCCGCAGCCGATGCAGTTGCCGCCGGGTTATTACGACGAGGCGCAGGGTCTGCCAGAGATCGTTCAGATGGGCATTCCCGTGCCGCCGCCGGTGTTCGGCGACATTCCACCGGATTACGCCGCGGCGCCACCCGATCAGCCGCCGTTTGATATGTCGTCGCTGGTGGACGCGCTGCAGTCGCTCGCTGTGCCGCCGTCGCCGCCCGACGTCGACACGCCGCCGCCGGTGGTCACGCCGCCGCAGCCGCCGCCTGGACCGCCCGGACCGCCCGGACCGCCTGGACCGACTGGAGCGACTGGTCCGACTGGACCGACTGGACCGACTGGACCGACTGGACCTTCCGGGCCGCCATCCAAAAAGAAGAGCGGGGTGGTGCCGCCAGTAATTGACCACCAGGTGCCGCCAAAGACGCCTGGGTCAAAGAACGCCGGGGTGAAAAAGCCGACGACGACCGACAAGACGCCGAAGATCCCGTCGAAGTCGACCACCACGCCGACGCATGGTCCGACGCCGACGCATGGTCCGACGCCGACTACGCCGCCG
>Ga0181533_1001295_pt1 | contig 32455 bp, 27 predicted proteins | sample PEATcosm2014_Bin_45_FD_119772 | JGI IMG/M metagenome (GOLD analysis project Ga0181533, IMG submission 119772) | Peatland microbial communities from MTU Mesocosm Facility, Houghton, MI, USA - PEATcosm2014_Bin11_60_metaG | ecosystem: Environmental > Terrestrial > Soil > Wetlands > Peat | place...
TTCTCGCTTGGTTCTCTGCAATACCATCCCACCGGCCTTTGGCCAGTTAGCTTCTCAATTGATGCAACGGCTTCTCTGATCACTTCACGCTCCTCCTCAACACTCAATGTGAAATGTTCAATCCACCGAAACCCGTGACTACATATCTCGTGCCCCATGCGAACAATTTCCTTAGCTGCTTCGGGATTAACTTCCAGCGTCTTTGCTGTAGCGAAGAATGTCACATTCACGTTATGTTTCTTGAATAGCCTCAACATCCGCCAAATCGCAACTCTGGTCTCATATTCAAAAATGGACTCTATCGCCAAATCACGTTTTGGAGGCGTGCCATATGCGGGAAATTCACCGAAGGTTTCTGCTCCTTCGTCTCCAAAAGCTACTGACCTTTCTCCTCCAGCTTCGTAATTTATCGCGAAAGTAAGTGCGAGCAGACGACCTTTTGGCCAACTAACATTTGGCGGGGCTTTCCCATACCCAACGAAGTCTCGAGATATCGGCATAAGGCGTCACGGTTCCACTCTACTATAGAAGGATGTTTTTCACAGTATCGTTCTGGTCCAAACCAACTCAGAGTTAGCCTCGTTCATTATCGATACGTGATGTTGATCCAATTCCTCCAATCGCATTAGACTCACGTATTTGCTAGTGAACTCTCACGAATTTCGTCTCTCTCGCAGTCTCCGAGTTAACTCCGTCTCCGACTCAATAGGTTATAGGATACCTTCACGTCATCGGATCCCCGTCAGGTGAAATCAATGCCAGAGACCTTCTCACTTCCTCGTGGTATGAAAGATATCAATTCTGACGAGATGACTCGAAGACTCTGGCTGTATGATAATATCCGCGAAATAGTAGCTCGATATGGTTTCCAACTAGTCGAACCATCAACTATTGAAAACCTCGAAACTCTTGAAGCCAAGAGTGGCCCCGCGATTCGAAATGAGATTTACTGGTTCAAAGACAAATCGGAACGTGACCTAGGTTTAAGATTTGATTTGACGGTTGGTCTAACCCGTATGGTTACATCTCGAACAGATCTCCCGGAGCCCATAAAATACGCTTCTATCGGTGGAAACTGGAGATACGATGAGCCTCAATTCGGACGTTACAGATACTTCACCCAATGGGACGTCGAAATCTTCGGCTCAGCAAGCCCAGCAGCAGACGCAGAGGTCATCTGTGTCGGGGCAGACATCATGCAAAACATTGGATTGAAGAATTTCAAAATTAGAATCAGCAATCGCAGATTGACTGAAGCCTACCTGAATCAATTGGGCCTAACATCCGGAGAGAAACTTGACCAAACTCTTAGAATTATTGATAAAATTCGCAAAGTTACGCCCGACGAACTGATGAAAGAGTTCTTGGCAATTGGCATCGAACCTGCAAACATAGAAAAGATTCTTGCGTTCATTTCAATCAACGGATCTCCGGTCGACGTCTTACAGAAACTGGCAGAATTCGAGTTCCAGGAAGAGAAGGCGAAAATCGCGATCGGTGAGTTGAAACTCCTGGCAGATTCACTGGAAGCATACGGAAGAACGGAGATTTGTACATACGATCTAAGCATAGTGCGCGGCATCGGCTACTACGATGGGATCGTATTCGAAGGCTATGACGAAGCGGAGGAAGTTGGAGCAGTATTCGGAGGAGGACGATACGACGGTTTGTGTAAGATCTTCGGAAAGCGCGATATACCGGCTACAGGAGTCGCCGGCGGAGTAGAACGTCTTATGATATCCTTAGAAAAGGCTAATCTCTTCCCCAGAATGAAGCCTGCAGCTAAAGTCTTCATTGCGACAATCCAGCCGGACGCCAATTTGGAAGCAGCCAAGCTCGCTAAGCAATTACGCGAGAGAAATATCCCGACCCAGATCGACCTCAAGGAGCGCAGTTTGAGCAAACAGTTGGCATACGTGAACGCAAGCAGCATACCTTACATGATAGTCCTCGGCCGTCGTGAACTTGAATCTCGGGTTGTCAAAATTAAGAAGATGTCAACCAGAGAAGAGATCGAGACGACGTTAGATGAAGTCGGCAGCCGTATTGAGCAGCTGGAATAGTTAATCCCCGCCCGGGAAGACTTCTTTGTCATGTGACTGCAAAATCGCCCTGAGAGTAGATCGTTCACCAACCAAGTCTCTCATTGAAACTACGCCTACTGGTTTACTCGCATCATCCACAACTACGACGTGCCTTATCCGATGTTTATTCATGGCCTTAGCTGCATCCGCAATCTCCGAGTTCCACTTCACAGTCACAACGTTAGGAGTACTTATCGACTCCACTTTCATTGTAGCGTCTTTTCCAGCGGCGACTGAACGGATAATATCGCGTTCAGACACGACTCCTCTGAGTCCGTTATCCTTCGGATCACACACCACTAGTAGCCCCAGGTTATTCTCGACCATCATCCTTGCCGCTTCGAGCACCGTCCCTCCCGAAGTGATGGAGACAAGTGGCCTAGTGATAATATCCTTAGAATTCAATAATCATCACGGACCTAAGTCGGTCTTTCCTCAATGGGGACGTATTGCAATCCGACTGGTCCGACGTAGTATGCCTTGGGGCGTATCAGTCGATTAGATTCAAGGTACTCAATAGAATGTGCACTCCACCCCGCAATCCTGCTCATTGCAAAGATCGGGGTAAAGAGGTCAGTTGTGATGCCGAGCATATGAAAGACTACACCTGAGTATGAATCTACATTAGGAAAGATCGGGGCACCGGACAAATGCTTCAGTGCACTAGTCTCAATTGCAAGCGCAGTGTCGTATAGCTTCTGTTGCCCCCGTCTCACCGCAAGATCGGCCCCCAGCGCCTTAAGAATCCGGTAACGAGGATCCCACGTCTTGTAGACCCTATGCCCGAACCCCATAATCCGCTTTCTCTCCGCAAGAGCCTGCGTCACATATCTTTCAGCGTTTGATGGATCACCTACCTCTTGCACAGTTTGAAGTGCGGCTTCATTAGCGCCTCCGTGAAGCGGTCCTCTTAGAGCCGCAATCCCAGAAGTTATGATGGAATACATGTCAGCAAGAGTGGATGCCGCAACTGTACATGAGAAGGTTGAAGCATTCATTTCGTGCTCCGCATGTAAAATCAGTGCCACATCCATAACGTAAGCATCATACGGATCAGGCGTGTTTCCACTGAGCATGTACAGAAAATCGGCCGCATGACTCAAACCCGCTTGTGGCGCGATTGGATCCCTATGATTTCGTAATCGGTCAAAAGCCGCGATGATTGTAGGTGTTTTTGCAAGTATCTGAAGCGCCTTGTCGACTCTTGCCTCGAGGCTTTCAGTACTCGGGCTTGGATCAAATAAGCCTAGAGAGGATACTGCCGTTCTTAGCGCATCCATAGGGTCACAAGATGTGGGGAAGGATGCGATTAATTGCAGAAGCCTTGGATCGAGCGTCCTATAACTCTCGATTCTTCTGACAAACTCTTGGAGCTGCGTCTTGTTCGGTAGTTTACCGAAAATGAGAAGATATGCGGTTTCCTCGAATGTTGAATGCGCAGCCAAATCCTCTATGGAATACCCACGGTAGAAGAGTCTGCTCGCTTCGCCGTCTATGAAACAGATCCTACTCTCCTTCACATAGACATTGTCGAGTCCCTTATGGATCACAACAGGTTCCTTTATCGACGACAAAGCGAAACCTGATTTCGTAGTGTACTCTTGCTAATACGAATTTCTTTGGTCAATTACGCGTAAGAGATTGCTGAAAGATGAATGCGAATCATTCGCATCCTAGCATGTTAGGAAAAGTCAGGCCAGTGTTAACGAGGCGTTGCCGAGGAACCAGAAGGGCGGCGTGTAGGTTGAGTCAAGATTGTCCTCAGGTTGCTCTCCTTGATTGAATGGGGAAACCGTATTGTACACTGAAGTGAACACACTTTGTCCAGCTGCAAGGTATGTGACAAGCGCGTTTGTCAAGTCGTCAATCAGGCCGAACTGCAATGATATAACGCCGTTACAGAAGATTACCGATGAGGCCCCAGCGCCTATGAACTGGGGTGCAAGCGAGTTTCCGTCGCTGGATATGAATACCATCAATTTTACATGATTAAGCGATTCGGCGGGGAAATATTCGTTGATAAAATCTTGACTGACACCAAGGATCCCTGCGTGGCCATTAATCCAACCCTTCGCGAAATCGTAAGTGTACTCCTGTGCTGTTGCGTCATTGACTTTTTCGCCAACATACCAGTAAGTAGTATGTACATAGTTGAATGTGTTCGTGCGCCATATTACAACATCATAATCATTTAGATGATGCACAAGGAAATCGACGGTTACTGCGTTGTCCGCGAGGTAAGTAACATTGTAGCCGGCATGCTTTAAGTTACTTATCATCAACTGCCCATAATAGCCGAGTGGCACGAGTGCATTAAGAGACGAAAGTATCACTACCTTGTGTTGAGCAAGAGCGCTAGGGGGGAGGGCCGCTACACTTGTCGGAAAGGCAATCACCAGTGCGAGAATCACGGCTGACAGAATCTTCTTCATTCGACACACCCAATGTTTGCTCGTCAAGTCTCCGCGAACAAAAGTGTTATCCATCTCCATTACAAAGTTGAGTTAATGTTCCACTACGGGATTGTGAAGTTTGTCGCAACGATAACATACGGGCGAACACATCATTGTTTTCAAAATTCGAATTGTGCAAGAAGAAAATGCACTGTTTGAGCTTACATCAATTTCTGTGAGATCCATGCTGTTCTCCGAAGGAGATTTTCAGGATCATGTCAATAGCTTACTTGCTTAGTCGTATGAGAAGGAGGCCTATCAACACTAGCAATATGCCTCGAAAAGCAGTATCCCAAGCTAGGTTGAATGGTCCGAATCGCCAATAGTCTGCACCGTATCCGTTACCTAGGTAGATTCCGCCTATCGCGCATACTATGCCGCCTAAGTATTTTGCCCAGTGTGAGTGAAGCTTCATACAGATACATTCAGACATTACCAGTGTGAATGAAGCTTTTGGTCAGAGACACCGTACGCAGAGATTCAAAGCTCAAGTTACGCGAGTGACCAAGAAAGAAAAGAAGGATAGAGGGACTCAGCATGAATCTTCCGAAATTCAGACTCAAGGCAATAAAAAAGGTGATACTTTGCGGGCGAGATGAGTGCACCTCGCTCGCTTCTCTAAACTGGGGGAATCTCCTTGAACGCCATCTCCATATCGACGCCGGCCCGTTTATGATAGCTCAAACTGACGTAGTAGACTATGAAGCATGCAACAAGTAACCCTACCGCGAATAGTATGGCTTGACTGCTTGGGCTCACAATAAGCGGATTTGAGATCACCAAGTAACCCATGTATGCGAAGGCTATTGCGGTCAGTGCGCCGAGCACGCTTATCACGGGCACCCCTGCAATTTTCTTGCGCATGAAACCTGGCGCTGAGGCGAGTAGCTCCGGTTTCCTGAACGGGAAGATGACGGTTGCAATCGCCGGTATTATGAAGCATACCTCCCACAGGAAGCTTCCTAGCGTTTCCATAAATCCCCAAGTGGTGAAGGCGATCGATGCAAAAATCAGAATCGAGAATACTGTGACGACGGCAATTGAGATATGTGGTGTCCGGTACTTTTTGCTGACTTCTGCCATTTTGGTTGGAATAACCCGGTCAAATGACCAAGCGAAGAAATACCTGCTCGGAATCCAGAAATAGACAAACAGTGCGGGCAGCGAACCTAATGCGAATGTTGCAAAAACAATTGCCACAAGGAGTTGATTGGGGTAAGCTATGAGAGAAAGCATCAAGGTTAGAGTGGGCGCGTAGGGCACGGCACTCGAGTAAGCACCTGGCGCGTTATCCCACAGGTAAGCTACAGCATACATCCAGTTTTCTCCAACTGCACTCAGCGTGAGCGTAGACGTGATTGACCAAAAGAGAATGCCGAATACCAACGATAAGATAAGGGCGACTGGAAGCGCTTTCTTAGTCTCCTTAATCTCTCCCGCCATAACGTTCACAAAGTTGCCCCCGAGCTCAAACAGCCCGGCGAACGGAAGTGCTGCAAGTGAGCCGGCTAGTGTTACCGCTGTTAATGTCCATCCTTGCTGTGTTGCGAGACTCGCCACACCTTCGTAGCTCAAGCTCTGTGATAAGACGGTGTCCCATTTTGCAGCGAAGGCGGCAGGGGTTGTAGAGGCAAGCAGGCCCCACATAACGATAATTCCAAGCACGGCGATGCCCCAAAAGACATACAGGAACCGTTTCACCGCCTTTGCTCCGAAAATTGCGAGGCACGCGAAGCACAAGGTGATGACAATCGACATAAAGAAGCTTCCAGTTGGGCTACTTATCCAATTGCCCACTCCGATCAAGCCAGGTGCGTTGTATAAGACGCCCCAAACGACCAAAGAGGCGCCAACTGATGAAGCGAGAGCGAAGACAGTCAAACAGAAAGCAGTAGTAAAAACCATGAACATGTAAAGGAAGGACCACGCGAATCCCACTGCCGGATGCATAATTCTTGCTACCCAAACGTAGTCATTGCCTGATCGCGGCATGATTACCCCCACTGCCCAGTATGTGAGCATCAGCAGAAGGAACGGTATGGCTCCGAACAGCAGTGATAATGCAAGGTTCGCGCCAGGGTTAAAACCATAGTACCAAGGAAACTGCAGTATCGTGAAACATAGGGCGAATACAGCAGCTGACGACATTAGAAGTACGTCCATGGTCCCGAATTCTCGAACTAAACCGCTTGATGTCCTAGGGAAGAAAGTTTTTTCTTTCTGTTCCAAAACGTCCAACATCCGCTCAGCATTCTCGTCTCGAAGATTATATAACGCTATGCATTATAGAGTGTTCGCGCACGCTAATTTATTAACGCGATTCAAGGCGCACACTAATTAGTTAAGAACGGCAGTGTCCGCTGTGACAGTTCATGGCTAGCACGAGGCTATTTTTCGCAACGGATCTCCACGGCTCGGAGAAGTGCTACTTCAAATTCGTAAACGCAGGGAAGTTTTACAAGGCAAATATCCTGATAATGGGAGGAGACGTCACGGGAAAGTTACTCATCCCCGTAATTAAAGAACCCAATGGCAAGTACTACGCGACCTTCCTTGAGAGTCGACATACGGCCAACGGTGAGAAAGAGCTCCAGGACCTGCTTAGAGATATTCGTTTTTCTGGATACTATCCCTACATTACCGACTCCGAACAGTTACGTCAAATGCAGACAGACGAGACAAAGATTCACGATGTCTTCGTTAAGGCAATGCTGGACGTTTTCAGCAACTGGATCCACCTTGCAGAGGAACGCCTGAAAGGAACAGGGATCAAGATCTACATAACAGGTGGCAACGATGACCTCCCTGAGATGAAGGATGTACTCCGCCAATCAGACTATGTGATCGATCCTGAAGACCAGGTTGTGACACTGGACGATAAGCATGAAATGATAAGCGAGGGCTGGAGCAATCCGACACCATGGAAAACCCCAAGGGAATGCTCCGAAGATGAATTATGGACAAAGATTGAAAAAATGGCCTCTCAAGTTCACGACATGAAGAAATGCGTGTTTAACTTGCATGTTCCACCGATAGATTCTGGACTCGACACGTGCCCGAGGCTAGATGCGAACCTCAAACCCGTTATCAGGGGCGGCGAAATGGAAATGATGGCTGGCGGCAGCACCGCTGTCCGAAAAGCGGTTGAAACATATCAACCGCTTCTGGGTTTGCACGGGCATATTCACGAGGCGAAAGGTTTTGTAAGAATTGGTCCTACGCTGTGCCTAAACCCTGGAAGCGAATACGGCGAAGGAATTCTACGCGGAGCACTTTTGACTTTGGAGAACGGCTCAGTGAAGAACTTCCTTCTGACGCAAGGCTGACAAAATACCTGAAGTGAAGAAAGGCCCCCCGTGCTAGCACTCTCGGGCATTCTGGATTGAGCGCGACAAAGGCGCGGGAAGCCCCTCGAAGCGGGAGGGAAAGGACAGAACGCCAGTGGACATGAATTTCATAATGAAGAGACTATCTAATTTGTTGTGAAACGATTGTGAGCGGTGAACGCGTGTTACTCTAGAGCGTGATATCTCTGGAAGAAGGTAGGCTCATCAATATGCAAAGTAGCACCCGCGAGTTCGCATGATCCTCTGTGGATGAACGTCAATCAGCAAGCCATCGCATGTTAACGATTGCCAGATTGCGCCAAGGGTCGGGCAGAGAGCAAAGAATAATTGCCACACGACCGAAACGTCAAAGCGATGAATATTGGGACAACATGGTGGCCTGACAGATTTCTTCAATGATGCCCTAACCATCATTAGCGCCGCAAAGGCGAAGCATGTTGAACTTAGACTTCTCGGAGCGACAGCTATTTACTACCAATGTCCCAAATCGCGCCAGCTAACGGAAGCTATGAACAGGCCTCTCACAGACCTAGATTTCATGACGCTATCCAAGTACGCCGAACACATTCCGGAGCTCTTCTCGGGCCTCGGATTTGAAGCAAACGAGCGAGTTAATACACTGTACGGACTCAGAAGGCAGATCTATGATGATCCCAAGAACGGCAGACATGTGGACATCTTCGTCGACAAACTAACCTTCTGTCACGAACTTGACCTTACACGCAGATTGGAGATTGATCCAACAACCTTGACATTGGCGGACCTCTTCCTCGAGAAGATGCAAATAGTCAAGATCGGTGAGAAGGACATTAAGGACACGATTGTTCTCCTACTGGAACACGAATTGGGTGAATCCGATAACGGAACAGTGAATGTGAAATATGTTGCGAAATTGCTTGCAAATGATTGGGGATGGTACTATACGGTCACAACGAACCTTGAGAAAATGAAGAACTACGTGGATGCTCTACTTATGCTAAGTTCCGACGAGAAGCAAATTGTCAAGGGTAGAATCAGCACTCTGTCTGAGAGGATTGAGAAAGAAAACAAATCTATGAAATGGAAGTTCCGTGCCAAGGCGGGTCCCAAGGTCAAATGGTATGCTGACGTTGACGATGTTGAAAACGTCGGAATGACTACATCAGTCTGAATGTCTGGGTGAAACTGAACTCAGTCGCAAAATGAACCATCATACTCATTCATCCTTTGCGCGTTTCGAAATGCTTTTGGCGCTGCGCGGAAGGATAAGCCACTATGAATTCTAAGAGGCTTAATGGAAAGGTTGCTATAATCACGGGTGCTGCGCAAGGTCAGGGTAAGGCTACGGCGTTGAGATTTGCTCAAGAAGGCGCTCGTGTTACTTGTTTTGATATTCAAGCGTTAGACAAGATACAAGAAACGGTTGACGAGATCAAGAAATTGGGATCTGATGGAATCGCCATTCGTGGCGACGTATCCAAGGCTTCAGATATTGATACCTGTATTAATTCTACTATAGAAAAGTTCGGGAGAATCGATGTCCTCGTGAATTGTGCGGGCATCATGATACTCAAACCGTTCTTGGAGCAGACGGAAGAGGATTTCCAGCGAGTAATGGACGTGAACGTGAAAGGTACATTTCTTTTCACTCAGAAAGTGATGCCGCTGATGTTGAATCAAGGTAGAGGTAAGATAATCATTTACGCCTCCATAGACTCGTTCGTTGCAGAAGAGAACTCATCTCCTTACGTTGCATCAAAGGGAGCGCTCAAGAGCCTGACAACCGCGCTTGCAGTTGAGTTCGCGGCTAAGGGAATCAACATTAATGCTATTGCCCCGGGGCAGATTGATACAGCAATGCTCCGGCAGGCAACTGACGGCCATCCTGAAGTGACCGAGCTTCTGATTAGGAATACTCCTGCTAAGCGGATTGGAAGATCTGAAGACACTGTCGGCGCCGTCGTTTTTTTGGCTTCAGACGACGCAGACTTCGTAAATGGAACGACGCTCGTCGTGGATGGAGGATGGCTCTGTCTCTAGTTGGCATTGTCTCGTCATTTCTCTTTCACCGGATTAACATGTGACTCAATTACATCTACGTGGTCGGGCAGAGACCTAACGAAGGAACAAGCGCTGTCTTCGCGGTCAGTACCCGACTCCTCTGAAGACCCCTCACGAGTGCTCTGCGAGCGCTCCGCGAAGCTAGATTCCATGATAAGCAAGTTCAGGACATGAAAGATTGCATCTTCAACTTGCATGTTCCGTCACATGACTCTGGACTTGACACATGCCCGAAGTTAGATGAGAATCTAAAGCCCGTGTATGGCGGGTCAGAGATTATACTGATACCAGGCGGAAGTACGGCGGTCCGCTCGGCGATTGAAAAACAGCAACCGGTGCTCGGCCTACATGGGCATATCCACGAGTCACGGGGATTCGTGAAGTTAGGTAGAACGCTCTGCTTGAACCCGGGCAGTGAATATACAGAGGGTATGCTTCATGGAGTCGTGGTTGAGCTAGACGAGAAGGGCGTAAGAAACTACCTTCTGACAGTCGGCTGATAACAAGGCGCAATCGTACTCAACCTCAGCCTTCTCCTTTTCACACTTTCCAATACGTATCCATTGGTAAATGGGGTCAGAATTTCCTTCATGGAGGTGCTAAAGATTCTTTATGAGAGTCGCCAGTTCCTTGTGGAATCATCAATTAATCTTGCCAAAACGTAGAAATCTCTGAGAGTTTCTGCTATAGGATGATTGAGCAGCTTTGACAAGCCACGCTTCAAAGATAATCGAACTGGACGAAACTGACCGTAAGATCCTAGTGGAACTCCAACGCGACGGCCGCAGGTCATTCAAGAAGATCGGCGAAGACGCAGGCGTGAGTGAGGCGACGGTCTTCGTTAGGGTAAGAAAGCTTCAGGAGAAAGGTGTGCTCAAAGGCTTCAGGGCAGTGGTTGACCCGAAGGCTGTTGGGAAGAACTTAACCGCGATTGTACTTGTTCGAGCCTACCCGAAAACATTCCCAGGAATGTTGAACGCTCTCAAGAAATTTGCCGATATCCACGAGATCTACGACGTAACCGGCCAGTATTATTCAATCCTCAAGATAAGAACGAGTGGAACTGATGAACTTGGCAAGATAATAGATGAAATAGGCGCGGTTGAGGGCATCGCTGGAACAGAAACAATAATCGTGTTGAGAACCGTCAAAGAGGAATTCGGTGTTAGAATTTGAAGTTTGTCTCAACCTTGTCCGGGTTTGTCGAATCTCCTCAAACCCGAGAGATAGTCAGCTCCACGGCGCGTAAGCCTTTGAGTAGCGGAGACAAAACTCTTTCATTCATTCGACCTTTTTGTTGGCCAGATCCGCTGAAGCTTGAAATTGGACCTAGAGTTTATTAAGGAAAGTTTGGAGGATAGGCGTTTTTCATACGGTTTCCTCAACAATTCGGTGAAACAATTGAGTAACAAACAGTCTTTCCGGATCGCCGCACCATCGAACTGGTCGATTAATCCTGCTGCTCTGCGGGTTGTTGGTAATGTCTTGGATTACCCAAAGGGTTCGACTAGTGCATTGACCTGAACCGATTTACTATGCGTTCGACGTAAACCGTAATACAAGACATTCAATAGAAATAAAAAATTCGAGGAAAAGAAAATGCGAAAAATCCAGACTCTTGCCGTATTATTCCTGTTAACTATCTCAGCGTCAGCGCTGATCGCTTTCCCAGTGAGAGCACAGACTGCACCCGTCATCTTCACAGTCGGATGGGGCGCAGCCCCTATGGACACTCTGAATCCAACCGCTGTCACGCTCTACGACGGTGGAGCATACGTAATCATGCACCTTATCTACGATACTCTAGTGAGAGCGGATGTGAATGGCGACCCGATTCCCGATCTCGCGCAAAGCTGGAGCTATTCAAACTCCACGACTGTAACGCTCAACCTTGTTCACAACGCAACATGGCATGATGGCCAACCTTTCACTGCGGACGACGTCGTGTACACCGTGAATACTTACCTAGCTCACTCTGAATTCCCGATCATGAGATTGTACGTTCAGAACGTGCAATCAATAGCGGCCATGGACAATTATACGGTTCAAATCTCCCTGAAAACTCCAGATGCAACGTTCATAAGCGAATTGCTGCCTGCGATGTACATTATTCCCAAACACATTTGGCAGAACGTTTCGAACTTCACGTCCTACACTAACTCGAACCCCGTCGGCACTGGGCCGTTCAAGTTTACGAGTTGGGGCGGCGTGAACACGTATGTGCAATTAGACGCAAACAAGAACTACTTCCTTGGAGCCCCGCACATTGATCAACTCGTCGTAAGATACTTCACATCGTACAATTCAATGGCTTTGGCTCTCCAGTCAGGAGAGATAGATTATGCGGGTCCGCTATTTCCACCCGCCCTAGCACAGTCTTTATCATCAACGAATAATGTCCAAGTGATAACACGACCTGATCAACGGTACTACTACTTCTGCTTCAATGGATACTTTAACGGAACAGGTAATCCAGCTCTACGCGATCCGAAGGTTCGGCTTGCACTGTCCCACGCAGTCAACAACACGGCGTTGAACGAAGTTGTTTGGAATGGGACATACGCAACTCCACAAAATACCGTCATTCCGCTTACCTTCGCTAAGTGGGTGAATCCGAACATTCAAGCCTACGACTTCAACCTAACCGAAGCCGCACAAATTCTAGACAACGCAGGCTACAAACCTGGGAGTGACGGAATTCGAGTGAGCCCGAAGGGTGTAAGACTATCTTTCAAGATCGAAGTCCCATCAGACTATTCTGAAGAGTACCGTGCAGCGCAAATGATCTCAGGCTGGTGGAAACAGATCGGGGTAGAAGCAAAAGCGCAAATTACCGACACGGGCACGCTAGGAAACGAAGTCAGTGCATGGCAGCACGATACCTTCATCTGGGTTTGGTCCGTAGGAGAAATTGTTGGGCCCGACTACTTCCTGAGCATGTTCAAGAGTACGGAAGCACAACCGAACCCTAACGGGGGTCTCAGCGATTCCGGATTCATGAATGCTACGTACGATCAACTGTTCAGTCAGCAGCAACAAGCAACTGACCCAGCACAACGTCAACAGATAATCTGGCAGATGCAACAAATAGTCCATGACAATGCAGTCTACATACCTCTCTATGACCCGTTTGCTGCTCAAGGGTACAGAAGTGACAAGTTCACAGGTATTCCAGGCGGAACACTTCCCCCACTAAACCAGTATGCTTCAAATAACCTCTTCCTGAGCGTCACACCGGTCTCAGCAATGAACCAAACGACTATGGCAACATCACAGTCAAACTCAACCACTGTAGCCACGCAAGGAGTTAGCAGTGATACTCTAGCGGCAATAGCCGCAGTGATAATTGTGGTAATCGCTGCGGCGGCAGTTCTCTTAAAGCGGAGGAAAAGTGGACCTGAAAAGGTTCAGTAACCTCCTCTTTCCCATTTTTTATTTAAACTCTGGGACGCTTCCTTGGTGAACGTTGCTTACGTTGCGAGAAAGCTAGCGAGTTTGGTTGTAACCATTTTTCTGGTTCTAACGTTCAACTTCTACCTATTCAGAGTACTTCCCGGGAACCCGTTTGCGCTCCTCTTCAGGGGAGCAGGACTCTCAGCTAACGCTGTCCGAGGTCTAAGTGCACAGTTTGGCCTCGATCAGCCTCTCTGGATTCAATATGTAATTTACCTACGCAACACGCTAACAGGAAACTTGGGATTATCATTCCAGACTAGAGCCCCCGTCACGGACTTGATTATCCCAGCTCTCATCAACACGGCGATCTTGCTTAGTGTCGCTTCGGTAATTTCGATCGTCATTGGAATCCTGATCGGCATGCTGGCGGCTTGGAAGCGCGGGTCAAAGTTTGATGTAGGAGCTTCCGCAACCACACTCGTCCTTTACTCGATGCCAACATTCTGGTTGGGGTTGGTGCTTATGGTTGTAGGCGTAATCTACTTCGGATTACCCGTCGCCGGTATGCGATCCTTCACGGGGGTTACTCCAGGTACCCTAGGAGAAGTCGTTGATTTAGGTCAGCATATGGTGCTTCCACTCTTAACCCTCGTTCTTGGGCTGGTAGGCCAATACGTGCTGGTTATGAAAGGAGCATTACTTGACGTTTTTACACAGGACTTTATGATAACCGCAAGGGCAAAGGGAATTTCAAGCCAAAAACTTCTCTGGGATCACGGATTCAAGAATGCAGTACTCCCAATGGTCGCCTTAGTCGCGTTAAATCTTGGACTGAGCATCGGCGGCGCCGTCCAAACGGAAACTGTGTTTTCCTGGCCTGGGATGGGGCTCCTCATTTATCGAGCAATCCTCGCACGCGATTACCCTATACTCCAAGGGGCGTTTCTAGTTGTTACATTAGCCGTGATCATTGCTAACTTCGCCGCTGACATACTATATCCGTTCTTGGACCCTAGGGTGGGAGAGTCATGAGCGAGGCTGAGAAAACTTCGAGTTCACACCCTGAACTCGCGTCCAATTATCGCTCCGTGAAGGAGTTTTGGCGGGTATACAAGGGGAACCGGACGGGAATGGTTGGGTTAACGATCTTAATCATCTTCATTCTCATTGCGATCTTCGCACAGCAATTAGCCCCATTTGACCCCAACCAAGTCTTCATGGGGCAAATGCTTAGGCCGCCGGGTTGGCAGCATATCTTCGGTACAAATGAGGCTGGCCAGGACCTGTTCAGCCAAGTTGTTTATGGCACAAGAGCCTCACTCGTTGTAGGTTTCATAGCGTCAATCATAGCGACTGCGGTTGGCACAATAATCGGAATCTTCGCCGGATACTATACTGGGCTCATCCGAGAATTTCTTCTAAGATTCACTGATTTCTTCATAGTAATTCCATCACTCGTCCTGATGATAGTTCTTGCATCAATCCTAGGAGCAGGACTCACTAGCGTAATCTTAGCAATCGGCCTCGTCGGTTGGACGGGAACCGCGCGAGTTGTCATGTCACAGACTCTCTCAGTTAGAGAGTACACATTCATAGAGGCAAGTCGAGCAGCAGGCGCAGGCGATTTCTACATACTTCGCTCTCACATTCTTCCCAACGTGATGCCCGTCGTCTTCGCGCAGACTGTGCTAATTGTCGCGAATTCAATTCTGTATGAGTCAGTACTCACTTTCCTAGGGTTAGGAAATCCGAATCAAGTAACATGGGGGCAGATTCTACAGTTCGCGTTCACTTCAGGAGCCATAACGACCGCATGGTGGTACGTTGTTCCTCCAGGCCTCAGTATCATGCTCGTCGTGCTGGCTTTCTCACTAACCGGATACTCGCTTGACGAAATTTTCAATCCACGTGTGAGAAAGATCTAAAATTGCTAGAGACAAACGTCCTCGAAGTTACAGACCTCAGAACATACTACAAGACTCCACGCGGCCCACTAAAAGCAGTCGACGGAGTATCATTCACTTTACACAAGGGGGAAATCCTCGGATTAGTCGGCGAGTCAGGGTGCGGCAAGACAACCCTTGCATTATCCATAGTACGATTGCTACCTCCAGGAGCCCGAATAGTATCTGGGAAAATTTCGTTACACAACCAAGACATCATCGAAATGAATGAGGAGAAAATGAAAGGTATCAGATGGAAGAAGATGTCCATAATCTTCCAGGGCGCCTTGAACTCTTTGAATCCAGTTCTACCCGTCAAAGAACAAATCGCCGAAGCGATTGAGGCACATGAGAAAACTGAACAGAAGAATGTCGCCGAGCGCATAAGCACGCTCTTCACAGCGGTAGGACTAGAACCTACGAGACAGGAAAATTATCCGCACGAATTCAGCGGCGGGATGAAGCAGCGCGTAATGATCGCAATGGCATTAGCGTGTAACCCTGAACTTGTAATCGCCGACGAACCGACAACCGCGCTTGACGTAATCGTTCAATATCAAATTTTGGACCTGATAAGAAGCCTCCGTGATAAATTACAGATCTCAATGATCCTCATAACACACGATCTCTCCGTTATAGCGGAACTCTGCGACGTGGTTGCTGTCATGTACGCTGGGAAAATCGTCGAGTACGGTAACATCTTCGAAATATTCGAGAAACCGAAACATCCGTACACTCGCGCGTTACTCAAATCTATTCCAAAAATGGAAGGGTCAAGAACACGACTGCTATTCATCTCAGGGTCAGTCCCGGACCTGACCAGACCAACCCCGGCTTGTCGATTCTACGCCCGATGTTCCTACGCGCAGAAAATATGCAGCGAAGTCGAGCCGAATTTGGAGCAGGTTGCTGGAAACGTTTCAGTAGCATGCCATTTTTGGAGGCAGATCGATAAGGAATGAGCGCAGCTGAACCACTTGTAGTCATCAGGAACATCAAGAAGCTCTTCCCTGTAAGACGCGGCTTATTCGACCGCTCCAAAGGAAAACTCATTCATGCCGTCGACGGCGTCGACGTCGAGATCCGTAAAGGGGAAGTACTCTCTCTAGTCGGCGAATCAGGCTGCGGGAAAACCACCCTAGCGCGACTAATTCTGCACCTGCTAGACCCAACTGAAGGGAACATAACCTTCGACGGAAGAGACCTCTTCTCAAGAAACAGGGCAGAGATGCGTAAACTGAGGCAGCAAGTGCAAGCAGTCTTTCAGGACCCGTACGCTTCGCTTGATCCGAAGAAAACAATCCTACAAGTTGTATCAGAACCGTTAGTAGTTAACGGGTTGAGTAAGGATCAACTAAACTTGTCCAAGCTAGTTCGCGAGTCGCTTACCGCAGTAGGGCTCTCACCCCCCGAACTGTACATGGGGAAGTTCCCGTACGAGCTTAGTGGTGGCCAGAGGCAGAGAGTTGCGATTGCCCGCGCCATCGTCATAAACCCAAGGCTCATCGTGGCAGACGAACCCGTCTCGATGCTTGACGTCTCAATCAGGGCTGAAATCTTAATGCTGATGCTGGATCTGAAGCGGGACCTCAACCTGACTTACGTCTTCATAACACATGATCTCGCAGTCGCACGATACGTCTCTGATAGGATGGCTGTGATGTACCTGGGTAAAATCGTTGAGATAGGCCCGGCTGAGGAAGTGTGCGCTAGACCCGTACACCCGTACACTAGGGCGCTGCTTTCAGCTCTTCCAAGCGCGGACCCTAGAACTCGACATAGAGGAATCCAAGTGAAAGGAGAAGTCCCCAACGCAATCCAAATCCCCACCGGATGCCGTTTCAGGCCGAGATGCCTCTACGCGTTTGAAAAATGCATGACGGAACCCTCGCTCGTGAAAGTAGGCCACGACCACTACGCAGCCTGCTATCTCGGCCAGGAGATCACCTAACCCTCGATGACTGAACCAGCCAGATTGAGCATCCTCTCCAGGTTCAGAAGATCCAACCGTTGCTTCCCACTGCTTATTCGCGCGACGAAATCCTCAACAACAGAAACCAGAGCTGAGGTAGCCCAATTCAGCTCCCTCACCGATTCTTCCTGAAAACGTGCTATTCTAATGCTCTGCGCGTACGGATCCACGTGCACAAAGGAATCTTTGAAAACTACATCAACCCACAACCGACAACGATTGCTAGTAGGTGCGGAGTACATGTTCAGCATAGCCTTTAGACCGTTCTCAAACGACCCCAATGCCACTAGAGCGGCAGCGGGAGAGCGCTTGGCAGACTTCTCGGCGCAAACATCTTTGATTTTGGAGTTCCCTAACCACTCCATTACATCGAATAGTTGAGCAAGCTTCATCGAAAACTTTGGGTTCATAAGTTTCGCGTTAACGCCACAGGTCACTGTGACGGAGAGCATTTTACTCGTTGAATTGCTGCTTATGCGCTTAAGCTCTTGGAAACCCGGCTCATATTTCAGGAGGTTTGGTGAATAAACATGCAGGTCTTGGCCAGCTGCAACTGCCTCGACCTTACGGGCGCCCTCAACCGTCCGGGAGACGGGAAAATCAACAAGCGCATGCTTACCGTGCAACAGAGCTTTCTCCGCAAAACGAAGCTTCTTGAGGCTTGAACCAAAAAACGCAAGGGCGTCAACCTTTGGATCAGAGAACGCTCGTTCAGGGAGTCTTCCTCCCCTTTCAATCAATTGGACTAGTTTCCAGCTATCACCAGAACCGGGGACGTAATCAAATGGTCTACCATCTAATTGCACGAGACCTATGGTTAACATCAATCCACTTCCTTGAAGGGTAGTCTAACTGGTTCGTCGCGTTCTATGGATTGCAGAACTGCCAGAATGACTTCAAGCGCCGCACGCGCATCAACTCCAGTTACCGGAGGATTCACATTAGTAATTATGGAATCGATGAAAGCGATAATTTCATTCTCGTAGGCGCTGTTTACACTTAGCAGATCCGAATAGGCTAGAGGGTAGGTTGCGCCCGTATCGGTTCCGTGCGTGACGACATTCATGTGACTGTCAGATGCAGAGACTAAGCCTTTGGATCCCAGAACTTCCAGAGTTGTGTACTGCGGGAACCCTCTCGGAAGAACATACCCGACCTCGAATGAGGCTACCATACCTTTCTTGAACTTGAGGGCGGCAAAGACCTGTTCATGGACCTTCATGGGCGTGCCTCTTGTTGCTATCCCTCGAACTTCAACGACATCGTCAGCGAACATCCACCGTAACAAGTCGGCTTCGTGAATTCCAATCTCAGCGATTGGGCCGAGAGTCATGTTGGGATCGAAGTACCAGGAACCCGATTCTGCCATGGTTCGCCTTGAAATCTGCGTAGCCCAGATTGGATGCCCGATGACTCCTTCTATGATCATTCTTCTCACAATTGAGTAACGTGGAATGAACCTTCGCGAATGAGCGATCATCAACTTCACGTTATGCTCAGAGCAGGCTCGAATCATTCGGTCCGCATCTTCAAGAGATAAGGCGACGGGTTTTTCGCATAGCACGTGTTTTCCTGCTTTCGCAGCAGCTACTGCTATGTCAGCGTGGAACTTGGTTGGAGCGCATATGTCAATGGCTTCAACTTCTTTGACCTCTAAAAGTGCCTTGTAATCTCCGTACCAGCGTTCGGCCTTGAACTTTTCCGATACACATCGAGCGCGGGAATCGTCGCTGTCCGCTACGGCCACGAGCCTCGCTGTGGGGATCCTCTTGATTGCTGGGAGATGAGACTCCTCAGCTATTGATCCGCACCCAATCAGACCTATCCCAAGCGTCCTGTTCGGTATCGATGACCGTTGCTTCGAAGCTGGATCCTCCAGGTTACTTGAAGGAGGTTATGATTTCTCTTCCAAAGAGCGCGGCTTGAGAGGCCACTTCGTCGTATGGCTCGTTTCCGAAGTAGCAGATTAAATGGTCTAGCCCTGCTTGCTTAAACATCTCTATTTCTCCTAAAACGGCCTGGCGTGTTCCTCCGATCATGTACGCTTGTTCGCCCGAACTTAGGGCGTAAGTCGTACCCGCTTGGGGGGAAATCTTGACTGGAACCCTCACACTTACTGAGAATTTCCGTTTTCCTTTCATAAGTGAATCCAGTTTCTCCTTCCCTTGAGCCAACTCCTTGGGTGAGAGACCGACTGGGTGCCAGCCGTCACCTAAACGTTCGACTCTTCTAAGTGCGGCATGAGAGGCGCCGCCGATCCAGATTGGAGGACCATTCTCTTGAACCGATTTGGGTGAGAAGGCTATATCACTGACCTTGAAGAAGTGCCCGTCGAACTTCGGTTCGGTGTGAATCCAGAGTTCCCTGAGCAGTTGAATCTGTTCATCCATTATTTTACCTCTGTCCTGGAAGTTAGAGCCGAGCGTTGCGAATTCATCTTCCATCCAACCAGCACCCAACCCGAGGATGAGTCTGCCATCACTCAACTGGTCCAATGTCGCAGTCTGTTTTGCGAATAGGATTGGATTCCGCATTGGCAAGACGATAATTGACGTACCGAGCTTCACACGCTCAGTCTTGGCGGCAACGTAGCCCAGCGTGATCAGGCTTTCGCAGATACTCCCATACGGGTTGGAGAATTGCTTGTTTACTGCAATGTGGTCGGTTGTCCAGAGTGAGTCGAAATTCAAGCCTTCAGCTAGTTTGCAGAAATCTGCGATAGCTTTCTTAGACATAGGAACCCCGTAATGTGGAACGCACGCGCCAAACTCCATGTTCAATCGCACCAACTAGCCAGCAGTGTGAACCGATTGACCTATTTGGCTTGCGCTAAGCCCATACGATCCGCGCTAACCCGAGCATGCTTCTATCGCGCCAACGAACAAGGTCCTTGTCGCTTACGCCGCGTTTTCGAACCATATGACGAACGCTGCTTTCAGCGCCAAGCTTGACTGATTGCGGTACCCTAGTCCACTTCGCCAGGCTGCGCCAGGTGTCGGGCAGGATTTTGGCGTAGTAATCCATGCATGCCTCAATGCCTCCAACTCCATGTGACCCACCATGGATGTGAGCTTGTAGGAAGGGCCCTAGGTCGATACAAAACGATGCTGCGGCGAATTCGCAGAGCGCAGCATCAATTTCCTCGGCTGAGACAATTCCTTTACCTACCATATCGACAGCCTCACGGAATAGGGTAAACTGGAGCCGGTTTACGATATAGTCCTGAACTTCCCGTTTCATGATCAGCGGTTGCTTCCCAACCTCCCTCATTAAGCTGGAAGCAGCCTTCACTGTTCTTGGCTCAGTCAGCCTGCCCGGAACGATTTCGACAAGCCTGGTCAAATGAACGGGAATTTGACAAGGGTGAACGACGACGCACCTCCCGGGTACCTTCGCGGCTGCCTGGATTTTAGACATCGGAAAGCCTCCTGAGCTGCTCGCGATGATAACATCGGGGTGTACGAGCGAACTGATCTTCGAGAAGATCTTCTGCTTCAAGGGGAGGAATTCCGGAACTGACTCTTGCACGAAGTCGGACTGTGAAACAGCATCCGGTAGACTTGTTGCATATTCGATGCGGGCGATAGCCCTCTTTGCTCCGGCGTTACTGATTAACTCATACTTCGTCAGAGTTCGAAAATTCGATCCGATAATCCCTCTCGCAGATTCGAGCGCGTTTTTATCAACATCTTGCAGAAAGACTTCGTAACCTTTCCCAGCGAACAAAGTTGCCCAGCTGCGCCCGATCGTTCCTGCGCCGACACACGCGATTCGTTTGATTCTACCATTCATGTCAGAAAGCCTAAGGTCGTAAAAGTGACGCTTACATATAATGCGAATTCTGTAAGGAAAATCGGTGACGATGGCAAGTCTTAAATGAGATTGGGGCTCGTGGAACAAACGGGCAGTATGCAAACGAAATTTTCACACGTGGAAAAGCAAGTAGCTCTGGAAGTCTCTCCTGACAACTTGATGCAACATGTCCATGAAATTTCAAAATTCGTACGGATGTCGGGAAGCGACGAAGAATCAGAATCACTACGGTATGTGAAGAAGGTACTCGCGAATTACGAGTTCAAGATCACAGAATATCAGGCTGAGGCCTACATCGGTGAACCCAAGTCAGCAAAACTCCTCACGCTCACTCCCGAGTCGAAGGAGCTTAACGGAGTTACAGCAGCGCTAGCCCCCTCCACTCCTCAAAACGGGACCGAGGCGGAGGTTGTCTATGTAGGCGCAGGATCCGAGGCGGAATTTACTCAAAAAGACGTGCGAGGAAAATTAGTTCTAGTGAGAGAGCTCGCCGAGCCTGAAATAGCGAAACGCGCTGACAATCACGGTGCAGTCGGCCAGATCTTCATCAACGATTACTACGCCCATGAAGGAATCGTGTCGGTTGTCTGGGGCACGCCGAAACTAGAAACGGCATCCCTACTTCCAGCAACACCTTGCATCTCGATAACTGAAAAGGATGGAGACGTTCTTCTAAAACTACTGGACAAAGGAAAAGTCACCGCGAGGCTTCTAACAGAATCACTTAGAGAATGGAGAAAGATACCGATCCTCACAGCTGATCTGCCAGGTAAACTTGAACGAGACAGATTCGTCCTCTTCGCTGGACACATAGACTCGTGGCACTACGGAGCCATGGATAACGGCAGCGCAAATGCGATAATGCTTGAGGTTGCCCGTATTCTGTCCAAACACAAGAAGGACCTACGGCGTGGCGTTCGGTTAGCTTTCTGGTCGGGGCATTCGCATGGAAGATACGCTGGCTCCACTTGGTACGCTGACAACTTCTGGCTTGACTTGGAGAAGAATTGCGTCGCTCATGTGTACACGGATTCTGCCGGTGCCAAGGGCGCCACGGTGCTGACTGAGGCCTCTGTAATGCCAGAAACGAAGGATCTCGCATCGTCAATTGTCAAGAGCGTTACAGCACAGAAATTGTCTGGGCGCGGCTTCTCAAGGGCTGGAGACCAATCCTTCTGGGGCATAGGCATTCCGTCCATTTTCATGCTCCTCTCCGAAATTCCTGTTGAAGCCAGCAAGAAAAATCCAGACCTGAGAACCGTTGCCCTCTTCGGACCGTCCCCCACTGGCTTGGGGTGGTGGTGGCATACACCCGAGGATACAGAAGACAAGATTGACCCTGAGAACCTGAAACGTGACGCTACAGTCTACGCATTGGTCACGTTTGCGTTGTGCTCAAAACCAATCATACCATTGAACTACGGAAGAGCAGCGGAACAACTGAGGCAGACTCTGATTGAACTACAGCAAGCAGGAAAGGGATCTTTCGACTTACAGCCATTAATAGCGCAGGCAACGAAACTAGTTGCCTCCACGAGAAAATTTAACGCACAGGTGCAAAGAACCAGATCTAACGAGAAAACGCGAATCGAGATTTGCAATAAGGCGATAATGCGTCTAAGTCGCATCTTAGTTCCCCTCACTCAAACTCGCGTCGGAAGATACGACCATGACCTCGCAATTCCGATTCCACCACTTCCATCCCTCGACCCAATACGCAAACTCGCACAGCTCGAACGCGACTCGGATGAGTTCAAATTCCTCTACAACGGCCTGAGACGGAGTGCTAACCAGGTGATCGACGCTTTAGATAAGGCAGTAGAGACTATTGACTTGACGTTAGCGTAAGCTACCAGGGACCCCAAGGGCGGAGCTTACTGAACAGTTAGGGTTAGCTCAAGAGAGCTTAGTGAAACTCTATAGCAGTAACATTCACGATTCACTTTCTGTTTTCGTATCCCAGGCTGTACATGAGGGTTAAGGCGTAGATTTGAGAGAAATTCATCAAGTCGGTTATGCTGACGTTTTCGTCCGTTCCATGCTGCTTGCTCGTCTCATGGTCACCCGGTCCAAACCCGCAGATTACCGGAATTCCCGCGTGGATTAGGTAGGCGCCGTCAGTTGTCCCATAACCTGCTGCCAGTTCCGGTTCATATCCAACCACCATTTGAGTTGCTTTCTTCGCGGCCTTCAACGCTGTACTTGATTCGTCGATTTCCGCTGCAGGAGCATAGGCGAATGGTTCGACCGACGCGGAGAACTTGGGATCTACACTCTTCAGCGAATCGATGACAGCGTTCAGCTTGCTAAGGATGGATTCCTGTGTCATCCCGGGAACTAGTCTGACGTCTACTTCAGCTTCACATTGCTCCGGGATTACGTTCGTTTTGCTGCCTCCCCTAATCACCGTTCCTGGGGAGATAGTGGGCGGGGGCAGTAGCTTATGTGGCGTGTACTCCAGGTGAGTTTTCTCTAATGCGAGCAGCAGCCTGCACATGCTTAGGACGGCGTTGACTCCTTTTGATGGATTACTTGCATGAGCAGCCTTGCCGTAGGTTCTCAGTTTAAGCCAGCAGTTTCCTCTCGTTGCGTGTCTGATCTTGATGACTCCACCGAAGACTGATCCTTCGGCCACGATACCCATGTCTGCTTCAGCGAAACGGTTCTTGATCATGTACTTAGTTCCGTAAATTGAATCGACTTCTTCGTCGGCGACGGCATGGAATTCAACTGTCCCATTCAACCTCACTCCGGATTCAACAATTCCTCGCAGACAGGTTGCGACAGCAGCAAGGCCGCCTTTCATGTCAGCGGCGCCTCTTCCAAAAATCAAATCGCCCTTCACAATCCCATCGAAGGGCCCGACAGTCCATGCGGAAGGGTCTCCTTCCGTCACAACGTCGGTGTGCCCGTTGAAGAGGAAGCGGGGTCTCTCTTTGGAACCTTTCATAATTGCTCGCAGGTTCACGAAACCCGGGGCAGCAGTATGCAACGAAACATCCAACCCCACCGATGCCAGTTCATCTTGGAGAACCTGCGCGACACTCGACACATCCCCAGGTGGGTTAACACTCTTCTTACGTATCAACTCCTGAGTAAGTTTAATCAGGTTTGGCCTTAATCGTTCGATAGTTCGAAGAACTGACTGTTCAGAAGACATGGCCACATACGTACGACGTGCGCGATAATAAGAATGGCCGAACTCAAAATTACTTCAATGTCGAGGCAGGGTGCATACCGGAGAGACAACGGGCGGCATTATCTGAGCCAATTCTTTCAACACGGTGCGATGCCGTCTGCTGCGGTCTTCGTATCCTTAAGGCCGAATCCCGTTAGTTCCACAACTACATGCTCATCTTCCTTGATGATGTTCATCTGGCGAAGCCGTTCCAAGCCAGCGAGGGCAGCGCACGATGTCGGCTCCGCGAAAATGCCATCTGATTTTGCTAGAAGCGATTGGTGCTGGAGGATCGCTTTGTCGGATACTTCAATAGCATATCCTCCAGTCTTGTTAAGTGAATCAAGTACCTGTCTTCCTCGGGCTGGATTTGTGATGCGAATTCCACCCGCGACTGTATTTCCCTCCATACATGGGGTGACTGTCGTAGCGCGCGCTCGAAAAGCTTCCACTATTGGCATGCAAGCCTCTGACTGGACGCAGTGAAGCCGTGGAGAGCGTTCGATCCACCCCAATTTGACAAGCTCCTCGAATCCTCGATACGCTCCGACTAGAAGTGTTCCGCCACCAACTGGAAAGACAACGTGTTCCGGAACTCGCCAACACATGTCTTCAGCTATTTCAAACGCGACAGTCTTCAAGCCCTCTATGAAAAATGGGTTCGTATTATGAGACGCGTAATGCAAACCCGTCATTTTCCAAGCGTTCTCAGCAGCGTTGGCCACGTCTGTTCTCGACCCGTCTACCGTTGTGACCTTCGCACCATACATCCTTGCTTGAACGAGTTTCTCCCGAGGTGTTGCCGCTGGGGCGTAAATCGTACACTCAATTCCAGCAGCTGCACAGTAAGCGGCCAAGGAAGCGCCCGCATTCCCAGAAGAATCCTCTAGCACTGATGTTACGTTAAGTTCCTTCAACTTCGAGACGCAAACAGTGCTTCCCCTATCCTTGAAGGCCCCAGTAGGGTTTAGATAATCCAACTTCAAAGATAGGTGGCGCAGTTTTGCGAGAGCCGCATACCGTGGAACCTGTCTCAGCGGAGTCAACCCTTCACCAAGCGAGACTATGTTGTGGTCATCCTTGATCGGCAGGAATTCACGATACCGCCATAATGATCGAATTCTCTTCTTCACTGATTCTTTTTCTGCATTGCGTTGGATTTCGGGTAAGTCATATTTTACATCAAGAATGTCGCCGCACTTCTTACAGACGACTAGTCGGTCGTCTAGAGAATATGTTGCTCCACACCCGAAGCAAGTCAAGTTTGTTGCGAACATGTGCTGTCGATCCACCTAACCATCCACTGTGCCATAAACAGCGTTACTTCTTTTCATTGACCAATAGTCGGAAGAGAGCCAAGGATTCGCAGACAGTCCTAATTAGATGGTTAACTGACTCACATCAACCATGGATTTCTTAGCAAAGAAGACGGACATAGCCGGTTCAGCCACTATACAACTGCTTGACCGCGTTAAGGAACTCAAGCGGGCAGGGCACGAGGTGATTAGCCTCTCTGCGGGCGAACCAGATTTCGTGACCCCCGAACATATTCGCACGTACGCAAAGCGCGCCCTAGACGAGGGCTATACATTCTATTCTGACTCAGCGGGCCTTATCGAACTTCGTGAGGCAATCGCCGAGAAGTTGAGGCGCGATAACGGGATTGAAGCCGACTCCAAGAATGGTGTAGTTGTGACTGTGGGAGGGAAGGAGGCGATCTATGCAGCCATGATGGCGACAATTGATCTTGGCGATGAAGTAATCGTGCCGGATCCATGCTGGGTTAGCTACGTACCTTGTATTCTACTCGCTGGGGGACAGCCCGTGTACCTTCCCACCGACCTTTCGAGTAATTTCAGAATTTCAGCTGAACGTCTTGAGGAGACAATTACCAGAAGAACGAAGATGCTGGTCATCAATACGCCGAACAATCCGACAGGCAGTGTAATTCACCGTGACGAACTCGAAGCTATCGCTGACTTGGCTAAACGCAAAGAGTTTCTTGTTCTTTCAGACGAACTCTACGAGAAGATCATCTTCGACTCGACAGAACACGTGAGCATCGGGTCACTTCCAGGGATGGAAGACTTCACGGTCACCGTGAATGGATTCTCAAAAGCTTACGCAATGACAGGCTGGAGATTGGGATACTTAGCAGCGCCTCCACCCATCGCTGAACGAGTGGTCACAATTCATGGGCACATGGTCACAGGAGCATGTACCTTCGCCCAAAGAGCCATCGCCCTAGCAATGCGCGACGACTTAACAGAAAAAACAGTAGACGAGATGGTTGCAGAATATTCGAAAAGACGCGACTTGGTTGTGGACGAATTGGGAAAGATCACGGGGGTTAACTGTACTAAGCCTCAGGGGACGTTCTACGCATTCCCTAACATCTCCCACTACGGTCTACGTTCTGCGGATTTTGCTCTCAAATTGCTGGACGAGGCTAAAGTTGCAGTTGTGCCTGGCGATTCGTTCGGCAGCATGGGCGAAGGTTACGTGAGACTATCATTTGCAACATCCAGAGATAACTTAACCACAGCATTCAATCGCATGCGACACGTCATATCTGAGATACACAATTAGAGGAAAGCTAGCAAGGCAGCATGAATCGAAAAGGCGCTTGCTGATTACGTGTCGGATTTGGTGAGATAATGAACGAGAGTATTAGACAACTTACATGCGACAACCTTACCAAGATCTACGGAAACAGCAAGACGAAAGCCCTCGACTCCGTAAGCTTCTCCCTACCTTCCCGTGGCATATTCGTGCTCATAGGCAGGAACGGCTCAGGAAAGACCACGCTAGTGAGAATATTGGCAACGGAACTCGAACCAACATCCGGAAGCGCCAAGATAAACGGCCTTGACGTCGTAAGGGAAGCACGAAAGGTCAGAGAGAGAATTGCCATTGTACCACAAGAAGCGAGGCCGATACCTTGGATGACGCCTACGCAGACTGTACTGTCATATCTTCTTTGGAGAGGATTCCGGTACAGTGAAGCAAAGCGAAGGACACTTGCTACGCTTGAAACGCTTGGGCTCGGTAGATCACTCAACGCCTTGAACCGCTCCCTCTCTGGCGGAATGAAGAGAAAAGTCATGGTCGCCACTGTTCTATCCTCAGAGGCCGAAGTAGTTTTCATGGACGAACCCACCACGGGACTCGACCCGATTTCAAGAAGGGAGTTTTGGGAGACTCTCAGAGAGATTGGAAGAGACCGCTTTACCTTCCTCACTACACACTACTTGGAAGAAGCAGAACAACTCGCTGACCAGATCGGCATGTTGGACCACGGGCACCTTATCCGCATTGGCACGCTCGAACAATTACAGAAAAGCGTGACCCACAACTATAGCATTAAGATCCTTTCAAAACCGGCGCCTACTATTCCCAAGTTAGAGAAGGGTGAGATAGTAACCGCGATGGACGGCAGCGTCAGAGTGCTCACAGCCGAAGAGGAAGCTTTCAGAATCTCGAGGGAGCTCACAAAAGCAGGGTACAAGTTCACGATTAATCCGGTCTCACTGGACGACATATTCTTCTATCTTGCAAGTCGAAAAAGCGGCGAGTGAATTGACTAGCGATCGAGGCCTAATCCGAAAGAGGAGCCTGTTTAGCCAGATTCTCGCAGCCGTACTCGTCAATTCCGTATATGAAATGAGCAACTTTCCCATTGTCCTGATCAACACGGTGCTCTCGCCACTCTCATTTCTGGTAGTGATCGTGTTCGTCAGTCATGGTAGCCTGATAGGAGAGGCCGTACTTGGCGGATTCATCATGAGCATGTTCTCAGCAGGTGTGGGTCTTCAGGGAGATCTCTCACACTTGAAGAATGATTTCAAGCTTCAAGATATGGTGGTCAGTTCTCCGACCAGTTGGCAGACCTTCATGTTCGGAATGGCGATTTCGGAGATTGTTTATGCCTTCCCAGCCCTTATCGTATTAGTTATACTTGCACACTACTATCTCCAGTTGAGCGCTCTGGGGGCGTTATCTCTTGTTGGGGTGCTTCTCTTGATGTTCCTAACTTCGGTTGCAATCGGATTCACTCTTTCAACGTTCTCAACCGACATAGTCCAGAGCTTTGCCTTCTCGAGGCTTATCTCAACTCTTTTCTCGACGATACCACCCGTCTACTATCCTATCACTTACATCCCGCTGCCGTACAGGTATCTAGCGTACCTATCCCCGACCACCTATGCGGCGGAGCTGGCCCAGAATGCGGCTGGATATGTTGCACTGACAGTCACCACGATCGCTGTAGACTGGGTCATTCTGATCGCCGTGACTGCAGCGTTGTTTCTTGTGGCAAGGGGTAAGTCGAGATGGCGCGAAATCTAGCGACGCACGCTCTTGCTCGCTAGCTCAGGCCCGTGTGAGAAAAACAGGCAAAAATCAGAAATCTCTAATGTAGTTGACTATTCGACAGGATAGTGCGCTTACGAAACCGATCAGACAGGTTGCACAGGAACTAGGTATCCCGGAAGATCAACTAGCACAGTATGGCAAATGGAAAGCGAAAGTAGGATTTGAAGCCGTAGAAGAGTGTATTGCGCGGAGACAGCGCGGGAAGCTAATTTTGGTAACGGCGATGACGCCGACGCCGTACGGAGAGGGAAAGACGGTGACATCGATCGGATTAGCCATGGGACTGAACCGACTGGGACATCGCAGCATAGTCTGCCTCAGACAACCCTCGCTAGGCCCCGTCTTCGGGATAAAGGGAGGCGCCGCAGGCGGCGGCAAGTCAACGGTCGAACCTATGCAGGACATTAACATGCGTTTCACAGGTGACATCGACGCCATTGGCGCCGCACACAATCTTCTGGCAGCAATGCTCGACAATCACCTCTTTCAAGGGAATGAACTGGGAATTGATTGGAGAACGATCAGCTGGCGTCGGACGATTGACATGAACGATCGAGTATTACGGCGGACCATCATCGGGTTGGGCGGAAAGAAGGATGGAGTTCCACGCGAGGACGGTTTCATGATAACAGCGGCCTCAGAGATCATGGCCATCTTCTGCCTTGCCCGAGACTACGCCGACCTCAAAAAGAGACTGGGCCAGGTGATAGTGGGCTACACCTCCGCCGGAAAACCGGTTCAAGCTAGTGAGCTGAAGGCTGTTGGAGCTATGGCTGCGATTCTGAAGGATGCGCTCGAACCAAATCTGGCGCAGACCGTTGAAGGGTCTCCAGCACTGATTCATGGTGGACCTTTCGGCAACATCGCTCACGGCACAGCCAGCCTAGTCTCAATCCTACTAGGCCTGAGTCTAGCAGATTACTGCGTGGTTGAAGCCGGATTCGCTAGCGAGCTTGGAGCGGAGAAGTTCGTGAACATAGTGTCGAGGACTGGAGGATTCAACGTCGACGCCGCCGTCATAGTGGCAACGATCAGAGCACTCAGACATCATGGCGGAGCAACGAAAGAACAAGTCAACTCCCCGGACCTTACCGCAGTCAAGAATGGGCTAGGGAACCTGGGTAAGCACATTGAGAACGTTCGAACCCTCGGCCCAGCACCAGTCGTCGCCCTCAACAGGTTCCAATCAGACACGCAAGAGGAAATAGAGTTAGTCGAACGGTTCTGCAACAGCCAGAAAATCCCCTTCGCCGTAACCACCGGCTTCGAGCAAGGCGGCCAAGGTGCAGTTCAGCTTGCGGAGCGAGCTGTTGAAGCAGCCAGCAAAGGCCAACGAAGCAGACCACTCTACCCGTTGGAGGCACCCGTAGAACACAAGCTAGAGTCGATTGTTCATGACCTGTACGGCGGAATCAGCGTCGAATACACACTAGACGCCAAAAAAGACCTTGAAAGAATAAGTGCACTAGGCCTGGTCGATAGACCCGTCTGCGTAGCGAAAACACCACTCTCCCTGTCAGATGACCCATTGAAACTCGGGCGACCCCGCGAATTCACTGCCCTGGTCAGACGATTGGAAGTGGCGGCTGGAGCCGGCTTCAACATAGCCTACATGGGCGACGTCGTAACGATGCCCGGCCTGCCAAAACGCCCCGCAGCTGAGAACATCAACCTAACCGACGACGGCAACATAACAGGACTATTCTAGCCACCCATAAGTCATATTTGTGTCACGTGACACACAATCTGAGCACAATGAACACTCCAGCGTCAGGACGATCGGGCTAAGGCTAGATGTATCCGAACGCCATCCGGATAGGCCGGTCCACAACTTTTCTCGACAGAGTACCACCCTTCAAGCACGCGGTCACAGCAGAAATGAAGAGAAGAATACTTCATCTCAGACAGCCCGATCGTTAAGTTGCCTGACCGAGCGCTGTCGATCCCTAGGTGACCGCGTGTTTTTCTCTAATGCCACTAAAACGAGCAAGACGTTGTTGAAAATCCTGTCAAAATGCCTAGCAGCAGTTCGCGTCAATTGATGCAAGTTTGAGGGTTCGACTGGATGATTGTATATAGTGCCCTTTCATTACTTTCGACGGTTAACTTGTCTGAACACGAGGGTGCAAGCATGCCCGACTGTAGCTGCACTTGCCTTCAGTGCGAAGCTGGCAACCATGAGAAGTGCAATTTTGGTCTATGTATGCAAGTACAAGACGCTATGAAACCAACCCAAGTTCTGTTCCAGAGTATGTCCGTGGATCCCTTCCTTGAAGTATCAAGGTGCCCGTAGTCTAGTCAGGATGAGTCTGACGGTTTCCGTATGCGTTTAGACTGCTGTGGCCTGATGGAGGTTAGTTCACGACTTTTTGCTGGTTCAAATTCAGCCGCTCGCACCAGCTGACACACACACACTTTTTCTAATGGCCCGGAGCGCACTGATGGCACGCTCCCAATCTAGCGAAAGCCTCGTAATGCCATATGCGCTATAGAGCGCGGGCTTGTCAGGAGACTTCGGGGGCCACCTATCTCTCATACGTTTTTTGCTTTGCGGCTCAGAAACAATAAATGCTGAAGTCCGCGACTAATCCAGATGCTTGCCAGAATCGCATACCAAAGATAGAATCGCAGTGGAGTGCCTTGGATCATCCAAGACCAAAAGATTGGAAGAGCGGATAACCCAAACAACCCAGCGCACACAAACTGCGTATTACGGAGCCACGTATACCCACCAATTAATTCCGGCTTGATCCCTTCCTCCTTCTTCGTCAACATCTGTGCAAACAACCCCAAAATTCCATTCAAGCCGGTCAAGTCGAGAGCGTAAATCTGAGACGTGAATGCAAGCATAACGTGGTTTGCGGCCGCCGGGCCGAAACTGATGAGACTAAGCAGGTAGGGCTCAATCGAAACGAAGAAGAGCAAGAGGATATTCAGCCACATCATCACCCCCTCGAAGCGTTCTCGCGGCCAGGCAGTTACCATAGCAGTGTATCTGAGCCACACAGAAATCAAAATCAAGAAACTAAAACCGAATCCGAAAATGTCAGCCACAACGTCACTTGGATTGACGGCAGGTCGACTCAGCAACGACAATGATCCAATCGAGAGAGCCAGACCGAATATCAAATCAGAGAGGGATTCGATTCTAGGTTTCGGAATTCGTACACTGAACGTCAATCACCCACGTAACAGTCCAGCGAGTTAAGAGTGAATTTTTGCTAATAAGTTCCTTTTTTCCCGACCAAACAAGCCGGACAATACCCACACACACCAGAAACAACTGAACAAGTTATTGTGGTCGTTTGCCTATTTCGAGGTGAATGAGTTTGTTCCAGTGCCGTTTCCCACAACTAGGGCATTTGACGTAATACCAGGCGTAGCCGGGGATACCTCCAATGCCTGCTCTCACTCCAACAATCCAGCCAATCTTCTCAAATGAAGTATGGCATTCGGCACACAGCAGGGTGAGCCTTGGCGGCAATTTCACCAGGTCCCTGTTTCTGAATCTGAATTGAACTAATCATAACAGGAGTCGGTTGAGAGGTGGAGGAGACCCCTTCACCGACACCGCTGCAATGCTGATACCTGTTACATGACGTTTGAGGTATATACGCAAGTATTCCAAGTGTTAGAGGACTGGCAGTAGCGATGTGAGCCGGACTCGACTGGATTTTTCTTTTGTGTGCGGGCACTAGAAATTGAACTATTCTTGATTAATCCAAATTTCCCATGAATAGAGAGTTCCATCTTGACGATTGAACCGCATTAGTTTTAGGACCCAGAGCACATGGCTTGCTGTTGAGGCTGCTGTGAAATGGTAGACAATCGGGAGACTTCCTGGTCGATTATCAA
>Ga0181533_1001301_pt1 | contig 32426 bp, 23 predicted proteins | sample PEATcosm2014_Bin_45_FD_119772 | JGI IMG/M metagenome (GOLD analysis project Ga0181533, IMG submission 119772) | Peatland microbial communities from MTU Mesocosm Facility, Houghton, MI, USA - PEATcosm2014_Bin11_60_metaG | ecosystem: Environmental > Terrestrial > Soil > Wetlands > Peat | place...
CGCCAGCGGTAAAGCATCTCCCGCTTGACCTTCACCTCGCGGCTCAGACGCGCCACCGGCTCTCCCGCTAACATCCGCTGCACCACCCTGACTTTGAACTCCGCCGGGTGGACCCTCGGCTTGCCACCCCCCGGCTTGCTTGCACCTTTCATGGAACACCTCCATTCGCTGAAATGTGTCCCTATTTTATCTGTCTCAGTTTTGGGGTGCAGTCCACGGGAAGTTATACAGTTTTTTTTGTCCATGTTCCATTATTCGGGGGAACCCGGACGTTTTTGCCTGCCAGCGCTCCCCGCGGGGGTCTTAATCGCAAAACGTCAGGGCTTGCTACCCTTCGCCTGCGAGGGGTTTGCGCGGGCGTCCTCCTTGGCGTGGAGTCAAGCGCCGGTGGGTGGTCCGTTCGAGGGCCTGGATGAACTCGGCTCCTCCCAGGGGACGCCCCGTGTGCGTGCAACGCCGGAGGGCGACCAGCTCCGAGTCCGTTTCTCCCTCCTCCAGAAACTTCCGCCAACTTTCCTCCGTCCAGTGCTGGCGCCACATCTTTAGGTCCAAGCAATCGTCGGGTTCTGCCGCACCGCAATGAGCGCCGGCACTCGACCATGCCCACCCCGGCGCCTCCGCCTCCAGTATACGCTTTCTCGCGGCAGCAAACACTGACGTCCTGAATCGCGTGAAATATGGAAATGGTGCCCGCCGCTGCGGCAATCCGACCCGCTGCCACCGTGCGCGTCTCAATAGCTTTCCAACGAAGGCTTGTGTTAACATTTTCTCTGCGTTATCGTCATCCTCGCGCAACCTTACACCCTTGCTCGGAGCGGGTTGCCATCGGGAGCAAAGCAACGAAATTGAAAGGACGGCTTTCTTATGTCTGGCCATTCTAAGTGGGCAACCATTAAGCACAAGAAGGGCGCGGCGGACGCGCGCCGCGGCAAGATCTTCACCAAAATCATCAAGGAAATTTCCGTCGCTGCCCGCATCAGCGGGGGCGACCCGGATTCCAATCCTCGCCTGCGCACGGCGATCGCAGCGGCCAAAGCCGAGAACATGCCGGCGGACAACATCAAGCGCGCCATCCAGAAAGGCACCGGCGAATTGCCCGGCACCATCATTGAGGAAGCAATTTACGAGGCTTACGGGCCCGGCGGGACCGCCATGATCGTGGAAGTCACCACCGACAACAAGAACCGCACAACTTCCGAAATTCGCCATATCTTTGCCAAGCACGGGGGGGCGTTCGGCGCCTCCGTAGCGTGGATGTTCCACAAGAAAGGGTACGTGGTCGTAGAGAAAGGGAAGGCGGACGAGGAGAAGTTGCTGGAGCTCATCACCGACGCCGGCGCCGACGATATGAACGACGACGGCAGCAACTGGGAAATCCTTTCTGCGCCGGAGAACTTCCATAACGTGGTGGAACGCCTCAAGGCGGCGCAGATTACGCCCGCGGCGGCGGAAGTCTCCATGGTGCCGCAGAATTACGTGAAGCTCACCGGCAAGCAAGCCGACCAGATGCTGCGGCTGATGGAAGAACTAGAAGACCACGAAGACGTTTCGCACGTCTACGCCAACTTCGATATCGAAGAGGCGGAACTGCACGCGCTTACGCAGGACAGATAGCAGGGGGCGTGAATCCCCCCGGAGTTGGGAGGAGAGCGGTGAGCCTGCGCCGCTGGCAGGTCCGGAATGACCCGGAAGGCCCGCCTTCTGGGGATTCTTCCTCTCCCTTAGGTGCAGACCACGCTCCCGCCGAAAACTCCGCGGCGCGGAAGTGCAGGGCGCCCTGTTAGACGCTTGCCGACATCACTCGAGGAGGTGGTTTCGCCATCACGGCTAGCTCCAAGGTTCGTCGACTTTGCTCCCTTTGCTTGGCGACAGCATTCCTGGCACTCCAGGCAGGGGTTTATACGCTTCCGGCGCAGGTGGCCCCCACGGTCCCCCGGCTCACCTTCACCAAAACTCTAAAGGGTAGTTCCCCTGAATATATGGCGTTGAGTATTGATGCCAACGGTAAGGGCACGTACGATTCCCACAAATTGGAGGATTCTTCAGCTCCTCGCCCCGTGCAGATCTCCGCGGGCACGACCGCGCGGATCTTTTCCCTGGCACAGTCCCTGAACTACTTCCGCTCTCTTGACCTCGACAGCCACCATAAAGTGGCGAACATGGGGCTGAAAACGCTGACCTACGATGCCGGCAAGGGAATCAACCAAGTGCAATACAACTTCACGGAGAACCGCACCGCTCAGCAGCTCACCGACATGCTCGAGAAAATCGCCAACGTCGAGGAACGAATTGTTCAGCTTGAATATGCCATGAAGTATGACCACCTGAGCCTGCCGGAAGCTTTGCGCCAAATCCAAGAGGGCATGGACGACCACAACTTTGTCGAGGCCGCATTGATGATCCCCACGCTAGAGAAAATCTCGACCAACCCCCGGTTTATGCACGTGGCTCAGTCCCGCGCGCAAGAGATCATGCAACGTATTCGGGAGAATAAATAGCGCTTCCCACGGCGCGAGCGCGCATGAATTCAGACGGTGCTGATCTCGCTCGTAGCAACCTTCGAGCTGTTTGAATCGTCTAGGTAAGTGTAGGGTTAGGGGATGAAGCCAACCGGTAAGTGGTAAGGAGGTGGCCTATGAAACCCCGCATGCGTTTTTCAAGAGGAATCCTGACAGCCGGGTTTACCGCGCTGCTTGTGGTAACGCCGGTTTGCGCGCAAAGTTACTCTCATGCTCGCATCGTCCGTCTGAGTTTCGTCCAGGGCGCCGTGACCGTGCAGAGCCCCGATGTGCAGGCGTGGGCGGAAGCGCCGGTCAACACTCCCCTCCAGGAAGGCTTCAAGCTTTCCACCGGGGAAAACAGCTTCGCGGAAATACAGTTTGAGAACGGCGGCGCCATCCGGTTGGGGGAGCTTGCGCTTCTCGACTTAACGCAGTTGGAACTGGCTCCCAATGGCGGCAAGATCAATCACGTGGAACTTCGCCAGGGTTACGCAACATTTCACCCTCTTCCTTCTAACCTTGGGGAATCCCTCCAGGTGGGCACGCCGTACGGCACGCTCATCGCCCAAGGTGGCGCTCAGTTCCGTGTGGATTTGGACCAGGGCCTGGAGCGCGTGGAAGTCTTCAGTGGCACGGTGGAAGTGCAAAGTAACCTGGGCGCCATGACGCTCGAGAAGGATTCCGTATTGGTCATGCAGCCCGGCGCATCGGAGCCGACCGTTGTTTCCCAGGGCATCACCAAAGATGATTGGGACCAATGGGTGGACGATCGCGAAGCTCGCAGCGAAATGCCGTCCGCCGGCCCCTCTCCGAACACCTACACGGGCGACACTGCGGAGGGCACATACGGGTGGACCGACCTCCAGCAATACGGAAATTGGTCTAACGTGCCCGGAGCGGGCTACGGGTGGACTCCCACTTGGGTTGCCGCCGGTTGGGCGCCTTACTCAACGGGCCAGTGGTGCTGGTACCCTGGCTGGGGCTACACCTGGATTGGCACTGAACCCTGGGGTTGGTTGCCCTACCACTATGGCGGGTGGGAATTCGTCCCCGGGAAGGGTTGGGTGTGGTTCCCGGGAAGCCTCAGAACGTGGTCTCCTGGCCGGGTCACGTGGCTCCAAGGCCCCAACTGGGTCGGCTGGATTGCCCGCTCGCGTCAGAAAGACGGCGCCATCGCCTGTGGCGATAACTGCGGCGGTGGAGCCGTGAGCACCTTAACATTCCGCCGTGGGGGGCTGCTGAACTCCAATCGCATGCTGGGCTTCATCCCCACCAACGGAGAGAAGGTTAAGGCGCCAGGAATAATCCCCACAACGGCCGCCAAGCTGCCGGGGCCCGCGGTCTCACTCCCGGCAGCGCAGCGCCTGGGCTACCAGGAGAACCTTGCGCACGCTACGGTTGCAGCGGGCATTTCAACCGCGGCGACAACCTCACCGGGGTCACGGCACACCGCTACGTCGAATCCCAATTCGACGATTGTCTATGATTCTCAGCACGATCGCTACATTAACGGCCATCGCGTGACGACGCCGCAGCAATCACCGGCCTCGGGAGAAGGAACGAGCGCCGCGACGACGCCGACGGCGAATTCTGGACTGATCCAACCGGTGCCCGTGGGGAGCCGCGAGACAAGTGGGCGAGTCGAGGAGAATCAAGGACTCGGTCAGCCGAATCCCTATGGGAACTCTTTCGCCAAGCAAGGGCCTTCCGGACCCAATAGCAACTCCTCCAGAGGTCGAGGGGGCGAAGGCCCAACCGGTGGAAGCCATGTTGGCGGTGGGGCGCCTGCTGGAGGTCATATCGGTTCTGCCCCAGCCGGAGGGGGGCACGCCGGAGCTGCACCGGCGGGCGGCGGGCACCACTAAACTCCCCGCGTCAGATTCAGCAGGGAGCCGGACTATCTTAGGGCCAGCCTCAAACCTCGAGCACGTCGCCCTCGCGGGCCACCATTTGGTACAGGACGGGACTCACAATGCGGCCGAGGAACAGCCTTGAGACCAGGCCGGCCACGATGACGATGGCGAAGGGCCGTTGCGAATCTGACCCGATACCGTGCGAGAAGGCGGCGGGCAGCAGGCCCAGGCAGGCAACGAGCGCCGTCATCATGATGGGCCGCAGGCGCACCATGGAAGCTTCGAAGGTCGCTTGGGCGATATCCTGGCCTTCCAACCGCAGTTTGTTGATGTAGGAAGTGTCGATGACGGCGGTTTCCACGGACACCCCCATCAGAACCAGCAACCCTAAGATGGAAGAGACGCTGAAGGGCGTGCCCGTCAGCCTCAGCGCCAGCAGGGCTCCTACGGGTTCGGTCAAGACCACGCTCAGCACGACGATGACGGGAAACTTAAAATTGCCATAGAGCGCGAATAGGATGAGGAAGATCAGCAGAATGGTGATCGGACCGATCACACTGAGTTGGTCCTTGGCGGCCAGGAACTCGCTGTACTCTCCTCCCCACTCCATCCGATACCCCTGGGGCAAGGAGACGGCCTTGCGCACCGCCGCTTGGGCGTCGGCCACCGCGCGCTCCAGGTCGCGTCCCACGATGCTGTACTGGACGCCGATGTAACGCGAGTTGTTCTCCCGGTAAATGAACGATGCTCCGTTGCCCTGGCGGATGTCCGCCAGTTGTTTGAGGGGGATTTGCTGCCCGGTGGGAGTGCCCACCAGCAGGTCGCCGATCTGCTGGGCGCTCGAACGGAACTGCGGCTGCATGCGCACGACGAGGTCGAAAAGCTTTTCACCCTGGATCACCTGCGTCGCGGCATGGCCGCCCACCGCCGCTTGCACCACCGCTTCCACGTCGGCGACGTTGATGCCGTAGCGGGCAATCTTCTCGCGATCCGCGTCAACGATCAGGCTGGGCTGGCCCAACTCGCGCACCACGGTCAGTTCCGTAAAGCCCGGCACTTTTTCCAGGGCTTCCTTGATCTTCAGGGCGTTCTCCTGAAGGACGTTCAAATCCGCGCCATAGACCTTTACGGCGAGCGCGCTTTTCAGCCCGGTCAATGCCTCGTCCACAGCGTCTTCGGCGGGCTGGGTAAAGTTGAAGATGATGCCAGGGTAAGAGTCCAATTTGTGGCGAATCGATTCCGTCAAATCTTCCTTGGTGTGAATCGGCCCGTTCTTCCATGTTTTGTCATTATAGGGTTTCAGACCGACGTAGAACTCGACGTTGAAGAATCCGGTGGGATCGGTGCCGTCATCAGGGCGACCCAGCTCGGAGCCGATCACCGTTACTTGCGGATAAGACATCAAGATCGTCCGGATCTGGGGCGCAATCTTGCCGGCCTCTTCGAACGATATCGTATAGGGCATGGTGGCCCGCACCCACAACGCGCCCTCGTCAAGATGGGGCATGAACTCGCCGCCGATGGTGGGGACCAGCAACAAAGTGGCGCCGAAAATGAGGACCGCGACCACCATGCTCACGGTCGGGTGGTGGAGGCACCAACGGAGTTCCGCTCCATACTCACCCTTGATCCACTCGTAGGCGCGATTCGAGCTTTCTTTGACGCCCTTCTTGAACCAGTACGAGGCGAGCACTGGAACCAGGGTCAAGGTCAGGAGCAAGGCGCCCACCAGCGCGAACGACATGGTATCAGCCATGGGGTGGAAGAGCAGGCCGGAGGGACCGTGCAGCACGTAAATGGGAAGATAGCCGGCGATGATGACCGCCACCGAGTAGAAAATGGGCCGGTCCACGTCGCGGGCCGCCGCGATGATCACCGCATGGAGGTCATATTCGTGGCCGTACCGCAGGCCCAATTCGCGGTAGATGTTCTCCATCATGACCACGGTGCCGTCAATGAGGATGCCGAAGTCAATGGCCCCGATGGAGAGCAGATTGGCGGAAATATTGTGGGCGTGGAGGACGATGAAGGCGAAAAGCAGCGCCAGCGGGATGGTCAGCGCGGTAATGACCGCGGCCCGCACACTCACCAGGAAGAAAATCAGCACGATCAACACCAAGATCATGCCGCGCAGCAGGTTCCCCTCCACCGTATCGATGGTTAACTGCACCAGGTCGCTGCGGTCGTAATAGGGATTGATCTTCACGTCCTTGGGCAAGACCTGTTCGTTGAGTTCTTTGGTCTTCTCCTCAACGCCCTTTAGAACATTCTGGGTCTGCTCGCCACGGCGCATGAGGATGACGCCCTCGACCGCGTCGTCGTTGTTCTGGTACCCAAACTCGCCCAGGCGCGGCGCATGCCCGATGACGACGTCGCCGATGTCGCGGACGCGCACGGGGGCGCCGTTATTGCTGGCCACGACGATGGCGCCAATATCCTTGGTATCGCGGGCGAGGCCTAATCCCCGCACGTAGTAGAACTGCCCGCCCTGGGAGTAAAAGCCGCCGCCCGTATTGGCGTTGTTCGCTGACAAGGCTTGCATCACTTGCGGGACGGTCAGGTGAAAGCCATAAAGCCGCGTAGGATCGAGCAGCACCTGGTACTGCATCACCGTGCCGCCGAAGCCCGAGTCATCCGCCACGCCCGGCACCGATTTGTAAGCGCGTTCCAGCACCCAGTCCTCGATGGTTTTCAAGTCCTGCGGCGAGCGGTCAGGACTTTCGATGACGTAGCGATAAACGAGCCCGCTGGGACTGAATAGCGGCGCCAGCGTAGGCTGCACGCCGGTGGGATACGTCACTTCGCTGAGCCGCTCAAAGACCACTTGCCGGGCGAAGTAATCATCGGTGTCCTCCTGAAAGGTGAGGATGACGTCGGAGAGTTCGTAGAGCGAGATGGATCGCGCCACCTCCAGATTGGGAGTGCCGTTCATTTCCACTTCGGTGGGCAGCGTGACCAGGCGCTCGACCTCTTCGGCGGCATGGCCCGGCCACTGCGTGATGATCTCCACCATGGGGGGAGAAAGGTCGGGATACGCGTCGACCGGCATGCGATGGAAGGCGATGACCCCCATCACCATCATCATGGCGGTCAGCATCAGGATCAGGAACCGCTGGCGCAAAGCGAATTGAACGATGCGATGAATCATGGTTCGGGGCTCGGGGTTCGGTATTCGCGCGATCCCCAGCCCTTGTCCTCCTCAGTGTTGGAAAGAGTTCTGGAACTGCAAAAACAAGCTGCCGTCCGCGATCACGCGCTCGCCAGTTTTCAGGCCCTCCAGGACCCGAGTCTTACCATCGGCGTTCTCGCCGACCGTCACCGGGCGCTCGCCGAACTGATTCGGGCTGACCTCGACGTAAACAAAAGGCTCGTTTTGGGCATCCCGCAACACGGCGGAATCCGGCACCGTCAGAGCGTTGGGAATGGCGCCAGCTTGGATAGTGGCCGTTACGTACATGTCCTTTTTCAGTTTTTCGCCGAGGTTCTGCGTGACGATCCGCACTTGCAGCGTATGCGAGTTGGGATCGAGCGCCGCACCGATATAGGAAATTCGCCCATGAAACTCCTCCGGGTACGCATCCGTCTGGATGGTCACCGCGTCACCCATATGCACCGTGCCCATGTCGCGTTCGTAGACGCTGACGAGAACCCAAACGCTCCCCATGTTGGAAATCGTAAAGACCTGCGTGGCGCCTGCCTGGATCACCTGCCCGGGCGAAACCAGCCTTTCCACGGCCTCGCCGGCGATGGGAGCAAGCACCGGGACTTCCGGCATCGTCGTGTCCTTCGACAGGCTCTCGGGATGCTCGATTCCTATGACTTTCAAGGCTTGTTCCGCCGCTTGCAGGTCAGCTTGCGCCTGGTTTTGCGTTGACTCCGCCTGCTCGAGGTCAGCCTGAGCAATCACGCGATGCTGGTATAAATCCTGCGACCGCGCGTAGCTCTTCTGCGCCAGGGCCAAAGCGTCTTTCGCCTTGAGATAATTAGTGCGGAGTTGGGCAAAGTCGGGGCTCGCCACGAATAACATCGGCTGCCCGACCTGGACATTCTCCCCCGGCACAATCAAGATTCTTGAAACCGGCCCGCTGATCTGGGTAATCACCGGAGTGGTTTCAAAAAAGTTGTAAGCGACCGTTCCAGGAAGTCGCAGCACGCGGCGCAACCGTGTGGGTTCGACCGTCACCACCTGCACGTGCGACATCTGCTCCTGCGGCACCGAAAAGAGGCGCGCGCGGGAATCGTCGCTGCCGCCCGAACCGGAAGTGGCCGGGGCGGGGTTGGCGTCCGCCGCGTGACGCGCGCAGGATGCTGCGAGCAGCGTCACGAGAACGGCAGTGGCCGCCACAACCGCTGGGGTCAACCGCCGCCGCTTCCGAATTTTGAAACGTTTGAGGAACTCCCCGTCATCGGGACTCCCGCTCGTCGCTGTGCACTTATCCGTAGTCATGTTTCTTCTCATGGCAAATTCCTTGTGCCCACCGCTTGGCGCAACGTCTCGATGGCGAGCATGTAGGTGGCCAGCGCCTGGCGGTAGGCGAGTTGCGTGGCGCGATAGCTGCGTTCGGCATCCAGAAAGTCCAGCAGGGTTGCCGCGCCGCGCTTGTAGGCGTACTCGCTGATGTCCCGAGAGTCCTCCGCCTGCTTCAGGTACCCCGAGGTGTAGAGCTCCACCACCTGCGCGCTGGTCTCCACCCCCTGGTAGGCGTTGGCCACGTCCGTCATCACGGTCTCGGACGCGCCGGTGGAAGTCTCCTGTGCCTGGGTAATGGCGTAATGGGTGCGCGCGATTTCTCCCTGGTTGCGGTCGAAAATGGGAATTTCAATGCTCAGAGCGAAGCTCGCGGTATTGACATCCGAAACGTGGGTATAGTCCAACGTGGTGGTGAGATCCCGCTTGCCGTTGGCCTTCGCCAGTTGGAACTGGCTCTGGGCGGCAGTGACACCTTGCTGCGCCGCCAGAAGGTCCGGCCGCAGCTTGAGCGCCCGCAGTTGCAGGTCTTCCTGGTTTAGGCCCAGGGGAGTGTAGGCAAGCTCACCCGTTACATCGTAATCGATGGGGACGGACTCGAATCCCAGGAGTTGCCGCAGGCTGGCCAGCGTCTGCACCAGGGCCAGTCGAGCCGAGGATACGTCCATCTGGAATTGCAACAACTGGAGCTTGATCTTCAGCAGGTCGCCTTCGCCAATTGCGCCGGCCCGAAAGCGCTCCTGGCTGAGATTGACCGTTTGCTGGAAACTTGCCAGGTCAGCATTGGCAAGCTGGAGGTTTGCCTTCGCCAACAGAATGCCGATGAATTGTTGCGCGACGTTGGACGTCAGGCCGCGCTCGGTGTCGCTCACCTGGGAGCGCGTTTCGGCGGTTTGGTCGTGCGCAGCCTGAATCCGCGCCTGTCGTTTGTGCCCCCGCTCGAAGGTATAGCTCAAGCCAAGGTCGAATTCCGTGATGTTGTCCAACGTCGAAGAGTTGAGCTGGCTCGGGCTGAAGATGGGAACGAACAAGTCGTCGTACATAAAGACGGGGTTGGGTCGAATGGCCGCGGTAATCTCCTGGGCCTGACTTTGCGGAATCTGACTCTGGGCAGCCTTCAAGGCGTGGTTATGCGCCAAAGCGAGCTGGATCGCCTGATCGAGATCGATGCGCGAGAGCGGTGGCGCCTGCTGCGCCCGCGCTGCCATGCTCCCCGCCGTCCAACCCAGCAGGAATATCGCGGCACTCAGAAACCCCCGGCGCTTTTTTGTCGAGCGCATGCTGTTGTGGTTCATCATCGCTAATCCCCTACGCTGAAGGCGTTGGAAAGAATGGTCAATCACCCTGCACTACTTAAAGGATTGCAGGGTCATCCGAACCAAATTAGAAGGGAGTTTAGACAAGGGGAGGCGCCCGGCCGTAACTCATTGCCGGCAACTCCGAGCGGTACTGGCTGGTCGTCATGCGGTGAACCAGAGGAACCGAAATCGATGACGGAAGGACCTGCGCGGCACTGGCAGGCTGAAGCGCGCTGTTTAGGACGATCTGGCATGCGGTGCAGAGGAGATTGCCATCTGACGTGGGAGACGGCTGAACTTCGCAACCGGAAACCCACAGGCCATGCCACAGCGCCGTCGTCTCGCCATGCCTGTGGAGCATAGCTACCCCGAGAAGGTGCAACTGCAAGAGCACCAACAGGTAAGGAGCGAAAGCGCGCCGAAATGGGTGAGTCCAGTTACATGGCACGGAGCGCCATTTTACAGCAAGTTTGGGAAAGGGGGAACCAGATCATTAATCAGGGCGGTTCGACCGGCGCCATCCTCGGCGCGAGCTTGGTCGCGGCTTCGCCGCGCTGTGCTGGCCGCTCCCGGATGACTTAATTTTGCGCAACTTCCCCTGCCTGGCGAGCATCTCTATCTATACGAGAGGCAAAGGGCGTATTAGGCACTCCCTATGTGGCAGCTTATTTGGTATTATGACTAACTGGGAGGGCTGAGCAGGCAGATTGAGTCCAAACCCAGAAAGAGCGAGACCCTCAAGTTGAGACGCTGGGGAAAAAATCGTCACAGGTTTTGGCTGCGCGCCCTGATGGTGGGCGTGTTGCTTACGGGTGAAATCCACCTCTTCTCTGCCGAAATCCTTCACCACCATGACGAAGTTGCCAGGGTCTGCCAGATTGTGCACCATGGTGGAACGTACTTGCACGCCGCCCAGCAACTCAGTCCGCTCTGCCCCCTTTGCCAGATCGTTCGTAACGGCTCGGTTCGCCCCGCGGTCCAATCGATTGTTCAGAAGCCAGAACGGGAATCCCCTTATCGGCCTATAACTCGACAGGCACGATATTCCCCCAACCTCACGCCATCGCTTCTCGCCCGCGCTCCTCCTCTCTCCTGAAAGCTTTGCCTCATTTCAATTCGACGCAAATTTTTTCATGAGCCTCAAGGAGGAAAATTCATGGTTAGTAAGCGCGCATCATGGTTTATCCTGATTTTATCTCTCGGGTTTACTGCTCTTCCCGCTTGGGTTGCCGCAGGGAGCTCAGGGGGGGCCGGTACCGTCGCGGGCACGGTGAAGGACCAGACGGGCGCCGTGATCCCCGGCGCTACCGTGACCATCCACAATCCCGTGAGCGGCTTGGAACGCACGGCCTCCACGGATGGATCAGGCAGCTTCACCTTCAGCAACATACCCTTTAATCCCTATCACCTTACCATTACCGATGCAGGTTTCACTCCGCATGTGCAAGACATAGACCTTAACTCCTCGGTCCCCGTCAATCTAAACATCACCTTGGAACTGGCCGGCGGAAAGACGACGGTGACGGTGACGACCGAAGCTTCCGACTTGGTCGAGGTTGATTCCACGGCCCACACGGACGTGGATCGAACCCTCATCGAAGACCTTCCGCTCGAAAGTCAGTCTTCGGGTCTCAGTTCTTTGGTGACGTTGACTTCCCCGGGAATCTCCGCCGACTCCAACGGGCTCTTTCATGGACTCGGCGATCACGCTTCCAATTCCTTTTCCGTTGATGGCCAGCCGATCACCGATCAACAAAGCAAAGTTTTCTCGAATCAGCTCCCGGAAGATGCCGTGCAGTCGCTGGAAGTGATCGAGGGAGCGCCTCCGGCGGAGTTTGGAGGCAAGACCAGCGTGGTGATCGTGGCGACCACGCGTTCAGGCCTGGGGGAGACCCAGCCGCATGGCAATGTGACGACTTCTTACGGAACCTTTGGGACTTCGAACACTGGATTTAATTTCGGTTACGGTGGAAAAAGCTGGGGTAACTTCATCGCCGCCAATGGGTTGAATACCACTCGATTTCTGGATGGGCCGGAATTTAACGTCATGCACGACCGGGGAAATGAAGAGAATGTTTTTGACCGCGTTGACTTTAAGCCCGCGGAAAAGGACACGGTCAACGTGAACTTTCAGTTTACGCGCTCCTGGTTCCAGACGCCCAATTCTTACGACGCCCAAGACGCGACGGCGTGGTCCGGACTGGTGGTTGGCAACGGAGGCTTGGGTCCTAACGGCCTGCCGGTGGGAACCAGCGATCAACGTTCGCAGGTCAAGACGGTTGACATTGCGCCCACTTGGACGCGCCTGCTCAATGACCACACGGTGTTCACGTTCGGGGGCTGGATGCGCCGTGATGGATACCATTACTACCCGAGCGGCGATCCTTTCGCTGACCTCCAACCTGATCTTCAGCTCCAGACCATTGGCCAGGATCGTACGCTGACCAATGCCGGCGCTCGCGCCGAGGTCTCTTTTGTGAAAGGCATTAACAACATTAAGGCGGGAGTTGTATTTCAGCACACATTTCTGACGGAAGACGACAGCTTCGGAGTGGTCGATCCCACTGCCAACGCGGTTTGTTTAGATGTTGACGGGAGTCCCTATACAAACCCGGCGCTGACCAATCCGGCGAATTGCACTGCGCCGCTCCAGGCGAATCCGGGTTTTATTCCCCTTCTGGGCTGTTACGACTTGACTCGAACGGCGCACCTGCCGTCCTCCGACGGTTGCCCGAGCACAACCAGCGGCAGGTACGCCTATAATGTTCACTCCGACATCAAAGAGCTGGCCCTCTTCGTTCAAGACTCCATCACGAAAAACAACTGGAACTTCAACCTTGGCCTGCGCGGCGACTTTTACAATGGCATCTCGATTGCCCGCCAAGCGGAGCCCCGCTTGGGTGTCGCTTACAATGCTAAGAAAACCAACACCGTGCTGCGGGTTTCGTATGCTCGCACCATGGAAACGCCGTTCAACGAGAACCTGATCTTGGCAAGTAATGGATGTACAGATCCCGTGATCAACGCGATCATGTCGTCGACCGTCAGTCCGTGCGTCAGCACCACGCCGCTGAGCCCCTCTACCCGCAATGAGTTCCACGCCGGTCTCCAACAAGCCTTTGGAAGTCACTTGGTGGTGGACGGCGAATACATCTGGAAATACACGCAAAGGGCCTTCGACTTCAGCGTGCTGGGCGACTCACCGATTACTTTTCCCATCGAGTGGGCCAAGTCGAAAATCCCCGGATACGCCCTCCGCGCCAGCGTCCCCAACACCCATGGCTTCACGGCGTATATCGTGATGTCGAGCGTGGCCGCGCGCTTTTTTGAACCGCAGGTTAGCGGCATCGGCTCAACGCCGACGGGGAGCGAAGTGTTCCGCATCGACCACGACGAGCACTTCAACGAGACGACTCACATGCAATACCAGCCGTTCAAGCGTGGCCCCTGGGTGGGCATTAACTGGCGGTATGATAGCGGCCTGGTGGCAGGCCCCGTACCGTGCGCAGGTGGCAATTGCGCCAATGGGCCGAACGGGACCGACTCCATCGTGGATGCGTCGATTATCACGCCGGATCAACAGTTCCAGGCCGGACTCTCATGCGGCGGCGTGCTTGCTACCCCGACCACTCCGATCAGTCTGACTGGCCTGTGCCCGGCGAGCGAGTACGCTTCCAAATATTTGAAGATTCCGGCGGCGGGCACAGAAGACAACGATCACAACCCACCCCGCATCGCGCCCCGCAACCTCTTCGACCTCTCGGTGGGTGAAGACAACCTCTTCGGCGGCGACAAACACAAATGGAGCCTCCGCCTTTCAGCGATCAACGTGTTGAATAAAGAGGCGCTCTACAACTTCCTTTCAACTTTCAGTGGGACCCATTATGTGACGCCGCGAGCCCTTACGGTTGAATTGGGGTTTCACTTCTAACAGGCTGATGAAAAAGTCGCTGCGAGGCCCAATGTAGCGCCGGCAGCTTGCCCGCCTCTATTGAATTTAAAGGAGTTGCCGGCTGGAAGCCGCCGCTACGGCCGCGCGACCTTTTCAGAGGGCAACTCATAGAGCCTATGTCAGGGAAGGGGGGGTAGAGCTTTTCTCTCGCAACCAACAGCGGAGACCGCTCCACCCCCAAACCCCGCACCCAACCACGGGCTTACTTGCTGGCCATCAAAATCGGCAGTTGCTGGATCAGCGCGGGGGCCTGCGCGAGGACCTGCCTTTCGGCCTTGGGCGCCGGGTAGTAGATAACCAGACCGGCGTCCGGAAGACGCAGGGCGCGAACCGTGCCTCTCCCTCCGTTCCGCTCGACGATCAACGCGCTCTTGCCAGAAAAGTCGTCGCCGAGGATCGGAGACGCGATAATACTTCCCGTGTGGTCGTCCCCACGGACAATTACGAAGAGGGGGGCGGTGCCGGTACTGAGTGTGAACGAGTAGTTTCCGGGGGGCAGAACGGCCTGTCCCCAGCGGACTTGAAAGGGCAGATTGAACCTGCCCGCGACTGTCTGCGCGTTGGCCAAGCTAGCGCCCATACACGCGGTCAGCAGAGCAAGCACCGCAAATTTCACCAGTTTCAAGCTTCGATTCGTGTTCATAATGATCCTCCTGATTGAGTTGGGCAACGACGCTGCATTTGTTGCCTCATCTCTTAATGCGCAGATGGCGGGCGAAAACTGTAGTGCCCAGCAATATTTTTTTCGGTAGGGGGCCAATTTGGTTTTTTTCGTTGCCGTCCCGATCCGTAGGTTTCACCTACGGCTCATGATATTGTTCCCCCTCGGGGAACAACTGAGGCCAGTCCGCTTCAAAATGCGTCACAACCATTTTTCCCAGCCGGTTGCGAACAGATGTGATAGGTTGTTATCAATCGGGGTGTAACAGGGTGCTCGAGATTTAGGGAGCCTGCCATCCTGAGGGCAGCGAACGGTCCACATCTTTTTCTTATTCATACGGAAGGCAAGAGCCTTGCCTCGCATAGCCTGACAAGCCTTGTTTTCTTGGCAACATTTACACCCACCTCCGGCCAAGGAGGATTTATGGCGGAAACCCCGGCACACGATGTTACGCAACTGCTCCAGGCCTGGGGCGCGGGGGACGAGCGGGCATTGGACAAGCTCATGCCCCTGGTTTACCGGGAGTTGCACCGCCTGGCGCAGCGCTACATGCGGCACGAGCGTCCCGGCCACACGCTACAAACCACGGCCTTGGTGAATGAGGCTTACCTGCGACTGGTGGATGCGGGAAAGGTGAACTTTCAAAACCGCGCCCACTTTTTCGCCGTCTCCGCCCAATTGATGCGGCGCATCCTGGTGGAATTCGCGCGGCGTCACGGTTCCCAGAAGCGTGGCGGTGAAGTGCAACGGGTGTCGCTCGAGGAAAGTCTGGTGGTTTATGGGGAGCGAGGTGTGGATTTGGTGGCGCTTGACGACGCTCTCCAGGCTCTGGCCGCCATCGACGCGCGAAGAAGCCGGGTGGTGGAGCTACGCTTTTTTGGCGGGCTGAGCGTGGAGGAAACGGCCGCAGCGCTCAAGGTCTCACCCGAGACCGTCATGCACGATTGGAAGCTGGCCAAGGCCTGGCTGCGGCGCGCGATGAATCGGTAGCACGGCTCGTAGGGGCAGGCCTTGTGCCTGCCCTCTGCAAGGGCACCCACAAGGGGTGCCCCTACGAGAGACGATAAGTGCCCCTACGAGAGACGATAAGTGGAGAGAAGCCAGATGAAGCCTGAACGTTGGGAGCAGGTGGCGCAGTTGCATCGCGCCGCTCTGGAGCGCAAAGAGAGTGAGCGCGCGGCTTTCCTGGGGGAAGCCTGTGGCGGGGATGAGGACCTGCGCCGGGAAGTGGAATCGCTGCTCGCCTACGAGGGAAAAGACACGAGTTTCATGGAATCGCCCGCCCTGGAGGTGGCAGCCAGGCAACTGGCCCGCGGGGAAGACGAGGCGCGCGGACGCCCGTCGAGCGAGGATATCGCCAGCCTGATCGGCAAGACGGTTTCGCATTACCGCATCGTGGAGAAATTGGGCAGCGGCGGCATGGGGGTGGTTTATAAGGCCCAGGACACCAAGCTGCCGCGCTGGGTCGCCCTGAAATTTCTGCCGGAAGTGATGGCGGAAAGTTCCGAGGCGCTGGAACGCTTCAAGCGCGAGGCGCACGCTGCGTCAACCCTCAATCACCCCAACATCTGCACCATCTACGATGTGGACGAGGAGGGCGGCCGGCCCTTCATCGCCATGGAGTTGTTGGAGGGCCAGACGCTCGAGGAGATGCTGGCTGTAGCGGCGGTCTCTGACCGCCGACCTGTAGCGTCGATCTCTGATCGACGAATCGGCGGTCAGAGACCGCCGCTACAATTGGACACGTTGCTCGACCTGGCGATACAGATTGCCGACGGGTTGGACGCCGCGCATTCGAAGGGCATCATCCATCGTGACATCAAGCCGACGAATATTTTCGTCACCACGCGCGGCCAAGCAAAGATTCTGGATTTCGGCTTGGCGAAATTAACCGCACCGACAGCGAGCGTAGCGCCGAGCTTGAGCCCGGCACCTGCCGCTGTAGCGGCGATGTCCCCATCGCCGTCCCCCAAGGACACGCCCGCGCCGTCGATGGCTCCCGAGAGCCTGACCATCTCGGGGATGGCGATCGGCACCGTGGCCTATATGTCGCCGGAGCAGGCGCGGGGCGAGCGGCTTGATGCCCGCACGGACCTGTTCAGTTTCGGCAGCGTCCTTTACGAGATGGCGACGGGCCAGCAAGCGTTCAGCGGCACCAGCGCGGCCACCATCTTCACCGCCATTCTGCGCGACCAGCCGCCCCAGCCGTCGCAGGTGAATCCCGAAATGCCGGCGGAGCTGGACCGAATCATTACCAAGGCGCTGGAGAAGGACCGCGACCTGCGATGCCAAAGCGCCGCCGAAATCCGCGCTGACCTGAAACGCCTGAAGCGCGATACCGGCTCCGGCCACATCGCAGCGCCAGGCTTGAGCCCGGCACATGCCGACCTCAAGGTCGGCGCTACGACGGGCGCTACGGTCGGCGGTCGGAGACCGGTGCTACAGAAGGTGGCTTGGCCCCTGGCGGCCGTGCTCGGCCTGGCTGTGATCATTCTTCTCGCCGTTTTTCTCTGGCGTGCGAAACCCGAGCCGGGATTGGCCGTCCGGTTTGATTTTCCGCTGCCCGAGAAGGTAACCTTTCGCGGAATTGACATCCCTGTGATTTCACCTGACGGCAGTCGCATCGTCTTTGGGGGAGCAGGGACGGATGGTGTCAATCATCTTTGGGTGCGGCGGTTCGATGCCGGCAGCAGCGAAATGCTTCCCGGGACGGAGGGGGCTCAATGGCCCTTTTGGTCTCCCGACAGTAAATCCATTGCGTTCTTTGCACAGGGAAAACTCCGAAAGATTGACCTTTCGCGGGGGCTGCCCACAGCTCTGTCCGACGTGCCGATTGCCGGAGGGGCCGATGGCGGTACCTGGAATCGGAATGGAGTGATCGTCTTCGGGACTTATGGCGGTCCGCTCTATCGTGTATCCGCCATCGGGGGCGAAGCAGAGCCGGTTACGGTGCTTGACGGTTCGCGTCGAGAGGCAGCGCACGTCTTTCCGCAATTCCTTCCCGATGGAAGCCATTTTCTTTATTCCGTTGTCAGCCCCGCGCCAGGAGTGGGAGGCATCTACGTCAGCTCTCTGGAATCCGTCGAGAAAAAGGGTATTCTGGCCGGGGAGACATCCGCGGAATACAGCTCGGCTGGCTACTTGCTTTACGCGCGCGGCAGTACGCTCATGGCTCAGGCGTTCGACCCCAAGCGTCTCGAAGTGGTGGGCGACAGCGCGCCAGTGGCGGAGCAGTTAGTGACGGGGCGAGCGAACGTATTCGCAGCGTTCTCGGTTTCCCAGAACGGAGTGCTGGCCTATCGTACGGGTAGCTTGGAGGAAACTGAGCTTACTTGGTTCGACCGGAACGGAAAGCGCGAGGGGACGGTGGGCCCGCGAGCCGAGTACTCCAACCCCAGCCTGTCTCGCGATGGCAGCAGGCTTGCCGTGGATCGCGTGGACCCCCAAGTCAACACGCGTGACCTCTGGGTTTTCGACCTCCCGCGTGGCACAAGTTCAAGGTTGACCTTTGACCCGGCCGATGACCAGAGTTCCTCGTGGACTTACGATGGCCGCAGTATCTTCTTCAGCTCTGATCGCAAAGGCCCACGCGACATCTATGTGAAACCCGCCAGCGGTATCGGCGTGGAGACGGTGGCGTTTGAGTCGAAACAAGATAAAAGTGTTGAGGACGTAACTCCCGATGGGCGCTACCTTCTCTACAATGACGGGACTCGTGTCCCGAGGTCCAAGCCCATCCAGTTATGGGTTTTGCCACTGTTTGGGGACCGGAAGCCCTACCCATTTGTGCCGGGGAACTTTGAGTCTGGCCGAGCCCGATTCTCACCCGAGGGCGGCTTCGTTGCTTATTCCTCCGGGGAAACTGGCAGCTTTGAGGTTTACGTCCAAACCTTCCCTGAGCAGCTCAGCAAATGGCAAATCTCGACGCACGGCGGCCAATATCCCATATGGCGGGGTGACGGAAAGGAATTGTTCTACCTGTCAGAATTGAAACTGATGGCCGTAGACGTCAAGACCGAGGGGAAATCCCTCACAGCGGGCGTTCCCAAAGCTCTCTTTGAGATTCCCGGACTGGCGCAAGTGGGGGGACGGCATTGCTACGTCGTGACGCCGGACGGCCAGCGCTTCCTGTTTACCACCTTCCCCGAGCAGGCCGAGGCGGCAAGGATCAACGTGGTGATTAATTGGCCGGCGCTGCTCAAGAAGCCGTGAACAACGCGAATCGCCCGACTTGAAGAAGTAGCCCGCTGGCGCAGACCTGATGTCGAAAGGCTCCCAAGCTGTGAAAACAACAGTTTCACGCAAAGACGCAGAGGCGCAAAGGAACGCAAAGAGCAATTCCGTTCTTTTCTTTGCGGCCCTTTGCGTCTCGGCGCGAGATTGTCTTGGTTTTCACACCGTTCCCACGAAGTGCCGTGTGAGCCATGAATCCTGATCGTTGGCGGGAAATCGAGCGATTATGTCAGGCGGCCCTGGAGCGCAAAGAGAGTGAGCGCGCGGCTTTCCTGGGGGAAGCCTGTGCCGGGGATGAGGACCTGCGCCAGGAAGTGGAATCGCTGCTCGCCTACGAAGGGAAAGAAGCGAGTTTCATGGAATTGCCCGCCATGGAGGTGGCGGCCAGGCAATTGGCGGGCGGGCGCCAGTCGAGCGAAGGTATCGCCAGCCTGATGGGCAAGACGGTTTCCCATTACCGCATCGTCGAGAAGCTGGGTGGGGGCGGCATGGGGATCCTGTACAAGGCGGAAGACATCCGCCTGGGCCGAAAGGTGGCGCTGAAATTCCTCCCCACGAGCCTGGCGGGAGATCCCACGGTGCTGGCGCGATTCCAGCGGGAGGCGCGTGCCGCTTCGGCGCTCAATCATCCGCATATCTGCACGGTCTATGAGGTTGACGAGGTGGAGGGGCAGCCCTTCCTGGCGATGGAGTTGATGGAGGGAAAGACTCTGAAGCACCTGATCGCCGGCAAACCCCTGCCCACGGACCAGCTTCTCGACCTGGGGATGGAGATTGCCGAGGCGCTGCAAGCGGCGCACGCCGAGGGCATTGTCCATCGCGACATCAAGCCGGCGAACATTTTTGTGACCAAGCGCGGAGAAGCCAAGGTCCTGGACTTCGGTCTGGCGAAGTGGACGGCGAGCGCGGGTGACGAGAAACAAGGCGAAAGGGCGGAAGCGGGGGAAGCTCCGACCCTTTCGAGCCTCGATCCACAGTTGACGATTCCCGGCGCGGCGATGGGGACGGCGGCCTACATGTCACCGGAGCAGGGACGGGGTGAAGAAGTGGACGCGCGCACCGACCTCTTCAGCTTCGGCGCAGTGCTCTATGAAATGGCGACAGGCCGGCAGGCTTTCAGCGGCGCGACTTCGGGGGAGATTCGGGAAGCGGTTCTGGCGCGGGATGTAATTCCGGCGCAGAACTGGAATCCTGCCATCCCGCCAGGGCTGCAAGGGGTCATCACAAAGGCGCTGGAGAAGGATCGCGACCTGCGTTACCAAAGCGCCGCCGAAATCCGCTCGGACCTGAAACGCCTGAAGCGGGATACGGATTCGGCGCAGGTGATAACCGGTGCGAAGCCGGGAGCCTCAACGAGCATCACCAAACGCTGGAAGGTGATTGCTCCTGCTGCTGCGGCTGTCCTTACGTTCTTCTGCGCAGGTTACTTCTATTTTCACCGTCCACCCAAACTCACGGACAAGGACACGATTGTCCTTGCCGATTTCGTCAACACGACGGGCGACCCCGTGTTTGACGGGACGCTTCGCCAAGGGTTGGCGGTACAGCTTGAACAGTCGCCTTTCCTCAGCCTCGTCTCCGACGAGCATATCCAGAAGGCGCTCAGCCTGATGGGCCGGCCGGCGGATGCGCGACTTACTCCCGAGCTCGCTCGGGAAATTTGTGAGCGAACCGCCAGTGCTGCCGTCCCGGAAGGGTCGGTTGCCACCCTTGGAAGCCAATTCGTATTGGGGTTACGCGCCAAGAACTGCCGCACCGGAGACGTCCTCGATGAGGAGCAGGTGCAAGCGGCAAGAAAAGAAGACGTCCTGAATGCCCTGAGTCAAATGGCCAATAAATTCAGAACCCGAGTCGGCGAATCGCTCAGCACAGTCGAAAAGCATTCGACTCCGCTTGCCGAGGCCACCACGCCGTCACTGGAAGCCCTGAAGGCCTATAGCGCCGCCTTAAAGGTTCACTCCTCAGCGGGTTCTGCCGCCAAGGTGCCCTTTTTCCGGCGCGCCGTTGAGATCGACCCCCAATTCGCGATGGCCTATGCGTATCTAGGGCGCATGTACGGCGATATTTACGAGCCTGCGCTCTCGGCGGAGAGCACCAGCAAAGCCTATCAGTTGCGGGATCGCGCCAGTGACCGGGAGAAATTCTTTATCACTGCATCCTACGATCTACAGGTGACGGGAAATCTGGAAAAGGCGCGCGAGACCTGTGAGTTGTGGGCGCAAACTTATCCTCGTGAGATGCAAGCTCACATGCCCCTGGTGGGGATTATTTACCCTGTCCTCGGCAAATACGAAGAGGCGGTCGAAGAAGGCAAGAAAGTGATCGAGCTCGATCCGAATTTTGCCATTGGGTACAACGTTCTTGCCATCAGCTATCAATACCTTGACCGCCTGGGGGAAGCCGAGAACACCCTTCAGCGAGCCTCCGAGCGCAAACTGGAAATCCCTGACTTTTTGGTCGACCGATACGGCATCGCCTTCTTAAGAGGTGACCAAGCGGGAATGGAACGGGCGGCGGCTCTGGCCCAGGGAAAATCCGGAGCGGAAGACTGGCTTTCCGACCAGGAAGCCTCGGTCCTGGCATATTCCGGTCGCTTGCAACAGGCAAGGAGGAAGTCACAGCGTGCGGCGGACGTGGCGCAGCAGGCGGCCCAGCGGGAAAGGGCAGTTCTGTTTGAAACCGGACCAGCACTGTGGGAAGCCTTTTTCGGGAATGCCCCTGCGGCCAGGCGAAGCGCGATGGCAGCGCTTGCGCTTTCCCATGACCGCGAGGTGGAGTATGGCGCCGCCTTGGCACTGGCCCTCTCGGGGGATTCTGCCCGGTCTCAAACATCCGCGGACGATCTGGAAAGGCGCTTCCCAGAGGATACGGCAGTCAGATTCAGTTACCTGCCGGCGCTTCGCGCCCTTCTCGCCCTGAACCATCGCGAGCCTGCAAGGGCCATCGAACTGCTACAAATCGCGGTTCCCTATGAACTGAGCGCACCGCCCAGCAGCTTTTTTGGGAACTTCGGGGCCCTCTATCCCGTCTATGTGCGGGGCGAGGCCTATCTGGCCTTACACCAAGGCGCCGAAGCCGCCGCGGAATTCCAGGAAATCCTCGATCACCGCGGGATCGTGATCAGCGATCCCATCGGCGCACTGGCGCACTTGCAACTCGGCCGAGCGTTCGCTCTATCGGGCGATAAGACCAAGGCAAAGACCGCCTACCAGGATTTCCTCACCCTCTGGAAAGACGCCGACCCCGACATCCCCATCCTCAAGCAAGCCCAGGCGGAATACGCCAAGCTACAGTGAGGGGCGAATGACGAGCTCTCCGCAGCCGCATCACTCGAACCTGTAACCGTCTCCCTGAAAGACCGCACCCCACATTTGAAGTCACGTTTCCGAAGGCCTTGTCAGTTTGGATGGTGCATTGGGAACGAAAAGCCCTCCCTGGCCCAAAGAATATGACGACTGCGCCTTGAAAGCGTACCAGACTCCCATCGGCGGGGCTTCAGTAATGAGTAGTCGCCTCGTGTTTATCGGCGAATCCGCAGGAGCACTCCGAAGTTCTGGCCGAACGACGGCGCACTCGGGAACTCTGCTGAGTGGGTACTGCGCCGGATGGGGAACGAAAAACGCCCTGCTCTGGGACGATGTTCGCTGCCCCGGCCGGCACAATTATAGCCTCGTGACTCCGCGGGACCGCCCTTCCTGTAGACGGAAAACCCGCCACAGATTCTTCCCTCGGGCGGGGGAGGGTCATTCCCCGGTCATAACGTCTTCCCAGGTTCAGGTCCTTTCCATCGCCCCCGCCGCGCCTCCTCCGCTCAAGCCGCAGAGACTCGAAATGTCATCGCTGGCTGCCGGTTTCGGTCAACGGCGAGAAGGGCCGGCAGATACTAGATAGGCTCTTAAAAATATGATATATTGACAAGATTGTTGACTCACCAACTCTTTACGGCCTAAAACGGTGGTAGCAAGTAGATTCCTCCTCCGGCCTGCGGGACCCGGGCCAGATTTATGGATACGGGGGCAGAGATGAGATGGATACAGATCGGTTTCAGGTTTGGGGACTTGAAATGGCTCTTCACATCCCCTTGCGGGCCGTGGGACCACTGCGGGAAAAGGGGAAAGGTTATCTATGAAAACGACGTCCAGGACTACACAAAAAATGGCAAGGGAGGCCTTTGGATTGTTGTTGGAATTGCGCGCGCGCGGAAATGCTCAGCAACTTCTGACCCAAGCGATCGCCTTTCTGGAAATGCTGGCGCGGGAGAAGGAAGTTAATGCCGCGCCGATCATGCTCTCCGTTCGGTTGATGCAACTGCGGAAATTTTAGGCCGCGGTCCACACGAACACCCGCATCCAAACTCGTGCGTGCCGATCCTGAGTATCCCTACACCTCATCCTCAACCGCCCACATTCCTCTTCCGGGGATCGAGTTTTGCAGGGTCTGCCCCTGAGGGAACCGTCCTCGGACAGATCGCCCCGGGTGTCCCCGCGCACATCACGGGCTGGGATTAAAGGCCTTCGTGTGGGCAGGCCTCGCAGGTACACATGGGTGTGCTTAACCGTCCAGGATCGAAAAGTCAAAACCCGCTGAGCTGCGTCCACACTTCACCCTGGGCGCGGCGAGTGCGGAACTTTGGGCAATTTTCGTAATTCCGTCCCGCAGCAGGAGGTCATCCTTCTGTGGGCGTGGTGGCGACGGGCGCCGCCGCGGGAGCAACTTCCTGACCCGCTCGGAGCTTGGCCATCTCGCGTTGCAGTTCCGTCGCCAAGTCCTCAAGGATCCGGAGTTGCTCGGTGCGGCGCTGCACCAACGCTTCCAGGCGCGCCACTTGACGTTGCAGTTTGTGATTCTCGCGGCGAAGATAGATGAAGCTTCCGCCGGGGATTCCGATCTGCGATCCCGCCCCGGCTTCACCCGGCTTCAAATCCCCGAGTTTGATGTCCGGCAAAGGCGCCAGCCGGGCCTGGGTCTGCTTAATGAGCGAATCCAAATCCTTCCGCTCCGCTCCCGGCGGGCAAAGCTGCCGCAGGGCATTGAGCCGCGCCAGGTCGGGATTATTCCGTCCCCTTTCCCAGTGCTGGACCGCCCCTTTGGTGGCATTCAGCAAGCGAGCCAAGCCCTCTTGGCTCACCTCGATTCTCTTTCGAACTCTGCGAACAACTTTCGCTGCCGTCAATGCTTCCATTTTGCGTACCTCGCTTTCAAAATAGTTCTTGACAAAATTTTAATTCTAGCCTATAGCTTCTTGGTCTGGTCGCGGGGGCTTGCCCAGGATCCTCCTCGGACAAACCTCAGCCCCGCGGGCGCTCGCCCCCACCTCGGGTGAGCGTCTTTTTCCCCTCCGATCCCCTGATCTTGGGGAGATGTCTTTGAGGAGGTAACTTAGCGTGAACGGTACTCTGGGGATAATTAATCATATTGCTGTTCCTCGATCTCACTCTCCCCGTCCCGCTTGGCTTTCGTCGGAAGGACCCCATCTCCCTGGCTCCCGCGGGGCCATGGGCGGGGGCCGCACGCGCGCCTTCGCGGAAAAGGGGTCCCGGGTGATTCTTCCCCCCGGCGGCGCTCCCCCGCCCCCTCTGGACGGGCCTTCGATAATCGTGGCCTACCCTCTGCTGGCGAATTCTCGGCTAGGGTGCTCGCCAAATTTGGGTTGGTACGCTCTCTATCATACCACGTCCTGCCAATCCCGGCGCAACACAAATCAAGGTCTAGACAAAAAATCTGGAGGCCTCCCCGCTTCCCCTCCGGCCGCGAGGTTTGGCCGGGCGCCCGCCTTGATCGGTCCTGGAGCCCAGGGGCCGCAGCTATTTCCCCGGTCGGGGAAGCGGTGGCGCATCGCGGCTGGGGAATTTCCTACCCTTTCGGCTTTCATCATCGCTCGATCCAAAAGAGGACTAAACATATGTCTAATCTTATGTACCCTTTACCTCCGTTCGTGAAGACCCCGACGCGGCTCACCTCCGAGCCTTGCGGGGCACTCGCCGCCCAGCCTTGTCTGGCTCCCGTCCCCGCCATCCCTGAGCCGTCAACCCCTCCGGCGGTTCCCGCGCCGGCAAAGCGTGCCTCGGCGACCGTTGTCCCACTTCCGTCGGCGCGGTGCTCGGTAAAAGGCTGCGTTTTCCCCGTCCCCTTACCGGGACATACGATGTGCCATTACCACGAGCTTCTGCAATCGGACGCGGAAGCGGAGCTATTCCAATCACAGCAGCCGACGCTCTTGCTGTCGCTCCAAGCCCCCTTCGGCATTCCCGACGACGAGCCTGACGATTCCCGCCAGCAGGATCGAAAACGGCAGGCCGCGGAGCGTGAAGCGTTCATCCTGGACGAGGCCGTCTAAATGGGGAGTCGAATATCGCCCCCGCGGCGGACGGTGTCCGCTTCCGCGAGTCACGAGTCCAGCGTACGGCAGGAACACACCCGCCACGTGTGCCGGACATCCCGGCAGCTTGCTGCAACGGTTCCCACCCTACCCAGTGTGAGGGGGGGTGCCCGCGCCCCGAATTCACGCCCACGGCCCGCTACCCCCCTGCTGGTCAGTTGCAGGTCACTACCATCGACCATTGATGGTCGCGCTTTCCCATCCTCAGCGCTAAGAAACCTTCATGTACCCCTACTCAGCAGCCGATTAAAGGGTTGAACGCCGAGCCCGGCGGTAAGGACGCGGTCATCGCAGGAGTCGGCCGGTGGGGAGGTTAACATGGAAGTCGTCATTCAGATTGCCCTTATGTTCTTCTTCATTCAGTTTCTGGTGGTTGTGACCATCATGAGCGTGGCACTGCTCCTGGCTCGGCCGGAAGTTCCGCCGCTGGTACACGAGCTTCGGCACCAGGCCCTCAGCCGAAGTTTCGCATTTGTCATCCACCTGCCGAGTCGCGTCCACCGTTCCGTGGCACGTCTGGTGCACTTTCTTGCGTAGCGTCCACTAATGTTGCGCTAAGTATGGCGCCGCCGACCCGATGGCACACTGCCGGTGCGATGTCGGCGCAGCCCGAAGCGGGCTGTCCAGACATTTCGTACAAACTGCCCGAACAGCGCTCGCGTCTTCCGATCCTGCGCCGCCCAACCCGTTCGGTAGTGTCCCAATCCGACAACTTCCAGAAGCATAGCTTTTCAAATTAGGAGACCACCGCCCATTCGGTCATTTTAGCGGGGAGCACCGAGTGAAATATAATTATTCGGGGTTATACCCTATAGTGACAATTCTGGAGTAGCGCTGGCATCTTGCCGGCGCCGGATAATACCGGCGGCAGGGCGGCGCCACAAAGGGGGTCACTGTATTCTGGAAACATCAGTAGGTAGATCGAGGGTTGGCGGATGAAAACTATCCCCAGAATTCGTAGAGCCGTAGTCTTTACGGCGCACGTGTGGTTGGCGACCGCTGTTGTCCTGGTTCTGGGTTGGGCTCAGACCCCCGTCCCGTCGGCGCCTGGATCATCCCCCCAGTCTGCCGCCCCTGCGGCGCCCGAGTCGGCCGATCAGAAGCCCAGCGAACCCGGCGTTTGGCATCACTTCGGCGAAAGCCCGAGTCCGCCCTCCGCAGAACCTCACCAATCCGGCGGGTGGCGCCACTTTGGGGAGGGAGGTAACGCGCCGCCATCCCCCCATGAATTCCCGGCTTGGCGAAGCTGGGGAGTGACACGCACGGGGGAGCTGGAACAACTGATGTATGACCTGGTCAACCGCGATCGGGCCGACCCCGCAAACACACCTGAAACCAACGGTCGAGCCTTGCCCCTCCGGTGGAACGACAGGGTGGCGGCGGTGGCGCGAGCGCATTCCCTCGACATGATGAATCAAGGGTACTTTGCCCACGAAGACCCGCAGGGAAGATCCGTGGCCGGTCGGGTAGAGGCCGCCGGAATGGAGTGGCAAGCGGTGGGCGAAAACATCGCCATCTACACCAGCGTCGCCCGTGCCGAAGCGGCGTTCATGAGCGAGCCGCGATTTAGCAAAAATCATCGAGCCAACATCTTGAATCCGGACTTCACTGACGTCGGCATCGGGATCGTGCCAGGACCTGACAGCAGGCTTTACATCACCCAGGATTTCTACACAGGTCCCTCTCGCCCTGCTGCCCGCTCGGCCCTTCCCGCAGGGGGGCCCAAATGAGGCTGCCGGCTAATGAAGGAGTGAAAAAATAGACAATCTCACGCACAGACGCCTAGGCGCAAAGAGCCGCAAAGAACACCCGCTCTGTCTTCTTTGCGCCTTATAGGACTTTGAGCCTTGGCGCGAAATGCTTTGGCTCGTCCAGGAATTATTTCACACCTTCTAATGACGTTGTTCCCCTCCGGGGAGCGAGTGGGCCCCACCCCGTCCTCGGGCAATTTGTCCATCCAGAAAATTCCCCCGCCCGACATTGAAAAACATTCATGAAGTTCTGAGCGCCCGCCGATAACACCTATGAACGTGGCAAGAGGCCGGGACGAGCGGCAAAGTGGAAAGCGCCAAGGCCCAACGGTGGGAGGTTAGAATGAGCACCCTGCATCAAATCGCTCTTGTGTTTTTCCTGATTCAGTTCGTCGTGGTTCTGGTGGCATTGATCGCCGCGACGCGCTTGGCTGATCCGCAGTTATCACTTCCCACCAGGAAATTTTCTCGACGCGATATGGCGCGGCCCATAACCGGTTCGCGCGCTTAATCCGATTTTCTCACCTGCCAGGGGAAGGGAGGGGAAGGGCTGAAGGAACCATCAAAGGAAGAACGCACAGTAATAGCGCAGGAACTATCTTAGGGCCGTAACTTGGAGTGAGTTGGGCGAATAAATTGCTCCGCGGCCACTTGAGAATAATTTCCCAGGGCGCGATCCAGGCACAATGGGTCCGGAGTTAGGAAAAATGCCAACACTATGAGCCGGGATTCTGGGCGGGAGCAAATTCGCTGAGGTTTTTGAGCATCATAGCGCGGAGTTGTTCTCGAACGCCGCGGCCTGTATACTCATAGACCGTCGGGCTGAAAGTCGATCATGGCAATTCCAGGTTGGGAGTTGAGACCATCTTGAAAGCTACCGTACGGATTCTTGCGGACTCACTGGCAATGTGCGCAGTGACATCTCTTGTCCTGATTCCGGCATGGCCGGCGCAGAATCCGAGTTTCCACGATGCGCCGGCGTCCGCCAAGGCTATGAAGAATCCGTACGCAGGCCAGCCGCCCGCCTCCGCCACGTCGGCCTATCATGTCCGCTGCGCGAACTGTCACGGAGAGAACGGAGAAGGCTCGGGAAACATACCTGCATTGGCCAGTGGCCGGGCGCAGTCCGCCAGTGACGGCGAACTCTTCTGGTACATCACCAAGGGCGATGTGGGGAACGGCATGCCGTCCTGGGAGACTCTATCGCCACAGAAGAGATGGCAGATCGTCAGCTTTCTCCGAGTCCTGGGCGGTTCCAAACCCGGTTCTCCCCGCGTGCGCACTTCACCCGACGAAGCCGTTGCAGCGGGCGTGAGCCCACTCCCGCCCCCGGCCCCCTTCACCGACTACCGTTTTGAGAAGCCCGGCACGATTCGCAAGATCACGTTAAAGGATCTGCCCGCTCCCTTCGCCACGTCGTCGGCAGGCAATGGTCCCCACGTTGTGCCGCGCCCGGAGAACGCGTGGCCGCAGGTTCCGCCTGGCTTCAAAGTGGAGCAATACTCGACCGGACTCAATAATCCACGCTTGATCCGCACGGCGCCCAATGGCGATTTTTTCGTCGCTGAAAGCCAAGCGGGCGACATTCGCGTCTTCCGCGGGATCACCGCCGACGGCAAGCCCGCGCAGGCGGAGATTTTCTCGACCGGTCTTAACAAGCCTTTCGGCATCAACTTTTATCCTCCGGGGCCGGACCCGCAATGGGTCTACGTTGGAAACACGGACTCAGTGGTGCGTTTCCCTTATCAGAACGGAGATTTGAAAGCGCGCGGCCCCGCGGAACATATTGCCGACCTGCCTCACGGCAACGGCCATTGGACGCGCGACATTCAGTTCACGCCCGATGGCAAGAAAATGTTCGTTTCCGTGGGTTCAGCCTCGAATGTGGACGATGCCGATACGACGCCGGCGGAGAAGCATCGTGCGGATGTTCTGGAATTCAATCCGGACGGCGGGGCGATGCGAATTTACGCCTACGGTATCCGCAATTGTGTCGGCATGGCGATCAATTCGCAGACGGGCGAGTTGTGGTGTTCGGTAAACGAACGCGACGCCCTGGGGGACAATCTGGTTCCGGACTACATCACCCATGTCCAGGAGGGCGGCTTTTACGGCTGGCCGTGGTGGTATATGGGTGGCCACCAAGACCCGCGGCACGAGGGCAAGCATCCCGAGTTGAAAGACAAAGTCATCACCCCCGATGTGATCCTGCATCCGCACAATGCCTCACTGGAGATGACTTTCTATGAAGGCAAACAATTCCCGGCGGAATATCAGGGCGATATTTTCGCCGCCGAACATGGCTCCTGGAATAGATCGGTGCGCGTGGGTTATGAGTTGATTCGGGTGCCGCTGCATCAGACCGGTCACGCCAGCGGTGAATATGAGGACTTCATGACGGGATTTGTCGTGGACAATGGACACGTTTGGGGGCGCCCGGTGGGCGTCACCGTCGCTCCCGATGGCTCGCTGCTGGTGACCGACGACGGCTCGGGGTCCATCTGGCGGATTAGCTACACAGGAAAGTGAGCCCTGTGTGGGGGTTTCAGTATTTCTTCTGGGCAAACTGGCGCAGGAGCGATCGGAGCTGGTCGCGCACGCGGCGGAATTCTGCCAGCCTCTGCTCTTCCGAGCCCCGGACAGCGGCGGGGTCATCGAGGCTCCAATGGATTCGCTTCGTAGCGACCGGAAAGATGGGGCAGATCTCCTTGGCGTTGTCGCAAACGGTAATCACGTAATCGAAAGCCTGCCCCGTGAACTCGTCCACGGATTTCGACCGGTGGCCCGAGATATCAATTCCGATTTCATGCATGGCGGCAATGGCTTCCGGGCGCACGTGGCTGGGTTTGGTGCCCGCGCTCACGACCTCAAACGCCGCCCCTCCATCGTGCCGGAGCAATCCTTCCGCCATCTGGCTTCGTGCGGAGTTTCCTGTACAGAGAATCAATACTCGCATGGCTTATCACCTTTCCCAACGATCCCGATGTTCAGGGTTATTCTTTGTGTCGGCGTTCTCCGTGAAAATCCACTCAATCCGGATATATCTCAAGCTTGACGGCAACATGCAGCGTCCCGGAGGACGATGCCGTCTCTATGGAAATCGTCTCTACATCTCCATGCGCATCCTTACTGAATTGAAGACGCGAATTGGCAGTCTCGCGCACTTGAAAATCAGGTCGTAGCCTGCTGGTGACCCAGCTTTTGTAAGTGCCGGGACCATCGTCGGACTCAATTTCCCAACTGGCGCTTGCCCCCCACGCCTGAAGGGTAAGCAGATGCTGGTTTACGAGGCGCGAATCCGGCGGCATGGTTCGTTGTTGGAGCTCACTGGCTTCTTGCTGCAAGTACGCGTCCGAGTCGATCTTCGGCGTGCAGCTTGGCTGCGATATCCAAACTGATAATGCGGAGGCAGCGATAATGAATTTCAGCAGCCTATTCACTGGTGCGCTCAGGCGGTGCTTCTTGAGCAACAAACTCTATGGTCTTTTCCTCGATCTGGTCACGAACACGGCGGAATACAGCTAACTTTTCAGCCGCCGTCCCCGGTGCTGCGGCAGGATCCTCAAAGCTCCAATCGAGGTACCAAATCGCGCCGGGTAGAACCGGGCACCTCTCTCTCACCTTGTCGCAAACCCTGATGATGTAATGGAACCGTTGTCCCAAGAACTGCGCGACATCTTTGGAGTGTTGACCGGAGATATCGATCCCAATTTCCTTCATGACTTCCACCGCAGTAGGGTTGAGTTCTGTGGGTTGGGCTCCCCCACTGAAGGCATCGAAGCGATCGCCGGCAAGATGCCGCAAGAATCCCTCCGCCATTTGGCTGCGGCTGGAGTTCTCCGTGCAAACAAACAACACCCTGGTCTTGATCATGGCTTCCCCCCTTTATGTCCTTCTAATGTAGGCAATCGCCCCGTACTATTCAGAGAAGTAATTCACTAGCTCCGAACCAATTTCGCTTCGCCCACCGGCACGGGACTCGGTGGAGAGAAAAGGCGCTGAAAACGCAGAGAGACTCCCACCAGTCCAATCAATACCGGAACTTCCACCAGCGGACCGATCACGGCCGCGAAGGCCGCGCCGGAGTGAATTCCGAAAACTGCCACCGCCACCGCGATGGCCAGTTCAAAGTTATTGCTCGCCGCCGTAAAGGAAAGCGTGGCCGTCTGGGAGTAGTCAGCGCCCAGCTTCTTGCCCATGTAAAACGAGACAAGGAACATCACTACGAAGTAGATCAAGAGAGGAAGGGCAATGCGCAACACGTCCAGCGGCAGTTGAATGATGTATTGCCCCTTCAGGGAAAACATCACCACAATCGTGAACAGCAAAGCCACCAGCGTGAGCGGGCTGATTCGGGGCACAAACTTCTTTTCGTACCATTCCCGCCCCCGCGCGCGAACCAGGGTGAACCGAGTAATCATTCCCGCCAGAAAGGGAATGCCGAGGTAGAAGAAGACGCTCTGCGCAATCTGCTTCATGGAAACATCCACGATCGTGCCTTTCAAACCGATCCACGACGGCAGCAGGGTGATGAAGAACCACGCGTAGACGGAGTAGAACAGCACCTGGAAAACGGAATTGAAGGCCACCAGTCCTGCGGCGTATTCGGTATCTCCCTTGGCGAGTTCGTTCCACACAATCACCATGGCGATACACCGCGCCAGGCCGATCATGATCAGACCCACCATGTATTCGGGATAATGCCGCAAGAAGGTTACGGCCAGAACAAACATCAAGATTGGCCCGATCACCCAGTTCTGAAGCAAGGAGAGCAACAGGATGCGTTTGTTTCGGAAGACCTCGCCCAGTTCTTCGTACCGGACTTTGGCCAGGGGCGGGTACATCATCAGAATTAAACCCGCTGCAATGGGGATGGAGGTGGTACCCACCTGAAAGGACGTGATCGCCCTCACCAGGCTCGGCAGAAAATAGCCGGAAGCCACGCCCACGGCCATGGCGAGGAAAATCCAAACCGTAAGATACCGGTCAAGGAAGGAGAGCTTGCGCGCAAGGTGTTCGGGCATTTCCAAAAGCCTCACAATTCTTGATTTGTCCTGAGCGTCGAAGAAATCGTCTCGTTCCCCAGCTTTGGCCGTCGCAGCACGCACTGGAGTCGTTCCGCGTGATCCGGTTCGTCATGAAACAGCGGCTTCCCACCGCCATCGTCAGGTGGCCGCAGAGATCGGAAGTCTGCCGGCTATGCTCTGCCACTTGTGTCCAAAACAGGTTTTTGAGGTGATGGGTGAACGGCAGGGTTGCCCTCCTGCAACGGCGGCTTCAGAATGATGTTGCTGAAGCATCTCTGAACGCCATTGAGGAGGGCACCCCCA